>JABLTL010009803.1_pt1 | contig 11675 bp, 9 predicted proteins | sample 7160151 | NCBI WGS metagenome assembly JABLTL01 (sample SAMN14651223, study PRJNA627086) | human gut metagenome | isolation source: feces | host: Homo sapiens
ATTATATACGAATCGCGCTCCAAGCACAAGTATTTTTCTGCTTTTTTTCACTTATCCGAAGAGCTTTCTTCCGGCCACGAACTTCGCAGCGATATTGCGGTCGTCGCCGAGGTATACGATGCGCTCCAGGCGCTCGTGCGTGCTGAATTCCCTCGGTGCAGGAAGATTCTCATCGTCAAGCACAACGGCATCGAATTCATAGCCTTCCTCGAACTTCCCGACCTTGCCGAAGAACTCACCACCTCCGGCCGTCGCCATATAGAAGGCCTCGTCCAGCGTGATCGGCGCGTCATCCTGCGTAATGAGACGCCAGCGCAGCTTAGATACCTGGATGGCATCCACCATGGCGCGAAAGATCGAGTCAGAAGAGCCACCGGCAACGTCGCTGCCAAGTCCGATATGAATCCCGGCATCCAGATACTGACGGACAGGTGCGATTCCGGACGCAATATTCGTATTCGACTGCGGACAGTGAGCAATATAGACTCCCCGCTCCTTAATGCGCGCGAACTCCCGCTTTCCGGGCCATACACCGTGCGCCATGACCGTCGGCGCATTGCCGCCAAACAGACCGAAGTGCTCATATGCCTCACCGTAATCCGACGAATAGGGACAGAGTTCCCGCACCCAGGCGATCTCGCTCAGGTTCTCTGACAAATGCGACTGCACCGGAACATGATATTTCTTCTGGAAACGTCCGAGAGACGTTAACAGATCGTCCGTGCAGCTGGGAATAAAGCGGGGCGTCAGCATCGGCTTCGTGTTCTTATACTTCTTCAGGCTTGTCTTCAGCCACTTTTCCACTGCCGCTGCCGCAACTGCCGGACTCTCCTCGCACAGAGGCGCCGGCGCATTTCGATCCATGCTGACCTTGCCCACATACGTGATCAAACCGCTCTTCTCCAGCATCTCCATGAGGAGAAGAGTCGCCGGTACGTGAGCCGTTGCAAAAATACAGGCTCTTGTGGTCGCGTTCGTCCGCATCTTCTCCACGAAGATCCGATAGGCGCGTTCGGCATAGTCAGGATCCTCATAACGGCTCTCTTCCGGAAAGGCGTAGGTCTGCAGCCAGTCCAGAAGCTCCTTATCCATGCCAAGACCGCGGTACGTATACTGCGGCGCATGAACATGAAGATCAACCAGGCCGGGGATGATCAGGCATTTTCCGTAATCGTACAAAGGAAAGGACGCATACTCCTCCGGCAGCTCCGGAAAGATGCCCGCTGTCAGCCCTTCCGCGCATACCAGGAAAGCGTTCTCATGTATCGCCAGCTCCGACGGATTTTTACTGGATATAATATTTCCTTTGACAACAAAATTCTTCTGCATTTCTTTCCCCTTAAACCGTTACGTCTTCCACTTTCGCGCGCGTTACCGCGATCAGATCCTTCGGCGCGAGTTCCAGTTGGCTGCCAAGACGGCCGCCACTGACAACAACTTTCTCCAGCTCAAGGATGCTCTTGCTGATGATTGTCGGGAACTGCTTCTTCATGCCAATGGAAGTACAGCCGCCGCGCACATAGCCGGTCAGAGGCGTCAGTTCCTTCAGCGGAAGCATCTCCAGCGATTTCTCACCGGCCGCCTTCGCCGCCTTCTTCATATCCAGCTCATCGTCGATCGGAAGAACAAAGACGTAGTTCTGGCGGCTCTTACCTACCGTTACCAGCGTCTTGTATACCTTCTCATGAGGAAGTCCCAGGGTATCGGCAATCTGAGCACCATCCGTAAACTCCGTGCATTCATAAGTGTGGGATTCATAGACGATTTTATTCTTATCCAGAATGCGCATGGCATTCGTCTTTACTTCTTTTTCCTTTGCCATAATCTTTATCCTCCTTCTGCGTTCGCTTCGTCCGCATTCTTATTCTTCTGAAATTTTATTCTTCTGCGTTCGGTTCTTCCCCGTTCTGCGGTTCCCCGGAGTCAAGCACCAGGCGACGAATCGCATTTGCCACGCCTTCGTGATTATTGTCCTCCGTCACATAGTCGGCATCCCTCTTCAGGGATTCCGGGCTGTTCGCCACCGCCACGCCGTATCCGGCATAGAGAAGCATATCCCGGTCGTTCTCCGCGTTCCCGCAGGCCATCACCTCTTCAGGCGCAATCCGAAGCACACCGGCCAGCCACTGCAGAGCCGCTGCCTTGCCGGCGCGGCTCCCCGCCATCTCAATCAGATGATCGACTGAGGACGTCAGGTAAAAATCTCCGGCCTGCGCAAGTTTCTCTTCCAGCCGCGCCTTCTGCTCCGGATTCGAAACAACCGCATCGATAGCGTCCAGATTCGTGATATTATCCTGAATAAACGATACGATGCCGTCCACCGGCTTTCTCGTCTTCTGAATATAAATCCGCCCCTGTTCCGTCGCGCCGAATCCCACCGGATCTTCCACAAAAGCCTGATCCGCATAAGCGATTCCATCCACGAAGCACTCGATGCAGGCGTTCTCCTCTTGCAGAATCGCAAGGATGGTCGGCACGCAAGCCGAATTCAGCGTCTCATGGCAGATTCGCTCCGCCGTATGCAGCCGGTACACCGAGGAGCCGTTGGAATTAATAGAATATTCCAACCCTTCGACCTGATGGATACATTCCGGCAGCGAGTAGAAGGAGCGCCCGCTGGCGACCACGATATGAACGCCACGCCGGCATGCTTCCTCCAGCACCTGCTTTGTATTCTCTGTCAGGATTCCGCCGTCGGCCAGCGTCGTGCCGTCCAGATCCAGCGCAATCATTTTTATCTTCTTCACCGTTTCATCCCCTTTACTCTCGCGCGTTACTGCTGCGGCCGATTCACCGCCTCGCAGGCGTATGCCTGATAATGCTTCTTCAGCATCCGGTACGCGCGGTCACGCATGCGGCGGTTCCGGTAGATACCGTACACACAGGATCCGGAACCGGTCATCAGACTTCCTATCGCTCCGCTCCTTGTAAGCGCCTGCTTCAACTCCCGGATAACCGCCTTCTCCGGGATGGCCTCCTCGAATACATTATACAAACTGGCACAGATCCGATCCAGGTCCTTCGTCTCCAACCCCGCTGCTGCTTCCTGCGAAAGATATCGCTGCGTAATCTGCCCGGATTCATCGATCGCGCGGTACATCTGCGCCGTGGAAAAGGATACCTTCGGCTTCAGCACAAGAATCGAATATGTAAAATCCGTATCGATCTTCGTAAGCTCCTCCCCGATGCCGCGCCCGATGCTGGCCTGTGTGAGAAGACAGGCCGCGACATCCGCGCCGAGAGAAACTGCGATTTCTTTTTTCTGCTCCCAGGTCATATGCAGGCCATACATCTGATCCAGCGCGCGGATCATCGCCGCCGCATCCGTGCTGCCTCCGGCCATCCCGGCGCCGGACGGAATCCGTTTCTTCAGGAAGACTGACAGACCGCCGATCTGCGGATAGCGCTGCGCCATCGCGCGGTAGGTTTTGCACACCAGATTGTCCTCATTCTCAAAAAGCTTCACAGAACAGGAAAAGGCCAGACTCTGGTCTGGCTTTTTCTCGATATACAAGGTGTCGCAAAGAGAGACCGGTTGGAAAATCAGCTCCAGATCATGATAGCCGTTGTCTCGGCGACCTGTCACATTCAATGTCAGATTGATCTTTGCTCTTGCTTCTATCTTCATAATACTATTACTCCACCGTCAGAATACACAATACGGATACGCCCATCCCGCTGCCACAGTCGGTCAGCTGCTCTCCGGTCGTGGCGGTAATCCCGATCTGATCCGGGGCAAGCCCCATCTCATGGCCGATGGATTCCCGCATGGATTCAATCTTCGGCGAAATCTTCGGCTGCAGGCACTCGATGGAGATGGATACGTGCGTTGCCTGATATCCCTTCTCCTTCAGATCCTGCAGAGCTACCTTCAGATACTCTCTGCTGTCAGTGATGCCGCTCTGGCACATCTCATCCGCCACTTTTCCCAGGATATTCCGGCAGGTAATACCGGAAATTGCGTTCGTAATCGCGTGAAAGACGGCGTCGCCGTCGCTGTTCGCCGCCAGTGCCGGCATGTTCTCGAAGACAATACCTCCCAGAATAAAAGGCTTCTCTTTCTCCTGCAGATCAAAACGATGACTATCTTGTCCGATTGACGCTTTCATAGATCTCCTTCGCTACCTCACGGATGGTCTTTCCGTCGGTATCCACTTTGATATCCGCGGCTTCCGCATAGGCGTCCGCCCGCTTGTTTTTCAATGCCTCGATGTCCTTGACGTTCTTCTTGCCTTTCAGGTTCGGTCGGCTGTCATCATCCTTGACACGATCCAGAATTGTCTCCGGCGTCGCGTCCAGCCAGATAATTACGCCGTTCTCCTTCATGAGACGGCGGTTCTCCTCGCGAAGCACCATGCCGCCGCCGCAGGATACAATGATGTTGTCCTCATCGGCAAGCTCCTTCAGCATCTCTGTCTCCAGATCACGAAAATAATTCTCTCCGGATTCCGCGAAGATCTGATTGATGCTGCGGCCTTCCTTCGCGATGATACGGTCATCGACCTCTACAATGTTCTTTCCATACAGCTGATTCATGGCAATCGATACCGACGTCTTGCCGCATCCCATGAACCCGATTAAATAGATATGACGATTTACTTTGCTCATCCCTGACTCCTTCGATATTCGTTCTTCCAGTCCTGCACCAGCCGGCAGAAGCCAACCGCTCTCCGGACACTATCCTCATTCGTAAGCGCAAAGGCTTCCTTCGCTTTTCCGTCCAGTGCAACCTGCTTTTTCATCTGTTCAAAATTCTCTTTCCACCGATGAATCGTCTCTGTCGGAACATCGGCAAACAGTTCCTCCGGAAATACGCTCAGACTGTCCATCAGATGGATCTCATATATTTTCTGAAGAGCCTCCTCCGCACGGAGAAGCTCATATGCGTGCTGATAACAATCCACTGCCCGGTCAAACGAAAAAATACCCGCCAGTGCCGAACCCATACAGAACCACACATCTCCCAGAAATGCGCTGTCTCCGGATTCTTCACTTTTGCCTGTCAGGATCTCACGATAACAACGAATCGCATCGTAATATCTGCGGCGCCGGAAGAAATAATCGGCCTTTTCCTTCATAAGATCCGTGCTCTTTGCCGCTTTCAATCGGTAAAGTTCTGAACGAAAAGCCTTCAGCTCCGTATCGTCATAATAATGAATATCCTGCAGGATCACCAGGAGCAGTTCCGCCTGATCTGCCTGCCCCGCCCATTTGCGAAGCTTCGTTTCCAGTTCAGGCATCCCCAGCTCCTGGTTAATAAATCGAAAGAGCCTCTCATCCAGGAAGTGATCCCCCAGGAGCATCAGATTATGATAGATAAAATAGCTCAGTTCTTCGCCGGAATAAATCCGGATTCCCAGCTCCGGCACGTAGTACGGGTGTTTCGCGACGGCGCTGCGGCATAAAATCAGACTGCCCATGGAGTACTCCTTTCTAATAAATTCATGTAACGATTACACAATCATTCTAAGCTTCCGCTCAACTTCTGATTCATGCATAATCTCCTATATGTATATATCTCTTCGGATTACCGTATCACTGGCCGGATACAAATCTCCAAAGCCAAGATCCACCACCCGGACCGTCATACATTTCTCTGACGAGAAGGAGACAATCACCTCAATTCTCGTCGTCTTGTTCGGCCGCTTCGGCAGCTCCGCCAAAGAGATATTTACATTCTCTACGCGGCGGCTTCCGGCCGGCGTGATCGTAAATTCCAGTTCCGCCATATCATCCGGAATCAGATCGATGCTTGAACGCGCTTCATACCAGTTGCTGCCAGCGGAAGCAAGGATCACCTGCTCTTTTCGGCCTTCATATACTGCCTGAAGGCTGACCGTCGAGGAAATCCTTCCCTCACAGGAGCAGATAAATGGGTAAGCCGATGTCTCCTGAAGGGCGTCATACGCAAGGTATGCGGCTCCGATAGCAAAAATCTGCGGAACATAATATACCTTTCTCCTGGTGCATACCGCCTTCTTGAAATCCGGTGCCCAGTCGATGGAAGGGAATACTCTTCCGGATAAAAGTACAGCGGAAACCACTTTCTTGTGAAGCATACGGTCCGCACAGGAAGTAAGGATCGTATCTCCGAGGCGCGCGCCGTTCGGATTGTCCAGTACATCCAGGCGGAAGCCCTCCTGCATCTTCTCGTGACTTGCCTCAATCATCTGCGGAACGCAGCCGCGGATTACTTTCATCTCATAGTAGTGCAGTCCTTCGTCTGTAAGATCGAACAGACTGGTCAGATTCGCCCATACTTCCTTCTTCTGACTGATCGTATGATATACGAAACTCTCAGTGTGACTCACAACATGCACAGCACTGCGGTCAATCCCACATTCTTCCGCCGTGCGAACCAGACAGTCGATAAACCGGCCATCCAGAGTCTGAACCGTAAATACCACGCTGCAGATCTCATCGGTTCCGTACTTCTCCTTCGGGAGAAGTAAAAGCTTCTCCAAGTAGCGGCGCATCAGCTCCCCGGCGGAATAGCGCACGCCTTCAATGGTCGCAAACTTATCGTCATGAATCATCTTGACGAGTTTATCCACAGTCGTACCATCGTTGAACAGAGCCGTGCGGCATGCCTCCTCACCAATCAGCCACTCGTCCTTCCCCTTCTTCTTACATACCACCATCGGGATGAGAACATTTTCTTTCTTATTCTCATCCTCTGGCTGATAATATACCGGCTCCGGCTCCGTCATGCGGGATGAAAAACAGCTGATCTGGCTGTAATCATCACACAGATCAATGCCTAATATTAGTCCCTCCATCCAGTGGAGCCTCCTTTCTCTCCAGGCAGAACAGCTGCTCTGCCATTGCATCCTTCCATGCGTAATCGCGAACCTGCCGCTGCCACTCTTCATCCTCAGGTTCCTTCTTCGTATCCAGCAGCCGGTTCAGCATCTCAAACCGCCCGCCGGACGTGCGACCGGCAGTATCCGGCTCCTTTCTTCCGCGGTACACAGCAGCGGACTGTCCTCCGCGAAGTACCCGTATCTCGTACTCCAAATGCTCTCCGGAGAAGAGCAGGATCGGCTTTGCGTAGATTCCGTGGTACATCACTGTCATTTCTTCCCGAACCGGCTTCGCATCCTCCATCTCCGGAAGAATCCGGTAGACAATCTCCGCCGGTTCCTCTTCCCTACCGTAATATTCCACGATCGTACGATCGCCGATCTCTTCCGGCAAAGGGAAGAATCTCCCCAGCTTCTTAAAGTGAGCAAACACAAGCCCCCGGCGGTACAGCTGTTCAAAGGCCTCCTGGCAGATTTCTTTCTGATTCTCCGAAAGCTCCGCCTGATCGGAATACCAGCGGGTCAGCGCCAGCGTACAGATCAGCGGATTTCCGCCGAACGAGCGCTTGCCTGAGACAATCTCTTCCATTGTCTCCACAAGATCCGCATCCAGAGGCTTCTGTTCCACAAAGTATCCATAGCACCGGACAGAGAAATATGCCCGCACCAGCAGCTTCTCCACCGGTCCGAGACCGATATAGATCCGGAAGGTATCATCCAGGTGCGTGTATTCCCCGGTAAACAGGATCTGCCCGAACAGACGCTCCGCCAGATCCGAAGTATCTGCCCGGTGACTTACACTCTTCTCCAGAATTTCATACATCTGCCGACTGAGTCCATTATAATAGCGGCAAAGGTACTGCAGATTCGTATCGTCGTACTGATTTTTCGCAAACAGAGATGCCGCCAGATGCAGCAGTTCTGCATTCTTCTCGTACAGGCGGTTCTGAATCGTGCGGCTGCACAGACGAAGCAGTGCATAGTCCGGCACCTTCTCACTGCCGTATTCACGCATCTGCTCCATCGCCTCCGAAAAGCTTCCTGCGTCGATCAGAACGCGGATCAGAACCTGGCGATCTTCCTCACTCATACAGAGATTTGCCTTCAGTCGGCGCAGCAGATCCAGATCCGGCTGCTCCTGCTTTCTCAGACGGTTCAAAACATAGTGGATCAGCTTTCTCTGGTACAGCGGTCGCAGGATCTTCGGCGAAGATTCAGCAAAAAGGATCTGCTCCGGAAGAGAGGATTCCTCATCCTCCCGGAGGATACGACTGCACTCCGCCAGCCGGCTCATCGCATGTGTGGGGTATAATCTCCGGCTGCACGCAAGGAGCGCTTCCGGCTGCTTCATCAGCATCTCCCTCTCACAGGGAATCGACGCATAGCGGTTGCCATAGCGATCCGCAAAGAGCAGGCGACAGTCCTCTGTATACAACGGAAGATAGACCACGCCGTCTCTCACAGGCGCGGTAACCTCTTCTTTCCGCTCGCCATACACCACAATCAGCTGACGGATTGCCGGATTCCCGATCCGGATCCGGCAGGTCTTCAGCACATCCGGAAGAATCTTCGCGATACGCTCGTCCACCAGCTCTGGATACAGCAGGCGTTCATACATATGCGCCAGAAAATCATCCACCCGGCCGGCCAGAAGCTGATCAATTAGAAAATATTGCATCTGCTTCTCATAGGCCCGGTACACATAGCTGTCCGTCTCACAGGAGGAGAGCACATAGTCATACAGAACCTTGCGGGAATGGATATCCCACGGGCTGTTATAGGAATAATACAGCAGGATCACACGGGGAATCTCTTCCTCCGCATGCTCCGGTCTTGTATAGAGATAATAATCGTATAAACGGGTCAGCCCCACATCGGCCTTCACCCCGCGGGCAAACCACGGAAAATAGCTGCTGTCTCTGCGATCACCGCGAATCAGGATCGCACATACGGCATAGACAATCTCATTCGTGGGCGCCGTCTCGTAGAAGCGCTGCAGCGTCAGATAAAGCACCGGCCGAAAAGTCTTTTCCCGAAGCGTCAGCTCTGCCGTGCGGTGCATCAGCGGTTTCTCCACATAGCCATGTCTCGCTCCAAACCAGAGCAGCTGCAGCTCAAACTCTCCCAGACGCTCCATCCGCTCAGGAATCCGGTTCAGAACTTTCACCGCTTCCAGATAGAGATACGGGCTACGGCAGCCCTCCTGGTAGAACTCCTGCATCTGCCGGAAGGCTTCCTCCGGGTGTCCGGCCCGGTTATCATCCACTCGCAGAAACAGCAGATACGTAACCGGCGTCGCCGCCCCTTCATCCTGATATTTATACAGAAGCTTCAGGAGACGTTCCTTCATCTCCCAGCTTCCGGACTGCTGCATCTGCAGATACAGGAAATAGCTGTAAGCGTCCGGGTCTTCCCCACGCTTTTCTCCGGCTTCCTCCCGTATCACTCTCAGGATGTGTCCGGCCTCCTCCTGCCTGCCGTCCAGCAGTGCCAGCTCCGCCTCCCACAGGCGCATGCGCAGATCCGGTTCACGCAGGCGGGCCATGGCGGTCCACTCTTCCTTCATACTGGCAAGGAGAGCATCCTTCTCTCCGCAGCCGGACTGCAGATCCAGCTGCGCGCGCATGAATCCGACCAGATGCTTCTCATATTCCTTCTGAGAGAAACCGCGTTCCGGCTCCTCTCCGGCCAGGATCGTCACCGGAATTGCGAGTTCCTGGCGAATCGTCCGTATCCGGATCACTCCGTAATTCCTGCCCTGATGCAGATGCTCTCTCTCGATCCGGAAGGAGAGTTCTCCATCGCCGCCGACGAAATCAAGATCCGTAAGGCTCTCCCGGTTCAGGTGCAGGAACGGGGCATCCGCCGTCACCGACGCAGATACATAGCCCCAGCTGTCCGCATGAATCCGGATCTTCACATCCTCCTCCGGACAGCTCTCATACAGCCGCTCGCTCTGATCCGCCGACAACGTTACCGGCTCTTTCAGATTCAGTGCTGTCAGGAACTCCTCCATGGCCTGGCGTCTTCCACTCCCACCTCGAAGCCCGTCGTACAGGGCGCGCACAGAAAGCTCCTGCATAAACGGGAGATTCCGGAACCCTGGTGACTCGAACAGACGCTCCGCATACAGGAAGTCCTCCTTCGCCAGCCCGGCAAAATCCTCCGCAGTATGTATGGACGACCATCGCTCCTGCTCATCGGACTCGCCGAGGAAAAAATACGGAATCTCGAACTCGCCGCCATTGCACACCAGAAGGAATGAGCCTTCGATGGCGCTGCCGTCCTTCAGCCGGTCTGTCTCCACTTCATATGTAAGCTGCGCATCCACACCAGCAAAATAATCCTGACCCAGACGTACCTTCGGGTTCGTGGAATAAATTAATCCACGAAAAGCGAGCTGATTGCCGCTTACAATGCGGAAATCACCTCGATAAATCCCGTCACAGGGAATGACGTCCTCTATCTTTTCTCTGCTGATTCTGATCTCCGGCACGGAGGCGTCGATGATGCCTCTTGCCAGACGACTGATTTTCTCTTTCACGTTCAGGGTCACCTACCTCACTATATATTACTACAGAATAATATAGTTTTCCACTGATTTTTGTGTTTTGCCTCCCCGACTATTCCACACTATTTTCACCTATTCTCTGACAAAGCTCCATATATTCCCGAATTTTTCTCTCATATCCGTTCTCACCCGGTGTAAAGAAGCGGCTGCCTACAAGTTCATCCGGCAGATACTGCTGCTTTACGTAATGGCCGGGATAATCGTGCGCATACCGGTAGCCCCGGCCCCGGCCCAGCTCTGCCGCGCCGCTGTAATGGGAATCCTGCAGATGAGGCGGCACGCTCTTCACCTGTACGCGCCGTACTGCCTCCATCGCTGCGTCAATCGCCAGATAAGACGCATTGCTCTTCGGCGCTGTCGCTACATAGACAGCTGCCTCCGCCAGAGGAATCCTTCCCTCTGGAAGGCCAACCCGCTCCAGAGTCTCCGCCGCGGCCACTGCCACCACCAACGCATTCGGATCCGCCATGCCGACGTCCTCCGACGCACAGATCATAATCCGTCTCGCGATAAATTTCGGATCTTCGCCCGCATAAAGCATCCTTGCCAGGTAATACACTGCCGCGTCCGGGTCCGACCCGCGCATACTCTTGATAAAGGCGGAGATAATATCATAGTGATTATCCCCCGACTTGTCATAGCGGACATTTCTCTTCTGGATACACTCTTCCGCCACCGCCATCGTGATATGGATCTTCCCGTCATCCCCGCGGGGCGTCGTCAGGATCGCAAGCTCCACAGCATTCAAAGCCGAGCGCGCATCCCCGCCGCAGATATCCGAAAGAAATGCGAGCGCATCCTCCTCAATCACGGCATGGTAAGCGCCCATGCCCTTTTTCTCGTCATACACGGCACGATGGATCAACTCGCCGATATCTTCCGGCGAGAGTGGCAGGAGTTCGAAGATAATCGAGCGGGAGATCAGCGCGCGGTTCACTTCAAAATAAGGGTTCTCCGTTGTTGCTCCGATCAGGATAATCGTCCCGTCTTCTACGAAAGGAAGAAGGTAATCCTGCTGTCCTTTATTGAATCGGTGAATCTCATCAATAAAAAGGATCGTCTTCCGGCCATACATGGCGGCGAGATCCTTCGCCTTCTCTACTACGGTCTCCATGTCCTTTTTTCCAGCGGATGTCGCATTAATCTGCTGAAAATCCGCTTCCGTTGTGTGTGCGATCACCTTCGCCAGCGTCGTCTTCCCGGTTCCTGGCGGTCCGTAGAAGATCAGAGAACTCAGCTTGTCAGCCGCAATTGCGCGATAGAGCAGCTTGTCTTTTCCCAGGATATGCTTCTGCCCGACG
>JABLTL010144362.1_pt1 | contig 11666 bp, 8 predicted proteins | sample 7160151 | NCBI WGS metagenome assembly JABLTL01 (sample SAMN14651223, study PRJNA627086) | human gut metagenome | isolation source: feces | host: Homo sapiens
CCTTCTCATCTTCCACCACACACATCCGGCAGGCGCCGTAAGTGGAAAGATCCGAATAGTAACAGAAAGTAGGCAGGATAATACCGGCTTTCAGGATGACAGCCAGCATGGTCTTCTCATTCGTAAATTCGACGCGGTTTCCGTCGATCATCATATATTTTTCCATGTGTCTCACATCCTTTCTAGCCCAGCTTTACCGCATGGAACTTGCATCCTTCCATACATGCGCCGCACTTGATACATTTGCTTTGATCGATTTCGAACGGCTTCTTCACTTCTCCGCTGATTGCTCCTACCGGGCACTGACGGGCGCACTTACTGCAGCCCTTGCAAAGCTCCGGATCGATGGAGTAGGACAGAAGCGCCTTGCACTGGCCGGACGGACAGTTCTTATCCAGTACATGTGCCACGTACTCGTCACGGAAATACTTTAACGTACTGATTACAGGGAATGCCGCCGACTTGCCGAGGCCGCACAGCGCCGTCTCCGTAATGGTATCCGCCAGTTCCTGCAGCAGATCCAGATCCTCCAGCGTACCCTGGCCGGCTACGATGCGTTCCAGAATCTCCAGCATCCGCTTCGTACCCTCACGGCACGGGATACATTTTCCGCAGGATTCATTCTGTGTAAAATTCATGAAGAAACGAGCCACCTCAACCATGCAGCTCTTGTCGTTCATAACAACCAGACCGCCGGAACCAATCATGGCTCCCACCTTCTTCAGGGAGTCAAAGTCCAGCCTCATATCCAGATGCTCTTTCGTCAGACATCCGCCGGAGGGGCCGCCAATCTGTACGGCCTTAAAGTCGCCTCCCTTGACGCCGCCGCCCAGGTCAAAGATGATCTGGCGCAGAGTCGTTCCCATGGGAACTTCAATCAGACCGGTATTATTTACATTACCGGTCAGAGCAAATGCCTTGGTGCCGTGATTGCCTTCAGGACCGATAGACTGATACCACTCGGAACCCTTCAGAATGATGGTAGGAACATTACAATAGGTTTCTACGTTATTCAGGACGGTGGGCTTCTGGAAAAGTCCGTGCTCAACCGTACGGGGCGGCTTTACGCGGGGCATACCGCGGTTGCCCTCAATGGACGCCGTCAGCGCACTACCCTCGCCGCAGACGAATGCGCCTGCACCCTGACTGATATGAATCCAGAAATCGTAACCGGAATTCAGAATGTTCTCACCAAGAATTCCGAATTCTTCTGCCAGCTCAATTGCGCGCTGCAGTCTTGCGACAGCCAACGGATATTCCGCACGCACGTAAATATAGCCTTCGTGAGCGCCCGTTGCAATACCAGCGATCATCATGCCTTCCAGCACACGATGCGGATCCCCCTCCATCATGCTTCGGTCCATGAACGCGCCAGGGTCGCCCTCGTCACCATTACAGACGATATACTTGATCGGATCGGTCTGCGCCTGCACCTGCGCCCATTTCTTGCCGGTCGGGAAACCGCCGCCTCCACGTCCGCGCAGACAGGACTTCGTGATCTCGTCGATGATCTCCGTCTGCGTCATATCGAACAGAGCCTTCGCCATCGCGGAATAACCGCCGACCGCAATGTATTCCTTTATGGATTCCGCATTGATGTGACCGCAGTGTTCCAGTGCCAGACGCATCTGGTTGCGGTAGAACGGAATCTCCTCCTGGCACTGGTAGGGATTGCCTTCCGCGTCTTTGTATACCAGGCGGTCAATAACTTCATCTCCGAGGATACTTTTCTCCAGGATCTCCTCACAATCCTCTACTTTTACTTTTATATAGAGCCAACCCATCGGCTCAATGCGAAGCAGCGGACCCATCTCACAGAAGCCGTGGCATCCACTCTTCTTTAATCCGATGGTCTCTCCGTGCGGCTCTTCTTCCAGCCAGATGGAGCAGGGGATGTTCTTCTCTTCCATCAGCTGCTGCATGCGCTCATAAATCTGCAGGGAACCGCCGGCGACACATCCGGTACCGGCACAGATCAGGATCTGCTTCTTCTGACAGACCAGAGACTTCTGATAATCCCTGCGGCTCTTTTCCAGTTCTTCTCTTGTATTAATTCTCATGAGCCGCCTCCTCCTTTAACTGTGCAATCAGGTCTTTTGCCTTCTCCGGTGTCATGGACGGGTGTACATGATCGTTCACGGTACAGACGGGAGCCAGTCCACAGGCTCCCAGACAGGATACCGTCTCCACAGTAAAGAGCATATCCTCTGTGGTCGGCGCTTCTGCGGATACCTTCAGTTCTTTGCGGAATTCCTCCAGGATCGGAATGGATTTACGTACATGACATGCCGTTCCGTCACAAACCTTGATGACGTATCTTCCCTTCGGTTCCAGGGAGAAGTTCTCATAAAATGTTGCTACTCCATAGATCTTAGCCTCACTGATTCCAAGCTTCTCCGCGATATAGGAGAGCATCTCCTGGGGAAGATAGCGGTAGGTTTTCTGGACTGCCTGCATAACGGCAATTACAGATGACGGATCGTATCTGTGCTCGGCGAGAACCCGATCCAGCATCTGCTTTTCTTCATTGCTCATGCGCTTGAACCTCCTCTTATTGTCTTTTTTCAGTCTTTCATGTCTTGTTTTTAACGATTTCATGTCAGAGTCTGTCGTTTTTTTAACTATTTCACTACTATAACACAACTTATAAAGTATTGCAACTTTTTATGTACAAAATCCCCGGGGGAGGAGATACGTCCTCACCCGGGGATTCCTGCTTTTTATGTAGTTGTGGTTCGTATTGCCTGAAAGCGATGCGGATTATCTGTCGATTCCGTAAGCCGCGCAAATCTTGCCGAACTCCGGAGAATTAATGAAGCCGTCAAGGATCTCCTCCTTGCTGATTCCCTCATTCAGGAGCTTCACCCATGCATCCAGACCAGCCTGATCCGGATTGCGATCCAGGTAAGTATGGTAGCACAACGTTACAAAATCCTTGTTGGAAAGCTTTCTGCTCTCCAGCTCCTTACTGAAGAAGAAGCCCCTGGAGATCTGACCGGCGCCAGCCTCATGATTTACCAGCTGAGCGGTCCATGCCTCCAGACCTGCGCGATCCCACTGTCTTCCCAGAACCATCGTGTATAGACGGCTCACAAAGGCAGTTGCCATATCATTCTGATCCGCAATCTCATTGGAAGTGAATCTACCTACCTTGATTCCGTAAGAAGCGCAAAGCTTTGCGAACTCCTGAGAATTCGTGAAGCCTGCTACTACATAGCGGCGGGTCATACCGTTCTCCAGCTTGCCTAACCATGCGTCCAGATCTGCCTGATCGGGGTTGCGGCCCAGTATGGTCTTGTACATCGTGGTTACGAATTCCTTATCGGAAATCTTCTTACCTTCGTACTCCTTGCTGAATACAAAGTTGGCAACGGTCTCAGAGCCGCCTTCCCTGCCTTCCTTCAGAACCTTAACCCAGCTCTCAAAGCCAGCCGGATCTGCCTTTCTGCCAAGAATGTTCTCGTACAGGCGGTTTACGAAACCATTCACGCCGGTGGTCAGATTCTTGTAAGCTGCCTCCGCATCCTGCAGAACCTTATAGTTGCTTACCAGCTCCTTCTGAGCATCCGTCAGAGCGTCATAAGCTGCTCTTGCCGCCTTAATCTTTGCTTCGCTGCCGGTCGTAACCGTGCCGATCGCATCGATCTGCGCAATAACCGGCGCCGCGATTTCAGCATCCGAATTCTTGATTTCAAAGTTAGCCGTAACCGGCGCATATACACCGCTGGCATCAGAAATCGTCAGGGTATACTTGCCTTCTGCTGCGTTCTTATAAGTAAGAACACCATCCTTTACTTCAACATCCAGACTTTCTACCGAGTAAACCGGCTGGAATCCTTCCGGAAGCTGACCCTCCAGAGTATACTTTACAGAACCGTCGCCGGGGCGGCCTTCTTCAACGGAAGCGGTAACTCCGGTCTTAATCGGAACATACAGGTCAGCATCGATCGTGAAAATGCCATTTTCGGTGTAGTAAACGATCTTATTGATCGTCTGCCCCATGATTGCCTTGTAATGCTCGGAAGACGTCGGGCAATTATGAACCGAAGTCGTATAGCCGGTGCAGAATGCCAATTCCGATACACGCCATACATTTTCCAGGTGACGCAGTCCATAGCTTGCACCTTCCTTGGTCTCCAGAACAACGGCATATACGTTTCCGGTCTCACTCAGACCATTTACCGTAATCTGATAATCACCATATCTACTTACAGATGTAAGTTCAGCAGACGCATCCTTCCATTCTGTCTTTGCACCCTGTGCAGCGCCGAAAGCAAAACCATTCTCCGCTGCTGTCAGCTCCTTATAGTAAGCAGGAGCTTCGCTCAGGATATAATAGGAATAGCTGCCGCTCTCGAAGAGAGCATCCTTTCCCTTATACTCCGTCGTGCTGGTCTTACCACGGTTCGTTACGGTGATCAATACACTGCTCTCATCCGTGATGCGAGACTCTCCTTCCAGAACGGAAAGGTCGGAAACCTTAACCGGATAAGTAATACCGGTAATATCGGTACCATCACTGTTCACATGATAAGAACCACCTACCAGAGTGCCGGTACGGGTCTTGTTCTTCGTCGCAGAAGAAACAGTATCTACCGCAACATTGTTCGTTACGTCTGCAGCATAGAACTCTGCATAAGGAATGTTCATCAGAACATAGCCTTCTGCACCAACAAGGTTGTTCAGTGCTTCCGTCAGATGGAGTGCCTGTTCTTCAGCAGCTGCCTTATAAAGCGTGGTTTTCTCCAGCATATCTCTGGTTTCTTCACGCTCCGTCTCCAGGTTCTTCCAGCTTTCTTCGATGTAAAGCTCTTTCGTCTTTGCATCCGCCTCGTCTACCAGCTTCTGCAGGTTTTCACGATCTGCTTCATCTGCAAGCTCGTGCTTCGCAATATTGTCGCTGGTCGTTTCGAAGTTGATTACGGTATCTGCATAGCCCAACGCATGAACAGTAATCGTCCAGTAACCGGTCCCGTCTGTATTCTCCGGAAGTGCAAAACGTGCGGACTCCGTCAGACCCAGCTGAATACCCATGGACTTGTGCATCCAGTTGTCGGCTGCGAACTTGGTGCCGAAAGCTGCCTTTGCGTTCGTGCGGGTGCTGTCATCGCCGTAATACGTCCAGGTAACACTCTGCATCCGGGAACCAAGTTCACCGTAATTACCATTAATATCGACTCTCAGGAATTCGCCATAGCTTCCGACATCACTGCCTTCTCTTACATTTACAGTATACCCTTCCGCCGTCTTCAGTTCAGCATCGGCGATACCGGAACCACTGCCGGTGTGTGCCTCAGAGAAAGAGAAGTTATCGCCGTCTCTGGTTACATACTTCAGTCCCTGCGTATTCGCATCCACAGCTGCCGTAAGTTCATACGCCTGAAGCTTATTCTCTCCATAGCCGCCAACCAGAGTCTCTCCATTCTTTACGGTTGCATACTTTTCGCAGAAAGCATCCAGATCAGCTGCTGCCACACGGACAGGAACATACTTGATACCACTAACTTCATAGTGATCCATCGCAACCGTACTTCCGTCTGCCTTCGTGATGGTTCCTCTGTTCCAGCCGACAGTCGTTCCGTCCGTCAGGTAAATGGTCTTGCCGTCTGCGGACCAGTGAGACACTTCATAGGTGCTTCCATCCTGTGCATAGATCATTGCATCGCACTGGAAGCTTCCGCGATGCAGTCCATGATTCGCGGTTGCACGGGATACCACATCGAAAGCACCCTTGTCATACTCGCCACGACTATCTACCATATCGGAAGACTCCGTGCTTCCTGCCGCATAGACATCTTCATTTGCCCAGTACTCATCCCAGGTCAGGCCTGCATACAGGTAGGTGTACTCAGGCTCTTCCTCCGGAACTGCCTGTGCCAGAGCATCGTTGATAGCGGCAATGATAGCGTCGGAACTGCGGGTTGCAGTAGATACTACATTAACATCTTCCGTTCCATTGGCTGCTACCACCTGATCGGCAATCCCCTTCTTGCTCTTAGTACCTTCCAGCGCCTTCTTGAAGTAGGAAGCATTATCGTTGCCAACCACACAGTCCTCCGCCTGGGCGACATTATTGATCTTGCCATCCTCACCGATAGTTACGTTAATGGAGATCTGATACTCTTCCCATCCATTCTCGTCCTTGTCGTCCTCTGTGGGCACTACGCTTGCACTTCCCGTATAAACACCTGGCTTGTAACCACCCTCAGGTGCAGCAAATGCTGTCGTCGGAACCATTCCTGCTACCATCGACATAGAAAGCAGCAGCGCAAGTACCTTTTTCTTTTTCATAAAGTTACTCCTTTCCTCCGCATATAGTTAGCGTCCGCTAACTTGTAGGTAAAAAACACTCCCCTCCCTGAGTGAAGAGGGGAGATATATGCCTATGTTAGTTGTTGCTAACTGGTTCTCTAATACTATAGCAAAATTCTATGTTTCTTGTCAAGATGATTTTTGAGAAATATTTTTGTTTTTTGCTGAAACATTTTCTTGAGTTTTCTGATAAATTTACACGTTTTCTACAGAAAGCGGCAGAATCCAAGGCAGATTCCCATCATGAAGAAAAGGATTGCCTTAACCAGGGCTGCCAGCCAGAAATTCTTCGTCAGCGCAAGATCCCAACGGCTGATATTGCTCCGGGGACAGGTATCGGTGCAGACCTCGCATGCAATACACTCGCCGTTCCGAAGGCTTGCTTCCTCCAGCTTCAGGTTCACCGGGCATCGCTTCTCGCAGGCACTGCAGCCGCTGATGCACTGTTTGCTGTTACGTTTCAGCTGCGCAAAGGGCAAGATCGGCAGCAGAGAAAATACAGCTCCCATCGGGCACAGGAATTGGCAGAAGAAGCGCGGCTGAATCGCCATTCCAGCCACAATCAGGATCATAAGGACAATCCCGATGCCATATCCGGCAGCCGGCAGCTTCAACGCTGTAAGACGCGAGAACACATCCCAAGGGCTGGTTCCAGACAGATTTCCGTACAAGCCGAGGGTGCACAGCAATACAATTGCAAAGAGAATCACATACTTGATCATCTGGCAGGGGCGCACAAGCTTCTCCGGAAGCTGGTATTGCTTTTTCCTGTGCAGCAGCTTCTTCTGCACCACGCCCGACAACCAGAACACACCGTCACCGAGACCGCCGAATGCGCACACGTAGCCGCAGAAAAAGCGTCCGAACAGGATCGTAAATGCGCACAAACCAATCAGTGCTAAGACAAAGCTATCTACCTGAAGAGGCTCTCCGGCTCCAATCCACTGAAACAGATGCTTTATGCCGGAGAATCCGGCTACAAAAGCGCCGGGCATGGACAGAAAGAATATAAACTGAATGCCCGCCCGAAGCCACGCCTTCTGCTTCTGCGCTTTCCGGCGTTTTTCAGCTGCCGTCAATGGTTTCTTTTGTTCTTTTTTATTCTCTGCCATTTACTTCTCCGCCTTTCCCAGCGCATCCGCCGTCGCTTCGATCAGTCCTGTGGAGCTGAAGGTCGCGCCGGATACCGTATCCACTTCGGAAAACTGCGCTTTCAGCATCTCGTCAATAACTGCAACCGCCTGATCGTAGTAGGCCGGGTCCTCACCGTCTGCGTTCAGGACATCGATCGCTGTAAGCTTTCCCTCTGCGATCGTAACGGATACATTGATCTCTCCGCCGAAACCTGTTCCGCTGCCTTCGTAGGTTCCGTCCACGTAAAGGCTGTTATCCTCTGCAGCTTCGCTCTCTGCGCTCATCTGCGCGAGGACAGAGGCATTGTATGCCTCCACCTCCTCGATCTGCAGCTCGCGTGCCTCTGCTTCTGCTGCCCGCGCAAGCGCGATATTCTGGTATTGTCCCAGAGCAACCAGGATAATCAGCAGACTGACCGTGCGGATAGCAAAATTAGTGTGATTCATTCTGCGGTTCCTCCTGTCGTGCTTTCTGCCACCCCGCTTTCATCGGTTTTTGCGGACTCATTCTTCTCCATCAGTGACATCGCTTCTTCCAGCGCGGTCTTCACCGCCAACTGAATCGCCTTCGAGGAATACGTCGCGCGGCTGACAACATCAACATTATCGACACTCTGCTTCATGATAATCTGACTCACCACGCCTTCATAGAAGACGTTCTTGTAGGTTCTGCCGTTGATCGCGTTATCCAGATAGCGAATATTATCATCCGGATTGTATGAATTATCGTTCTCCTTCGTAACATTGATTTCCGTAATCCGGTCATCCTTTATCGTCACCGTTACGCGGATATCATACTCAAACTCTTCTTCATCCGTGCAGCTGCTGACCGCCGTATAGGTGCCATCCTTGTACTTCTTCGCCACCGTCTCATCCGGGGCAGGAGTGGGTGTTGGTGTTGGCGTCGGTGTTGGCGTCGGTGTCGGTGTTGGTGTCGGTGTTGGCGTTGGATCAGGCGTCGGTTGCTCTGCCAGCGCCTGCTTCAGGGCATCCTCCACGGCCTCTTTCAGTCCTTCCGAGCTGAAAGTTGCGCCAGATACCATATCCACATCCGTCTTCTGCTGCGCGCAGATCGACGTCAGCACAGCCTTCGCCCGTGAAAAATACGCAGGTGTCTCATCCTCCGCACTCAATACCTGAATGTCCGTAATCCGTCCGTCTGTAATCGTAACAGATACTTTGATTTCTCCGCCGTAACCCTCTCCGCTTCCGGTATAAGTTCCATCCTTATAATTCTCGGCCGGACGGATCGAAGGATCCTCCGGAGCTGTGGGCACTGTGGGTTCTGTCGGCTCCGAGGGAGTCTCCGGCTCCTGTACCGGATCGGTCGGCTGTTCCGCACCATCAGCTGCGGCCTGACTCAACGCACGCTTGACTGCATTGATAATTCCATTAGAAGAATAGGTTGCTCCCGATACCGTATCCACATTCGGGCTCTGAGTGCTCAGCATAGCAGAAATCACAGCTTTTGCGCTGGAGAAATAGGACGGTGTCTCGTCATCCGCGCTCACAATACAGATATCCGTAATCTGGCCACCGGAAATCGTCACCTGCACCGTGATCTGACCGCCGAATCCCTGCGCAGAACCAGTGTAAACACCGTCACGGTACGCCGCCGGAGCCGTGAAATCCTCGCTGACAATCGGAGCCGGCTCCGTCTTCTCCGGCGCTTCGTTCTTCACTTTTTCCCCGGTCAGAGCGTTCTGGATCGCGCCAAGAATGCCTTTGGAGGAATACGTCGCACCAGATACCACATCGACCTCCCATGTCTGGCGGGTCAATACCGTGTCGATCAGCTTCTTCGCCCGGTTAAAGAAAGATTCCGTCTCGCCAGAAGCTTCCAGGATCTGAATGTCTGTCATGTGTCCGTCCTTCATCGTTACCTGTACCTTGATCAGACCGCCGTAGCCCTGCGCAGAACCAGTGTAGACGCCGTCCGCATAGGGAAGAAGTGACGTCACCGCAGCCTCCGTCTCCGCCTCGGATCTCTCCGGTTCCTTCGCCTTCTCTTCCTGTGCATTTATCTCTTCCTTCTGCTCCTGGATCGTCAGGCGCTCCGGGATATCCGCCAGCACAGGCCCGGAGCCGGGAAGGGTCCCAATCACAAGTCCCGCCACAACAACTGCCGGAAGAAGCTGCACCAGCGGACGTATTTTCTTCTTTACTTCTTCTCTGATCACGAAATTCCCTCCTGTGAAATCACATGCACCTTATAATCCGACGTAAACTGACCGGAGAGCGGCTCCGTCACATAGACCTCGCTGTTTTCATCCATCAGAATCAAGTCAAAATCCGCTCCATAATTGCGCCAGTATTCTGCGCTCTGCTCCAGGCCCATAACGTAGCAGGACGTAGAAAGCCCGTCGGCAAGCATGCCATCGGTACTGACCACCGTAACGGAAAGCAGTCCACTCTCCGCCGGATACCCGGTCTTCGGATCCAAGATGTGATGATACGTCTTCCCCGTCGCTTCATCCACGAAGTAGCGCTCATATGCGCCGGAAGTAATCACCGCCCGATCTGCCACAGACACCACACCCAGATAGGCGCTTCCATTCTCCGGGTCCTGCGGATCCTGAATACCGCAACGCCACAGGGAGCCGTCCGTCTTCGTGCGGTAACACTGCACATTGCCGCCGAGGGAAACGACCGCTCCTACCAGATCATATTCTTCGAAGATTTCCATCAGATGGCCGGAGGTATAACCCTTGGCAATGCCGCCCAGATCAATGCCCTGTCCTTCTGCCAGCATGATCGTATCGCCATTCACAGTCAGCTTATCGCTGCCGCATTGCGCCAGAAGCGCAGAAAGTTCCTGTGCATCCGGCACAGCAAATTTACCCGTAGTAAATCCCCACAGATCCATCAGCGGATATACCGTAATGTCAAATGCTCCGCCCGTCGTATCATAGAGGCGAAGAGCTTCCGTCACCATCGTATTCGTATCCTCCGACATCACGCCGGAGCCGTCCCGGTTGATCCTGCTGATCTCACTATCCGCCTTCCCGATGGAAAGAAGATCATCCAGGCGCTCAATCTCCGCCTGCGCAGCCGCAACTGCTTCCTCTGCGCGTTTCCCGTAGCAGGTAACCGTCATGTAGGTATCCATGGCAAAAATATCCGCACTGGCGGATGGAATCTGCGAAGGGTCAACGGTTTTCGATGTTTCCGTTTCGCCTGCACTTTCTGCTGCCTCTCCGGCACCGCCTCCGGAAACTGTTGTTACGCCCGCAGATGAGTTGCTTCCCGGCTGCGAACTGCATGCCGCCAGGATCAGGCACAGCGCCAGAATCATACATTTTCGTTTCATTTATTTTCCCGTTCCTTCCCTGTTTCTTCTATATCAGAATCTTTTGCAATCGCCGGCAGAGTTCTCCGCCAATCACACCGATGATCGCTCCGCTGACCAGACCGCTGACCCAGAGCACCAACAGATACCAGCCCAGCGCCGCCGTCTGCAGGACAAGCATCGCCACCAGAATCTGACCGATATTATGCGCAATTCCTCCCGCGATGCTTACGGCAACCATGCTGAAGGCATTCGTGCGTTTCAACAGCATCATAACCGCGCCGCTTAAGATGCCTCCAGCCAGACTGTATGCCAGACTCATGCCGTTGCCGAACAGCATGCTGACCAGAACGATGCGCACAAGATTAATCACCGCCGCGCTTCCGTAGCCCATTCCGTACAATGCAACAAGTACCACAACATTCGTCAGGCCAAGCTTCATTCCCGGTATGGCAAAAAATACGGGCAGCTGCGCTTCCAGATAACTCATAATCATTGCCAGTGCGACAAGAAGTCCGTATCTGGCAACTGTTTTTGTTCTGTTTTCTTTCATGTCTTCTACCTTACCGTAATATCAATGTCATCCGATTCATTTCCGTTCTCACCCAGGATCTCCACAACTACCTGGTTAGGAAGACAGACGATACTCTGCCCGCTGCGTTTTACACGGCCGGTATGCACACAGACACCGTCCGGGCAGGAGGCTTCCTCGATTCTTGCTGTTCCGTCTTCGATTACCAACAGGTTCCGGCCTCCGTTCACGCCGTCAATCCAGTAGGATGCATCCTGATTCAACGGATACGATGCAGTCACAGTTCCCGCTACCCGTACATTTACCTTGTCGCCGGACGATGTGGTAAGCAACAACACGACGGCAAAGATTCCGCCGACTGCCAGTAATGCGGCAATAAGGATTATATCCGCCCGCCGCC
>JABLTL010138227.1_pt1 | contig 11663 bp, 10 predicted proteins | sample 7160151 | NCBI WGS metagenome assembly JABLTL01 (sample SAMN14651223, study PRJNA627086) | human gut metagenome | isolation source: feces | host: Homo sapiens
AGACCCGATTTTCTGAATGTAGTCGTGCTGTTATTTGTGATCTTGCCAACACGAACCCACTTATTACCCTGATACATCTCAACGATGTAGCCATCGGCTGAGGTGTTCTTTGCCCAGTTGATACGGAGCGCGTCAGCCGCTCTGCCGGTGAGCTTTGCTCCTGTTATTACAGACGGGTTAGTTCTTGCGGTAACAGTTGAACTGTAATCACTGTAAACTGCCGAACTGCCGCTCATCTTATATGCTTTTACTCTAAATGTGTAGATAGTACCTGCCTTAAGACCGGATTTTCTGAATGTTGTTGTGGAGTTGCTTGCTATCTTGCCGACACGCGCCCAATTACCGTTCTGATACATTTCTATTATGTAGCCATCGGCATCTGCATTCTCAGTCCAGTTTATGCGCAGTGCGTCTGCGGCTCTGCCGATGAGCTTTGCGCCTGTCACCTCAGAAAGTGTGGGATTAGTAAGCAGTTCATAATCGATCTCATTATCCCTGGCGTATCTTTCGCCGTCTGATCCGCTGTAGCAGTAAATCTTGAAATTTTTAACTTTTGATACGCTCTGGGTTTCTGTATCATAATAATATCCGAAAGCTCCCTCGTCAATAAATGTTACACTTGCAGGAATTGTAACCGCTTTAATAGACGGGCAGTTATAGAATGCGTAGCTGACCATATACGTCACGCTGTCAGGTATCGTTATACTTGTCAGCTCAGTGCAATCATTGAATGCATTGAAACCGATCCGGGTAACCTTCTTACCGTCAATTACAGCGGGAATTTCATATGTTACATCGTTTCCTGCATATCCGGATATTTCTAACGTACCGTCTTCAAGCTCGTTGATAACAAGACAATCTTCATCTGAAAAACCGTTTTTTGTTGCATACAAGTGTCCGCATGTATTCTTGACATAGTTTATCTTGAAACCGTCAACCTTCTTTGTTTTTGCGCTATCTTTATCATAGTGATAATATCCAAAAGCCTCATAGTTGATAGATTTTACACTTGCGGGAATTGTAACCTCTTTTAGCAATGTGCAATCAGCGAACGCCCAAAAGCCTATTTCTGTCACACTTGCGGGAATTGTAACCTCTTTGAGTGATGTGCAGTTATTAAAAGCCAAATCCCCTATTGTCGTTACGGTATCGGGAATAGTCACCTTTGTGAGCTTTTTGCTTTCTCCGAATGCGTTTAAATCAATCTGAGTGATTTTCATACCGTTGAGCTTTGACGGTATTGTAAGATTTGTCGCGCTTCCGCTATACGAAGTGATCGTAGCCGTGTCAACGCCTGTAGCACTGATCTGATAATCGCCCGCTTTTTCGGCACCTGCTGTCAGAGCGCATACTATTGCGGTTACTGCGAAAGCTACTGCTCCGAGAAGTATTTTCTTGATTTTCATATTTACCTCCGTTTTTTTTCGACATTGCAAGAAAATTTGTAATATGTTGCTTTAGTGTAAGTGAAGTTTCCTTCACATTTATAATACATCTTTTCATTACGTTTGTCTACAGAAAAATATATTTTTCCAAAATACAGCGAAGTGCACAAAACAATAAATATATTTTTGTCATATATAACAAAAGCCGCCTGCATCAAGCAAACGGCTCAGTCTTAATATATATCAGTCAACCAGCTTTACGATCATATCCTTAGCGTCAACCGACTTTGTGATAATTCCTGTGTCAAGCATCCATTTGATGTTGTTTGTCCAGGTTTCCTCGTTCTGTGATAAGAACGGTGCTCCGTCCTTTTCAGCAAGAGAAAGGATAGTAGCTACACTCTTTGTTTCAACGTCCTTGTTGAGCGGGAAGTTTTCGGTGTTCTGATTCTTGAGCAGATTTTCAACGCCCTTTTCGGGATTAGCCTTTACATGCTCATAGCCCTTCTTTGTTGCACGGAGGAAACGTGTCAGCTTGTCGGCATTCTTCTCTGCATTGTCCTTCGATGTTATGAATACAAGCTCAGTATAATCGGGCACGCCGTTGTCTGTAGGCTTGATATAGTTTACCGTGAAGCCCTGATTTTCGAGCTCAGGTACTTCGTGGCTGACAAACCCGCCGATCGTAGCGTCAACCTGTCCTGTTGTCATAGAAGACATAAGCTCAAATCCCACATCAATAAGCTCCGCATCGTCCTCCTTAAGACCTGCATTCTTAAGCATCGTCTTTACAAACGCTTCATTGAGGACAGATCCGCCGTAGCCTATCTTCTTGCCCTTTAAGTCGGCAACTGTCTTTATGTTCTTGTCACCGAGCGACATAAGCACATTTACGGGATTTTGTACTACCGCACCGATAGATACTACGGGGATATCCTGGTTTGCATTTGCCTGGATAACATCATGCATATAGTAAAAGCCGATATCAGCCTTACCTGCGGAAGTCATTGAGATAGCATCGTTTGTGTTTGAGGGAAACTCAACCTTTACCTTAAGTCCCTCCTCTGCATAATAGCCCTCTTCTATAGCGTCATACAGAAAAACGTGTGAACCGTTAGGGTACCAGTCGAGTACGACCGAAACCTCTTCAAGCTCCTTGGTTTCGCTAGTTGCAGAAGAAACGTCCGTGCCGCTTTCCTCTGTCGATGATGTCGTGATGCCTGCACAGCCTGCCACACCGAGCATAATAGCCGCCGCTGTGGCAAATGCCGCAAATCTTTTGGTTTTCATGTTAAATTTCCTTTCTCCATGTTATAAGTTTTCTTTCTATTGCACTGATAACAGCTACAACCAGCATTGCACATACAGCAAGCACTACTACAGGCGCGAAAACTCCCGCACCGTCAAGCTGTGTCATCATACGCTTGCTGAAATATCCGAGTCCGCTCTGTGCGCCGAGCCACTCTCCCATTGCCGCTCCCAGAATACTGAGCGGTATCGCCATCTTTATCGCAGAAAAGAACGAGGGTAATGCGGCGGGGAATTTCAGCTTGAAAAATATCGCCGTACTGCCCATTCCCATAGTCCTGAGCAGCTCCTCATTTTCCCTTTTTGCAGATTTAAGTCCGTCGTGTACAGATATAGTTATCGGGAAGAATGTTATAAGCACCGCAACAAGCACCTTGCTCCATATGCCGTATCCGAGCCACAATACAAAAAGCGGAGCTATCGCCGTAACCGGTATCGTCTGCGTTGTGACGATTACGGGATATAGTGCCCTTTCGACATACTCAAAATGCTCCATTACAATGGCAAGTCCCACACCGAGAACTATTGAAATCAAAAGTCCGATAAGCGTTACAAGCATTGTTGCGGGGGTGTGCACCGTAAACAGCGGGTCACGAAGCTCCCATATCTTCACCGCGATCTGTGTCGGTGACGGCAGAATGTAAGCCGCGTTTATGCACATTGCGATCATCTGCCACAATATAAGCAGTCCTATTCCCGTCAGTACGGCAGGAAGATGTTTTTTCATATATTATCTCCCCTCTCTGCCTTTTCGGTAAGGAACGCCGACACAAGCTCATTCTTAAGCTCAACCGATGACGGCGTATACAGATCCTCACGGCATCCGATATGACTTACATCGATCACCTTTATCTGCTTTACAGGTCTGCCGCTGAGCAGAAATATCTTATTGCCGAGAAGCATCGCTTCTTCAACATCGTGCGTTACTGTCATAACTGTGGCGTCAAGCCCCTTTACCTGCCCGATAAGCCAGTCCTGCATTGAGATCCTTGTCAGCGAATCAAGCGCCGAGAAAGGCTCGTCAAGGAGCATAAGCTCTCTGCCGTGCCAAAGCTGTACAAGCGTTCTCGCAAACGACACACGCTGACGCATACCGCCGGAAAGCTCGGACGGACGTTTACTTTCACAACCTGCCAACCCAACCTTTTCAAGTGCCTCTCTAGCCTGAGCTACACGTTCGGATTTTGATATCGGGAGTGCTTCAAGCGGTAAGGTCACATTCTTAAGTATATTCCGCCACGGCATAAGCAGATCCTTCTGCGGCATGAATGCCGCAATGCCTGTTGCTTCTTTCGGTGTCCTGCCGTTAATATGTATCTCGCCCTTGTAAGCGGTTTCAAGGCAGGTCATAAGGCGGAAAAGTGTGCTCTTGCCGCAACCGGAAGCACCGATCACGGTAATTATATCATTCTTTTCGACCGAAAACGACAGATCTTCAAGAAGAAGATAATCGTCCTCCTTATAGCCGAATGTGACATTATTAAACTCTACAAAAGGCATTTTATATATCCTTTTCAACTATCTTATAGTTGTGCATAAGCGGTCCGCTACCGTGACCGAGATCGAGCTTTGCGGCGATAGCACCCGCAAGATATTCCTTTGCGTTTGTGACAGCCTGTACCTTGTCGGAAGTCAGCGCAAGGTTGCAGGCTATGGCAGAAGAGAATGTACAGCCTGTGCCGTGCGTATTCGGGTTATCGATACGCTTGCCGTTTATCCAGTGGTTCGTACCATTTACATATAGCAGATCGTCCGCCGTATCGTCAAGGTGTCCGCCCTTGATTACTATGCCGACTGTTGAAGGGAGCTTATCGGAAAGCACCTTTGCCGCCCGCTCCATCTCTTCTCTTGTTGTGATCTTCATACCGGTGAGCACCTCTGCCTCGGCAAGATTGGGTGTGATGATATCCGCAAGAGGGAGGAGCTTTGTCATAAGGGCATCGGTAGCGTCCTCGCTTATAAGGCGGCTTCCGCTGGTAGCTACCATTACCGGGTCGGCTACTATATTTACAGCCTTGTATTCTTTCAGCTTTTCAGCGATCGCTTCGATTATCTCAACATCGCTCACCATTCCTATTTTTACGGCATCGGGACGGATATCGTTAAAAATACAGTCTATCTGATTTTTCAGAAAATCAGCGGAGCTGTTCATAATGCCGTATACGCCCGTTGTATTCTGTGCCGTAAGGGCTGTTATTGCGCTCATAGCGTACATTCCGTGCATGGTTATCGTCTTTATGTCAGCCTGTATGCCTGCGCCGCCGCTACAGTCAGAGCCTGCTATTGTAAGTATCTTTTTCATATTATCAAATCCTTTCTTATTTAGACGAGCTTTCCGCTACTCTTTCAGCCTTTGCCTTAAGCTCGTTTACCGCCGAGGGGATATCCTTTGCGGCAAATATCGCCGATACGACCGCTACTCCGTCAAGTCCGAGTCCCTCAAGGCGAGATATATTACCACCGGTTATACCGCCTATCGCAACTACAGGTATTCTGACCGAATGGGCTACATCCGACAGCACCTTGTGATCAATTGCGCCCGCGTCCGTCTTTGTGGAAGTAACGAATGCCGCACCGCTTCCCAGATAATCTGCACCTCCGCTTTCTGCCGCCTGTGCTTCTTTTACGTTGTGAGCGGAAACTCCGATTATTTTATCCGCACCGAGATATTCTCTTGCGGCTTTTATGTCAAGGTCATTCTGTCCTAAATGTACGCCGTCAGCATCAATTTCCTTTGCAAGCTTTACGTTGTCGTTTATAATAAGCGGAACACCGTGAGCCTTGCAAATCGGCTTTATCTTAAGGGCAATATCCTTGAAATGCTCATAGTCTGTATTCTTCTCGCGAAGCTGAAATACCGTGACTCCGCTGTCTATCGCCTGTTCGACCTGCGACAGAAATCCCTCGTCGCTGCCGCTCCATGCCCTGTCGCTGACAGCATACAAAAGCATCTGCTTTGCTGTTATATTCATATACTAACTCCTTTCGGGCAATAAAAAAACGCATACAGATTGCCACCGTATGCGTATGTATCCTTACGTTGGCATTACCCAAATCAAGTTATCGGTCGGAAATATCATTTCCCTCTCAGCCTGTCAAACAAGCTCCCGTTCGCTTTTTTCAGTTGTCTGATACATTGTACAACAAAATATGCTTATTGTCAATGTCAAAATCTGCCTTTTTAATGGTATTTGCCAACTTTTCATCAATCGTCTTAATGCAGACGCTTACAAAATAATGTTCATTATTGAAGCGACTGTCATAATGATAAAAAACCGCACCGCTTTCAAAAAGCGTCCTGCCGTTTTTCATATCAAAGCACTTGGTCTTTAAATCCGATGCTATGCCGTCACCCGTCATCTTCACATAGCATTCTTTTAATGTCCACAGACGCGAAAACATAATATCGCTGTCTGCTGAAGTCAGAACATACTGCGTTTCGCCTGCGCTGTAACACCGTTTCATAACGGCTGTGCCGGTGCGCCGTATGCTCTCACAGTCAATTCCGACAGGTGTTTCGGATAAAGCGCACACCGCCATTCCGTCACAATGAGAAATGCTGAAATACAGCGAATTGTCGCTGAGATACGGCTTGCCGTTTGAAGTTCTTGATATGTCGTTTTCCGAAAACGGTTTTCCGATATACGAAAAAGCTTTTTCGAGCAGAAGCATTCCGCATCGATGCGAATAATTGTGATAACCCGATTTGATTACAGCTTTTTTCTTGATCGGGGATATGAATATAAGAGGAGATATCTTCATCAGCAAAGCCCCAATCCGAGGAAGCTGTTTATATTCTTCCACAGCACCTTTTCCTTTATATCCTCGACGAGTGGAATTTTGTCGAGAAACTCAAGGTCCTTGTCCGCTCTCCACATAGGATAATCCGTGCCGAAGAACACCCTGTCACTGCCGAACTTTGTGATAAGCTCTGCGGCTTTTTCCGGAGTCATCGAATAGAATGAGCTGCTGGTATCTACCCATATATTATCAAGTCCCACAAGCTCCTGCTCCGCCTTTTCCCACTCCGACCAGCCGCCGAAATGTGCAGCAATAAAGCGGGTGTGCGGATATTTTTTTGCTATCTCTGCCATAAGCGAGGGATTTGAATATTTATAACGCTTATCGCCCGTATGAATAAGAAACGGAAGCCTATCACCCACTGCATCATATATACGGCAGGCATTTTCATCGTTTATAGCGAATTTCTGAAAGTCAGGGTGTAGCTTTATTCCGTGAAGTCCGATTGAAATAAGCCTGTCGATCTCCTCTTCCATACCATTCATATCCGGGTGAAGCGAGCCGAAGCCAATCAGCCTGTCGGGATATTTCTGCACGGCAGACACGATAAAGTCGTTAATTCGCTTTACCTGATGCGGTACAGTTGCGACCGACTGCACCACAAATTTAGAAACACCGCATTCATCGCCCTGCTTTATCAGTGTATCTGTCGTACCGTCAAAGTTCATATAAAGATCATAAAATCGCCCTATATTATCTGCCGCTTTAACGGCGATTTTATCGGGAAAAATATGAGCATGAGCGTCTATTATATATTTACTGTAATTTAACATATCATTCTCCTTAATAATATGCCGTAAATGTGATAAAACGGCGGTGTACCTCTTAACGTACACCGCCGTTTGCAACGAAAAAACGATTATTCTTCGTCTTCAGGAACATAACTCATAATGGCATCAATACCTGCACTGGTAAGTTCATATTCCTTTTCCAGCTTTTCAAGATATTCAACACCCTTAGGCTCAATGTGATAATAAACACGAGTACGTCTTCTTCCGACAAGTTCAAGACGATCAGCAATGAGCTCTTTGTCTAAGAGTCTGTAGAGCGTAGGGTACATTGAACCTTCGGTAATTCTGAATGTGCCGTTGCTTCTTTTGCCGATTTCCTGAGTCAACTGATAGCCGTACATTTCTTCACCGTTTAAGAGATGAAGAATAAGCATCTCGAGTGTGCCTCTTTTAAAGTTTTCTTTAATTCCCATCATAAGATAACTACCTCCTTATCTTTACTTCATATTATTACACATTAAAATAAAATTGTCAATATACTTTGTAACTTTTTCGTAAAATATACACATTCAAAAATAATTTCCGGAATAATTCAGGGGGTTTTGCTGCTTTTTATGCAAACCTGTTCATAATATTATTAACATTTTTAACGACATAATAATCAAGCTCACGTTTTCGCTTCAGTGTAACTTGCAAAAGCACACAGGCTGACAAGTTTGTAAAGCAATCTAAATATTTTAGTATTCATAAACAAAAGGCTGAGCAATTACGCTAACAATTGTTTTGCAAAAAGTTCAAATAATCATGTTCATTCATAGGCTTAGCAAAATAATAACCTTGGAGGTACTCAACGCCCTTTGAAGTAAGCAGATCCACCTGCTCCTTAGTTTCTACACCCTCGGCTACTATCGAAATTCCCAGACCGTTTATCATTGCTATACAGCTGTCAAGGATCGTCCGTGGCTTTTCGCCGTTCTTATCAAAACAAGGCCAGATAAGGCTTTTATCAAGCTTTATGATATCAAATCCCGTATTTGCCATCTGCGACAGGTTTGAATAACCTGTTCCGAAATCGTCCATCGAAAAGCCGCAGCCCATAGTTTTCAGCCGCGACATATTAAGGTCAAGCAGCTCGCCGGCTTCTACAGCGGCGGTTTCGGTTATTTCAAGATTAAAGAAATCCGATGTGATACCGTATTTGCTCATACAGTCGAGCAAGCGGTCAGGGAGCGATATATCAACGCTCTGTACTGCGGAGATATTAACCTCTATGTATTCTAATCCGTACTGCTTTATATTGCTCTGCTGTGCAAAACGACAGACATTTTCAAAAACGATGTTGCCGAGGTCTGAAATAAGCCCCATGCGCTCTGCCATCGGAATAAAGATCTCGGGCGATATAAAGCCGAGCGTTTCTCTGTCTTTGAGCCTTACAAGCGCTTCTGCCGATACAAACTTTTTCTTTGTTGTTGAATATATCGGCTGGTAGTATACTTCAAGTCCGTTATTCTTGACTGCGTACTGCAGCAGTCGTTCTACACCGGAAAGGTAATTTATTTCATCTATAACAGCTTCGCTGACCACGAGAATAGAACGTTCGGATCTCATCTTTGCACCGAGTATATGCGTCATAAGCTCGGTAATTTTATCTACGCTGTCGGCGTACTTCGGGCACTCGATAAACGAAAGTCTGAAAGAGGTATTGACCCTGACGCCTGCCGATGTCGAAAATTCTATCTTGTCAAAATCGGATCTGATCAGCTTCTCACAGCAAACTTTGTGTTTTACGATAAAGCTTATGCTATTGTCGGAGGTGTGATAATAATCCGAACGCAGAACAGTCGTCAGCTTAAGCGCTGCCCAGCCGAGAATATTATATACCTCGCTTACGCCAACAGAATTTTTAAGAAGCTCGGAATTTGCAAGTGTGAATGTGACAACAAAGAAACCTTTACCGTTTTCACACCACTCCTTGAGCATCATTTCAAATGCGTGACGGTTCAGCGCGCCGCTTATATCCATATCGTTGTATTCGTGCGGGTTCTCGACCGACAGAAAAATAAACAGCTGCATAAGCGAAACGCCCATCGATTCAATAAGCCATGTGGGATTGAACACTTGCACTATTCCGATTATTATCCATCCTGATATTCCGCAAAGTGCGGTAAACATTATATGGCTCGGTACGGATTTGCGGCGGCGGATAACGGTAATGATCGTCCACAGTACGTACACCGCAAGGCAAGCGTAAAGCATCGAAACAACAGGTCCGTACGAATATCTGCCGTCACTGCCTATATGATAATCTATCCTGCCAAACGCAGTAATTACAAGCGAAAGCAAAGCCGGCAGGATCCTTATGATAAACTCTATCAGCTTGTAACGCTTCTGCTTTCTGGTCAGGATATCGATATAGATAAAAAGGAACATCAAAATCAATACAAGTGAGCCGATAAACAGCTGATGCGCCAGGCGGTTTATGAACGGATCTATTGTATCAATATGATACAGGGTATAAATGGCACAGCCTTCAAAAACGCTGTAGAACAGCGAAACCAAAAGATAAAGCGTATATATCCTTGTGGACAGAAGCTTTATGTGCTTATTCAAAAAATAGATAACGGCGATTGTCAGCATAACGCCGAACGAAACGATCTGAATACCCAGATTCATATATACCCCTCCGCACTGTTAATACACTAATTATACGTTCAAAACAGCAAAAAGTCAAGAAAAAGACCGCCCTTGCGGGCGGTCGTGTGATGTAAAAGCTTAATTATGCAACCATAGAACCTGCTACAAGCTGTACAAGCATAAAGCATACGATGTCGGGGTTCTTAATATTCTGCATCTTTTCGATGAGTGTGGGTAAATTTGCGGATATTTCTGTGCTGAAAGCTTCAAGAGCGGCGCTGTCGGAAATATCAACAGAATTTGAGCTGTTGATATCGGGGAGAGCTTCCTCGGTATATGCCGCTTCCTTGCTCTCAACCTTTAATGTGAACATATCTGCTCCATTTGAAGCAACTGCGATATCAAATGTTCCGTTATTGCCGTCCATAGCAACATTCAGCTTGACCTCAAAGGTTTCGTTGTCATCGGTCGTAACCTTGAAGCTGTAGGTACCGTTGCCGTTTGTAGCGTCAAATGAGAAGTCAGCTGTAATAACGGTCTGACCGTCTGCCGTAACAGATGCGGTACCTGTGTAGTTGTTGCCGTTTACTGTGCCCTTTGTGCCTGCGTAGATATTGGTGCTGCTCGTGATCGTAGCGTTTACGGAATATTCAAACTGTGCCTTGTCAGAGAAAGTTACAAGAACAGCTTCAATAGCATCAACTATAGATATCTTTCTGCCGATAATGTTGTCATTCTTAACATAAACGATCATTGTAGCCGCTACCTGACTGAGTTCATCCTCTGTAGCATCCTTTGTCGAATCGGTCATAAGAGTCTTGATATACTGGAAAGAAGCATTATCGATACCAAACTGTGAAAGGATATCCATAATCTTGCTTTCCTTCTCTACCGCATCAAGTACATCTGTACAGAAAGCGATCACCTTTTCAACTGTAAAATCAATTGTGTACGATGTGCAATCTACGGTACTATCCGACATTTTGAATGAATCAGACTTGTTTTCAACGCTTGTAAAGTTGTCGAAATAAGCTTCGGTAATAATGTCAACGATCTTGTCAAATGTTTCGTCATCTATATTCTTCAGTATCTCTTCATAATTTGTCGATGCCGAAGGAGCTTCCGCTACATCTGAAACGGTAAGAATGCCGCTGAAATCAGAGCTTCCGGAGGAAATATCCTTTAAAGATGAGGAAAGCTCATTGAGATCCATTACTATGTACTTATCTGTAAGCTCGGGTACGGTGTAGTACATTTTGCCGTTGGCAAGCCAGAAGTTTACATTCATATAAGTTTCATCACCCGCACCTAAAGCAAGTGATCCCGATCCCTTTTCAGACGCGCTGTCAACGTTGCTCTTAGCCTTTATAACCGTAGGAGCAATATCGGTATCAGAACCTATCAGATCTTTTGATACATTTAAGGTAATAGTCTGTTCGAGACCGGTCTTGACATTCTTGGCACTGTTTAATAATTCATCGGCTTTCTTTTCGGCAGATGCAAAATAATTTCTTTCTAACGCTTCATAACCGCTTGACTTGTTCTTGAACAGATTAAGGCAGGCAAAAACTACACCGCCTGCAACAATTGCTACAGCAAGGATAATAAGGATCATCGGCAATACCTTGCTCTTTTTCTGAGGAGGTACAACTGCGAAATTACCGGCATCATATGCAGGCATACCCTGAGGAGTAAACTGTCCCTGAGCCTGTACCTGCTGTGCGAACTGCTGGGGCTGTGCCTGCTGTGCGAACTGCTGGGGCTGTGCCTGCTGTGCGAACTGCTGGGGCTGTGCCTGCTGTGC
>JABLTL010059300.1_pt1 | contig 11658 bp, 9 predicted proteins | sample 7160151 | NCBI WGS metagenome assembly JABLTL01 (sample SAMN14651223, study PRJNA627086) | human gut metagenome | isolation source: feces | host: Homo sapiens
CCAGCGCTCCCGGTCAGATCCCGATGAACACCGCACGTGAACTCTGGACACTTCTGTAAAAGCTGCAGGAAATTCATACAGAGAATACTTCTTTGTACTTTTCATTTTCAGAAAATTGTGGTATGATAATTTGTAGTAATTACATTTTTACAGGCGAATTATCATACCACAAGTCATAGATGGAGGAAAAGTCATGAAAAAGATCCTATTTGCAGCTTCGGAAAGCGTTCCTTTTATCAAGACCGGCGGACTGGCAGATGTTATCGGTTCTCTTCCCAAATATTTCGACAAGGAAGAATATGATGTCCGCGTCGTTCTCCCTAAATATATGTGTATCCCGGAGAATTACCGCAGCGAGATGGAGTACATCAGCCATTTCTATATGTACTATAATGGAAGAAACCGCTACGTCGGTATTCTGAAATATGAGCTGAACGGTATCCCTTACTACTTTATCGACAACGAGGAGTATTTTTCCGGACCGACACCCTACTCGGATCATTTCTATGATCTGGAGAAGTTCGGCTTCTTCTCTAAGGCGGTGCTATCCATCCTGCCTTCCATTGATTTTCAGCCGGATATCATCCACTGCCACGACTGGCATACCGGACTGATTCCGGTCTATCTGCGCTCGCTCTTTGCTGCGGATCTTTTCTATACGTCTATGCGTTCCATCATGACAATTCACAATCTTCGCTTCCAGGGCACGTGGAATATCGAGGATATCAAGCGAATGACCGGTCTTCCGGACTATCTGTTCACACCGGATAAACTGGAAGCTTACAAAGACGCAAACTATCTGAAGGGCGGTATCGTCTATGCGGATTATGTCACAACTGTCAGCGAATCCTATGTCGAGGAAGTCAAGACTCCTTTCTACGGGGAGAAGCTGGATAAACTTCTTTGGGCCCGCTCGAACAATTTCTTCGGCATCCTGAACGGCATCGATTACGATGAGTTCAATCCGGCGGATGATCCTGCACTCTACCAGAACTTCACCGTCTCCGACTTCCGGAAGAAGAAAAAGAAGAACAAGACCGAGCTGCAGAAAGAGCTTGGCCTTACGGTTGATCCTCATATGATGATGATCGGCATTGTCTCCCGCATGACAGATCAGAAGGGCTTTGATCTGATTCAGCGCGTTCTGGAGGAACTTATGACCGATGAATTTCAGCTGGTGGTTCTCGGCACCGGTGAGTGGAGCTACGAGGAGATGTTCAAGCACTTCGCAGAGAAGTATCCGAGCAAGGTTTCCGCGAATCTTTTCTACTCTGAGGCGTTCTCTCACAAGATCTACGCAGCCTGCGATGCGTTCCTGATGCCATCGCTCTTCGAGCCCTGCGGCCTGAGCCAGCTGATCGCACTGCGCTACGGCACAGTTCCGATCGTCCGTGAGACCGGCGGTCTGAAGGATACCGTAGTTCCCTACAATGAATACGAGAATACCGGTACCGGCTTCTCCTTCCGCAATTATAATGCGCATGAGATGATGAAGATTATTCGTTACGCGGAATCCGTGTATTATGATAATCGCCGCCGCTGGAATCAGCTGGTGGAGCGCGGCATGAAGCAGGACTTCTCCTGGAATGTCTCTGCGAAAAAATACGAGAAACTGTACGATCAGCTCACCTGATCTTTTCTATAACAGCAAACGGCGAAAAAGCGGCTGATCTTTCAGCCGCTTTTTCGCCGTTCCAGACGGATTCGATCTGCAATCAGCGCGATGAATTCTGAATTCGTCGGTTTTCCTTTGCCGGTATTGATCGTACATCCAAAAATCCGGCTGATCGTATCCATGCTTCCCCGTCCCCAGGCAACCTCGATGGCATGGCGAATGGCCCGTTCCACCCGACTTGGCGTTGTTCTGTAATTTTTTGCGACCGTCGGATACAGGAGCTTCGTGATGGAGTGAAGCATCTCGTCATCCTCCACAGACAGGATAATCGCGTCTCTCAGGTATTGATACCCATTAATGTGCGCCGGAACACCGACATCGTGAATCATATCTGTCACAACACTCTCCAGGTCTTCTGTCACTGCGGCAGGCTCTGAAACAGGCACGACTTCCCGCGCCGCGCTGGAAAAAGCCGTACTAGGCGAAACAGGAATTGCCCGACGTTCCATTAAATTCCTCATCCGATTCCGGATTACGTTCAGGTCATACGGCTTGATCATATAGTACTCTGCTCCCAGCAAAAATGCCTCCTCCGTAATATTCTCGCTTCCGATCGCTGTAAGGACAATGTAATGCGGTTTTTTCTTCAGCGATGTATCTGCCTCTGTCCGCTCCATTACGCCAAGTCCGTCAACTTTCGGCATCACAAGGTCTAACAGCACAAGATCCGGAGTTTTCTCCCGAATCAGCTGCAAAAGCTCTTCCCCATCCTTCGCTTCGCCGATCACATGAAAATCCGGATCCTGCAGAAAATTTTCTTCCAGTTCTTTTCTTGTTCTTTCGTTGTCATCTGCAAGTACGATCTCCCATCTGGCCATTTTCGACTCCTTTACTGATTTCGATGACAAACGCTGCTAAACTTCTTCCCTTCTATTATAGGCTGCCTCTATGAAATCTGCAAGAAATGCCGTTCGCAGTTTCCGACGGTTTTTGTACCAATGCTATGGCTGTTATTTTCTGCCGCACTGCAGCCCGGAAGTTTTTCGTACTCTCAGCGTCCGGAGCTGCGTACTTTCGACTGAAATGCACAGACTGCACTCCGGTATCCTTCTTCATCCACCAGATAGCTCAGGCAGTGACCGGCGCCTGGCACAGAAAAGAAATATTTCTCTGAAACACACGCATCGTATACATGCTTTCCCATTTCAATCGGAACAAAGCGGTCATCCTCCCCATGGATAAAAAGAATCGGAAGCTTCGTATGCGCAACCGATTGCACCGGGCTGGCTTCCTCCGGATCAAATCCATAGAAAAGCTTCGCTCCCAGGCGCACCAGCGGATACAGGAAAGCAATCGGAATTGTGAATTGTCCCGCAGTTCTCCGGATGATTCCGCGCGGTGAGTCATACGGACAGTCGGCAATAATCCCCTTTACCTGCGGCGGCAAAGGAAGGTTCGAGGCCATCAATACTGTAGAAGCACCCATAGAGACGCCGTTCAACCAGATCTCACAATCCGTGCCAAAATGTTCGACAGCATACCGGCACCACAACAGGCAATCCATCCGCTCCCGGACACCGAAGGTAATTGTGTGTCCCTCGCTGTCACCGTGCGCCCGCTGATCCACCAGCAGGATATTGTGCCCGTTCTCCCACGCGATGTGGAAACCACCGCAGAAATCCCGGATGGATGTCCCGTGATAGCCATGTAGCATAATATCCAGCGGTGCTCCATCCTTCTGATGATAATAACGCCCCATCAGACGCAGCCCGTCATCCGAAATGATGTGCACCTCCTCATACGGGCGCTTCTGCAGATCGTGAATCAATTCCAGCATGCGCTCCCGATAAGGAAGGTACTGATCTCCGGAAGGAACCCGTTCCGGATCTCTTCGCTTTCTGGAATCGTTGTGGAATGTATAGTATGCCGCGCACCAGGAAGCAGTCAGATCGATTGCCGCTGCTCCTGCCGCTGTCCGGGCAACTGTCATCCACATTTTCTGTCCTGTTGTTTTCGCATGACTCATCACATTTTCCCTCCTGCTTCCATGAATTTCGTATAATATTCTGCGCGAATTTTCCTTCCGCCAGCAATCCGATAAGGAGCCATCGAAAGACTATCTACTCCCATATGGAGAAACTTCTCCACAAAACGGGGATCTCCAGCCATTTCGCCACAGATGCCAACCGGAATCTGACAGTCATGTGCATGACAGATCGTCATACGGATTAATTCCAGGACAGCATCCTCCTCATCGGATTGCTGCGAAGCGTCCGTTCCTGCCTCCTCTTCCCATACATCCGGATTCTGTCGATCCTTCGCCGCTGTATACTGCATCAGATCGTTCGTTCCGATACTGAAGAAATCGACCTTCGGCGCCAGACGATCGCTGAGCAGGGCAGCTGACGGTGTCTCAATCATAATGCCTAGCGGCGGCATCCGATAAGGCATCTGCCTCTGCTTCAGTTCCTCCTCCGCATCCGCAAGGAATTTCCTCGCGCGCAGAATTTCACTGGAAGAAGTAATCATCGGAAGCATAATCCGGATATCACCCTCGCAGGAAGCGCGCAGCAGCGCACACAGCTGTGTCCGAAACAGTTCCGGATGGCGCAGACTCAGGCGGATCCCGCGGACTCCCAGTGCAGGATTCTCCTCCTGCCGCACCGGCAGCCAACCCGGCTGCTTATCTGCCCCCAGATCCATCGTCCTTATCACAACCGGTCGATTCTTCATAAGTCCGGCAATTTCAGCATAAACCTGATATTGCTCCGCCTCCGACGGCGCATGATCAGAGCCCAGATACAGCGCTTCGCTGCGGAAGAGCCCAACTCCCTCCGCTGCCGATGCCAGCGCACGCCTTGCATCCGCTGCAGAGGAAATGTTAGCCAGAATGGCAGGTTTTCCCTTCCATTCATCTGCGATATTTATATCCCGGGAAATCGAATCGAAAGCTGTCGGCTGCGACACCACCGCTTCTTTCTGTATTTTCGTTGAATTCAGAATCTGATCCGCATTTTCCGGATTCAGGATTAACACGCCCTCCTCCCCACGAATCTCCGCCGGACAACCATTCCGACTGCTATCCACCGGAATCCCGCTGATCATCGGAATTCCCAGCGTACCAGCAATGATAGCCGCGTGGGAGCAGGCGTTTCCCCTTTCGGTCACGATTCCCGCCAGCCCCTTCGGATTCCAGCGCAGGATTTCCGCTGATGAAATGGTCTCCCCCCAGAGAATACCGGGACTTTCCCTCACACTGTCCTTTCTCTCCTGACACTCTCCATCCGCTGACTTCATATATCCACTCAGAACTTCCATGAGTTCCCGGCCGGCACTCCGGATATCCTCTGCCCGCGCCGCCATATAAAGATCCGAAGCGTTCACCTCTAATAATGAAGCAAAGTCTTTGCACACATTCTGTACGGCACAGGAGGCTGTTTTTCCGGACCGAAGGATCTGCGTTTCCACGGCTTTCACAAACTCCTCATCCTGATAAATCAGAGCCGTCATCTCCAGAATCTGCGCTGCCTCTCTGCCGCCGGTTGCTTCCGCCTGCACGGCCAGCATGCGAATTTGCTCCTCCGCTTCTCCGACAGCATGGCGAAAAAGGGCCAGTTCCGCTTCCGCGGACTGTCCCTTTTCTTCCCCATGTTCGGCAGAATTCTCTGCAAAAATATGAATACATCCTCTGGCTGTACCTGGCGTCAGGGATTTTCCATGTAAAATCTCCATTTCCTACCGCCTTTCTTTTCCTGATGCGGACTAACGCTTCAGAACTCCTGCTCATTTTTGCTTACGCCGCATCTCGCTGCAACTTCCTGTCAAAACGGTTCTTTTTTAACGAAAATGCAGCGTAATCGAACAGATCTCCGCTTTCGTCGCCACACGCATGTTCGGCCCAAAGAGACCGACACCGGAAGTCACGATATTGTGCATATTTCCCACCTGCAAATATCCGCAGCTGTTCTTCCAGAGCATCTTACTTGTCAGATTCAGAGGGAACAACTGTCCGTCATGCGTATGTCCGCAGAGATCCGCATCCACACCGGCGGCCGCAAGTTCATCCAGCTCTCTCGGTTGATGATCGATCACAAGGATCGGCTTATCCGTATCCAACTCCGCTGTAATCTCTTCCGGTGTCTTCCGCTCAGTGATTCCCCGTCCCGGACGCTGCGCATCCGGTCTTCCATAGAGATACACACTGTCATTGATCAGAACTGCCTCATCTCTCAAAAGCTGCACACCGGCCAGCTGCAGGAACTCATCCATGCGCGGATCACTTTCCTTCTTATTCTTCGAAGAGAATGTAAATCCGGCCAGAATCTTCTCACTAATATCATGATTGCCATAGCAGGCATAGATTCCATAGCGGCTCCGAATCTGCCGGAACAGCGCAATCAGCGCATCCGGGTCCTCCAGAGCTTCGTATTCATTATCGAAGATATCACCAGCAATTACCACAAGATCCGGATCTTCCGCATTGATCTTATCCACCATCTTCGTAATCTGTGAAACCCCGATATTATAGCCCAGGTGCAGATCGGCAACCAGGACAACCTTCATATTCTGAAAGTTCCCGCCGTCCTTATCAATTGTGATTTCATAAGGCGTTGTATGTACGATTCTCGCGTTAACGATACCATAGATGCCAATGCCAAGGATCAAAGCCATACACACCGCTCCGTTGATCACGAACGTACGGCGGGAGCGAAGCTTCTGCTGATCCACTCTCTTGCTTCTCTTTAAGAGCAGGCGCAGCAGGTCCGCGATGATAATAACGAACGCCATATAGAGCGTAAATCCCAGCCAATAATTCCCGATCAGTTTTACCGTTCTTTTCAGAGAGCATTGCGGCATAAAGAACGCCGTAACGAAGCTCATGGCAAAAAACAGATAGAGAAGACCCAGCACCAGCCGAATCCATTTCTTCTTAAAATGATGCGAACAGCTGCTCATCCACCGGAGAAGCCACCGGAAGATGTACAGATGAAATGCGATATAAAGCGGCGATAAATAAACTGCCAGCATGTAGCTATTATTCCTCCTATATTTTTAGTGTTTTTCTAACAATTTTTCTAACGACTCCAGTTACTTCCTGGTTCTTACTGGTGGCGATACTCCTTCGGCAGCATCCCGAAATACTCCTTGAACGCCGCTGTAAATTTGCTCTGACTCTCATATCCCACCTGCAGAGACACTTCAGAAATACTGAGTGTCGTCTCCCGCAGAAGCTTTGCGGCCAGCCCCATGCGATGCTCCTTCATATGAGCCGCCAGTGAGGTACCGTACACGGCTTTAAATACTGCCTTCAGCGTCGTCGGATTAATCAGATGCTGGCGGGACAGTTCCTCGATCGTAATCCGCTTATCCATATGAGCAATCAGCTGCTCATGAATTTCCTGTATAGTCTGAATCTGTTCCGGCGGGTACTCCTTCCCATAATCCGGGATCTCATCCTCCCCGGGACGTTCCTCCGTCAGAAGATACAGAAGAAGCTCCATCATCTTTACCCGCTGCCAGCAGGTGCGGTAGCCATCCTGCCCCTGATAAAACCCGGCAAAGATGCTCTCCGTCCGATCACTGCCTTTCTGCACCTGCAGCCTGCGGCCCGCACAGAACCGGTCAAACAGAAACTCTCCGGTGATATCCGTTCCTGTAAAAAGTTCCGGCGGCTGCTCCGTCAGCTTCTTCAAATCCATATGCAGAATAAATCCATCACACCCGCCGTCCTCCGGAAGGAAACGCTCTGATCCCTTCCAGGTTTCCACCGTATGAATCGCCAGATCCCCCTTACCCAGACAGAGTTCTCTGCCATCCGGGAAGCGCCAGCCGACTCTGCCCTGACGGCAGCATCGGATCTGCAGAACATAGTCCGGAGTTCCGAACGGTTCTGCGCGGTCTCCCTCCAGGCATGTCAGAAGAATTCCCGGAAAGAGTACCGAAGTCGCAAGCTTTCCTTCGCTCTTCCGATGGTCACAATGCAGCTGACATTCACATTCTCTCTTCATTGCTGTTCTTCCTCCGGGCATGCAATCTGCATCAACATCTCGATCATCTGGTGCAGCAGGCGGCTCTGAGGCGTATCTGCCGCACGATAATAGACTTCCTTGCCCTCCCGGCGGCTAATCAACAGACCGCTTGTGCGAAGAGAGCGCAGATGATGAGAAACCGCCGGACTTGACATATCCATCAGCTCCGACAGATTCAGCACACATTCTTCACAGTGACACAGAATCCAGAAGATGCGAACCCGCTTCGGGTCTCCCAACTGATGAAACACATCCGCAATCACATCAAAATCCTCTGTCTTCGCCAGCTGCTCCCGCATTCCCTCCGGGAACGCACGAGTCCCGTGATCCTCCATTCATTGTCCTCCTAACTTTCACTTTAGCCCGTTCGGAAATGTTTTTCGCCCCTTTGGAAAAGAGTGATTCCGCGGCATTGACTTTCTCTTACCTCCGGATTATACTACGGTCAAGACAATTAAACAAGTGCTTAATTATAAATGATCACTTACGAATTCATTAAGTCCATTAAGCGCTCTATCACATATCGAATCGAAAGGAGTTTACTATTATGAAGAAGACCTATGCAATCGAAGTTGACTGTGCAAACTGTGCAAACCTGATGGAAGAAGCTACAAAGAAAACAGCTGGTGTTGCTGCCGCTACCGTGAACTTCATGACTCAGAAGATGATCGTTGAGTTCGAAGAAGGTCAGGACCCCAAGAAAGTTATGAAAGATGTACTGAAGGCCTGCAAAAAAGTAGAGCCCGACTGCGAGATCGAGCTGTAATACTTTCGAAACCTGCCGGATAACGCCCGGACTGCTCTGAGCGGAATGGGCGTTATCTTATCCCAAACGATTAAGTGATTGCTTAATAAAGGAGTTCAAACCATGAATAAAAAGCAGAAAAAAATGCTGACCCGCATACTGATTGCCACCGTCATGCTGATCGCTCTGTACTTCCTTCCGGTCACCGGAATCCTGCAGCTCGCCCTGTACCTGGTTGCCTATCTGGTCATCGGCTACGATATCTTAAAGAAAGCCGGCAAAGGAATCGCCAACCGCCGCGTCTTCGACGAAAACTTCCTGATGGCGGTCGCCACCATCGGCGCCTTTGCCCTGGCCATCTACCAGAGAAGCGGCGACTATACCGAAGGAATCGCCGTTATGCTCTTCTATCAGATCGGTGAGCTCTTCCAGAGCTACGCAGTCGGAAAGAGCCGCAAGAATATCAGCGCACTGATGGATATCCGCCCCGATTACGCAAATATCGAGCGTGACGGCAAGTTGGAGAAGGTTGATCCCGACGAAGTTGCCATCGGAAGTACGATCATCGTTCAGCCTGGCGAGAAGATCCCGATCGACGGCATCATTCTCGAAGGAACCTCCACACTGAATACCAGCGCCCTGACCGGAGAAAGCCTGCCGCGCGAGGCGGCTCCCGGCGATGAGATCATCAGCGGCTGCATCAATATGACCGGCGTACTGAAAATCCGTACGGAGAAAGAATTCGGTGAGTCCACCGTATCCAAAATTCTGGAGCTTGTCGAAAATTCCAGCTCCCGCAAATCCCGCTCGGAAGACTTTATCGCCCGTTTTGCCCGTGTCTACACTCCGGCTGTCTGCTATAGTGCATTAGCGTTGGCTGTCCTGCCTCCTGTAATCCTGATGCTGACTGGTGGTGACGCTCAGTGGGGAACCTGGATCTACCGTGCTCTCACCTTCCTTGTTACCAGCTGTCCCTGCGCACTCGTTGTCAGCATTCCTCTGAGCTTCTTCGCCGGTATCGGCGGCGCCAGCAAGGAAGGTGTCCTGGTCAAAGGATCCAACTACCTCGAGACACTCTCTCAGGTTCGCTGCGTTGTATTCGATAAAACCGGAACGCTGACGCAGGGCGTATTCGAAGTCAGCGGTGTGCACCACAATGAAATGGAGAATGAAAAGCTGCTGGAGTATGCCGCTCTGGCCGAATGTGCTTCCTCCCACCCGATCAGCAAGAGCCTGCAGCGGGCCTACGGCAAAGAAATCGACCGCAGCCGCGTGACCGACATCGAAGAAATCAGCGGCCACGGCATCCTGGCAAAAGTGGACGGCATCCCGGTTGCCGCAGGCAACAGTAAACTGATGAAGCAGCTCGGAATTCCTTATAAGGACTGCCACAGTGTCGGCACGATCATCCACATGGCGGTGAACGGTTCCTACGCCGGACATATCGTTATCTCCGATATCGTAAAACCGCACTCGAAGGAAGCCATCCAGAAGCTCCGCCGCTCCGGCGTACGCAAGACGGTTATGCTGACCGGCGATACCGGAAAAGTCGCGCAGGCGGTTGCCTCTGAACTTGGTGTCGATGAAGTCTACAGCGATTTGCTGCCCGGAGACAAGGTAGATAAAGTCGAAGAACTGCTCGCCGCCTGCCAGCCCAAAGAGAAGCTTGCCTTCGTCGGCGACGGCATCAACGACGCGCCGGTTCTGTCCCGCGCGGATATCGGAATCGCCATGGGCGCGATGGGATCCGACGCTGCCATCGAAGCTGCCGACGTCGTACTGATGGACGATAACCCCATGCAGATTGCCAAGGCCATCCGCATCTCCCGCAAGTGCCTCCGCATCGTATACCAGAACATCGTCTTCGCGCTTGTCATCAAGTTCTCCTGCCTGGCTCTCGTCGCTGTCGGCGTCGCCAACATGTGGGCCGCTATCTTCGCGGACGTCGGCGTCATGGTACTCGCGGTACTCAACGCAGTACGCGCACTCCGGGTGCATAACCTGTAAAACAGCATTGCGGAGCTCCTGAATCGCTTTCCCTAAACGCTTCCCAGAGCTCCGCACAAACATCTCCCTATGAATTTTAAGTCCGCTTTCTCAATTCACGCCTATATAGTATCATATCTCACACAGCAGAGTAAACAAGAATCACGCAAAATGGGATGGTACTATCCACCATTTGCAGGAATCTATGTTTATCATCATATCACAGGAATTCTTTACAGGCAAGCGGGAAGCGCTTCTTTCAGGCACTTCCCGCTTGCTGACTGATGCTCTTCCATAACTTTTGCGGCTTCTTTTACCCCTGATTCTGCGCCATCATGTTTTCGATAAAGATTCCGTATCCCTTCTCCGAATCATTTACGAAGACATGCGTGACCGCGCCGATGAGCTTTCCATCCTGAAGGAGTGGACTGCCGCTCATCCCCTGTACGATTCCGCCTGTAAGCTCAATCAGTTCTGGATCTGTAACTTCCAGTACCAGATTCTTACTATTCTCATTCTCCGGATCAAGCTCCAGAATCTGAATAGAATAATCCCTGCATTCTCCGGTAACTGCGCTTCGGATCACGGCTTCGCCGGTATGAACTTCATCTGCTGCGGCAACTTCCACCGATTTCTGAGCAAAGAACGTACCCTTCTGATCCTCTTCGATTCTTCCGTAAATTCCACTTGCGCAATTCGCGGAAATCTCACCAACTGGCTCTCTTGACTGATATGGAATCGAACCGCACAGCGATCCCGGCTGCCGGGCCGTTCCGCGTACAATCGAGTGAATCTGCGCAAGATAGAGATCGCCGCCGGTGCTCTCAATTCGCTTCCCGGTATCCGGATCGCTGATCCCATGCCCCAGCGCAGCAAACTGTCCGTTCTCCGTAATATACGTAACTGTCCCGATTCCCTGCGTATCATCCCGAATCCAGAGGCCGAGCCGGTATTCCATCTCTGCTGTCTGCACTGGTTCTACTTCCACCTTTTCCATCTTTTCGCCCCGGCGAATCGTAAGCGCAACCGGCTGACATTCATTTTCTTTCACCATCTGCACAATCTCTTCCTTATCGGTTACACTGTGTCCGTTCACAGCCAGGATATAATCTCCCGGCTGCAGGCAGCCGCCGGACGGCGTTCGCTCTTCTCCGGAAATATCCATCACCGAGCCGGTTCCGACAACAAGCACGCCGTCCGTCTCCAGATAGATCCCCACCGGCATACCGCCGGCGTACACCCGGTTCGGTAACCCGACCGCTGCAGATACACTCTGCCCGGAA
>JABLTL010093607.1_pt1 | contig 11651 bp, 6 predicted proteins | sample 7160151 | NCBI WGS metagenome assembly JABLTL01 (sample SAMN14651223, study PRJNA627086) | human gut metagenome | isolation source: feces | host: Homo sapiens
GTAACAACAGAGAAATATCCTATATCTGTATTGTTCTTCGACAAAGAAAAGAATCTTGATATGCACCCCACTCAAAAGCCCGTAGCTCTTATTCAGTACCTCATTCGTACCTACTCCCACGAGGGCGACACCATATTAGATAACTGTATGGGCAGCGGAACTACGGCTGTGGCAGCTTTGCGTGAGAAGCGCAACTTCATTGGCTTTGAGCTCAACAAGGAGTATTACGACAAGGCTTGTAAGCGCATTAAGTTGGAGCAAGCGCAGCTCACGCTGTTCTGACAACTCAAAATTCAAAATTCAAAACTCAAAATTCGCATGATACTATCAACCACCAAGGAGCTTCGGCTCCACATTCCCAGCAACGCCATCGACGAGATAAGTTCTCTTCAAGGCATACTCGACAACAGCGAGAAAGATTTTCTGCGCGACAAGTTGGGTGACTCGCTCTACAACCGATTGTGCGAGTATTATCAATCCGTTTCGCCCGACGACTTCTATATGTCAGTCAGCAACGGCGAACACACTCAGCAGCCCTGGATGCAACTCCTGCTTATGGCACAGCGCATGGTGACATACGATGCCATGTCGCGCTTCGCCTACACACAGGCTCTCTCTATCAACGGCACCGGCATCAACGTGGCTTCAAGCGACGACTACGCCACGGCATCCAAAGACCTTCTCGACAAGGGCGTGCAGGGATATAAGCGCGAGGCAATGGTGTCGCTCAATCAGATGCTCGTAATGCTCGAAGGTTGGGCAAAGGATTGTGTTAAAAAACAGGCTTCTGACGTACAGAAAACAGCCGAAAGCGTACCGAATACCGACAATAGTGTACCGAAAACGGACGAAAGTGAACAAACGACTGAGATTGAGGAAATCACAAATCTATGGAAAGAGAGCACCTACTACTACCTTCACCATGACCTCCTCATTGCCACATGTGCCGACCTTCAGCACTACCTCGACATCTACGAGAGTCGTGAGAAGTTCATCCGTCTTCTGCCCGACCTTCACTTCATCCAGGACGAATACATCAGTGAGGCTATTGGCGAAGACACTGTGCAGCGTCTGCTTCACACCGACGACCCTAACGACAAGCCACTCCTTCGCAAGGTACGTCGCCTAATGGTGGCTCACCTCGAAGAGCGCACAACAATTCTCACTATTGACAAGGCACGTCGAGCAGCTGCCCACAACGAAGCCATCTCCCTACGTTCCTCGGTGCTCCGGCTCATGGATATGCGCAAGGCAGCATCCGCTGCCAACAACACCCCAGACAAGCCCTCAACCAACACCACCGACTCAACAAGCAAAGGCTACGAGAACAACCAGCCAGACAGCAAGATATTCGTATCGCCACTGCTGTATTAGTTTCCCCAAAGACTTAATCCCCAAGACTTAGAAAGGCCCAGTAAAGCCCAGTAAGGCTTAAAAATAAAAAAATTATGGAAGAAATAATCCGCATCCTAACCCCTGCCATCTCCGCCCGTATGCTCACCTCCGACCAGCGTGAAGCTTTCGAGCGCGGTCTTACTCTTCTTGAGCAGAATCCACAGGCAATGTCGTTCGTAAAGGAGAGCCGACGTTTCCGCGACTATCATCGTCGTGTGCGTCAGCTCCTCACCTATCTGCAAACTATGCAGACCTCACGCACGGAGATAAAGCGTCATGTCGGTCGCCCAACCCGTGAGGAGCAGGCGCTCTATGCCGAGCAGCAGAAGGAGAAGGCTCTTGAGGAAGCGCGTCGCTCGCTCTTCCCCGACCTGCAGCCCGACCTCACCTTGCAGCCTCTCACCTACGGCGGCATCGTAGCCAACCCCAACGGCGAGACTATTGCGTCCACCATGCCAAACCTCATGCAGCTCCGACCGTTCCTCACCGAACGTCTGCAAGAGCAGGTCAACACCGTGCGCTCCCTGCGCAACGAGATGGCAGCAAAGGCAGAACAAGCCAAAACCATGACCGAAGCCAACGAGAAGGCTGGCAGACCTATCTACACCGAAGAAGAGATTGCCCTTCTCGCCACCCGTGCCGTGAAGATAGAGAGCGACATCCTCCCTCGTATCTACATCAACGTTGACCGCGAAATTGGCGAGGCATACCTTCGCCTATCCCCGCGCACTGGCGACCCCGAATACATCGCCCGAATAGAAAAGGCGTGCAACGTTCCACCGCAGAACCTACGCGCCCAGTTCCGTCCTTTTTATGACAAGGCGCTCGCCCGTGACCCTCTCTTCGCTCAGTCGGTAGCCGACAAGATAGCCAACGACCGCCCCGAAGTGAAAGCCGCCCGCGACGCAGCAGCCAAGCACAAAGCCGAAGCCGACGCTCTCATCAAATATATCATGCGCAAGGACAAGTCATCGACCAAAGCCCGCGTAAAGGGCCTTACCGACCGCATCGCCCAACTCCGCAAAGACTACGCCGACATCGTGACCGAGGACGAACTGAAAGGCTACGAGGCAATTCTTCTTAAAGTGGAGGAAGAAGTGAAAAGTGAAAAATCCAACAGCTAAAAGCAATCATGTTTCATCACGGCTTAGAAAGGCCTAAAAAGGCTTAGAAAGGCCCAGTCAAAAATAAAAAGGCTTAGTAAGGCTTAAATACAAGACCCATGACCTCATTCGATCAACTCAAACAAATCTGCACCACCGCCTGCCACGACCGCCACGCTTGTGCCGAAGGCTATCGTGCCATGCTCGCCACCGAAAATATCAGTCAGCTAATGGCTGTGTGGCGTGCGAATTGGGAAGACCTCGTTGAGAGCAAATACGCCGACATTATCAATGAACTGCTTCCTGCTCTCTACCCCTCACTAAAGGAAGAAATGAACGCAGCTGGCATCTACGTCAACGAATGTCCGCAGCCTGCCCCCGAGTACGTCCTTGTTATTGTTACCGACTATGACCACATCGTTGAGATAAACGACTACGCCAAGTGTTACGTCATTGGCAAGGCACGGGTTCGAGCATGGGACCACGCCCAGGTGTATAGCGAGAAGAACGATAGAGCTATCATAAATCTCTACGATTACTCCTATGGTCACGTCAGCAAAGGAGAGGCTATTGCTCTCGGCCACTCACACCTATGGACCTCCACTAACGCAGGGCTAAATGGCAGCGTGACTTGCGAAGCCTACGGTGGCGAAATACGTGTCAGCAGTTATCTGAAGATTGAAGCCTACGGCGACACCAAGGTATTCAGCAAAACCGACCGCAATATCACGCTCTACGGCAACGCAAAAATAATAGTATAACAAGAAAGCCCAGTACGGCTTAGTACGGTTTAGTACGTTTTAGTACGGCTTAGTACGGATTAGTAAGGCTTAAAAACTCCAGCAAACCCAGTAAGGCCCATTTAATAACAATCAACATGAACAGCAAACTCACCATTCTTGCCGATGGCAAGCCGCTCACCCTAAAAGAAGACGCATCCATCAGTATCGAGTTGAGCAACCCATTGTTCAACGACACCGAGATGTTCTCCTATCCCGTAGAGCTGCCCATCGAAGGCAACCGACATTTCCTAAAGAACGTGGATGATGTCAGCAGCGACATCCGCCCCATGAACTACGAGCACACGCCGATGCAAATTATCGCAGACGGAGTACCCTTTGCGTCGGGCACAGCTATCATTCAGGAAGACGAACGACTGGAAGACTCCCTCTCGTTCAACGTCGATGCAAGCACACAATCGTTCTCCGACCTCATTAGCGACCTCAAGTGCAACGAGGTGCCTATACCGTCTAAATACCAAGACCAGCTTCTTATAGGCGAGAAGATAGACGAAGTGAACGTGGCCGTGAAATATCACACCGAGGTCGTTATAAAATACGAAGGGAAAAAAGGCAATAAAAAATTCGGCTCTGTAGGTGGTGGCAGAGCCGCTATAACTTTTTCGCCACAGGCGCTTGGCTTCTCGTTTCCTGGTAAATGTCAAGAAAAAGGTACTAAGCATGAGGCGGTTCGCGACACAAAAAAAACGCGAACATACCCCGATGGCACGCAAGTAATTTTCCCCGTCGTTGTAAAATCTTATATCAATGTTTCTGAATCTTATCCTCAAAAGTTGTTTTGCAATGCACGTATCTGCTATGGTCATCACGACATAGATGCAGATGGTACATCTACTTCAGATACACTCGTAAAAACAGCGAAAGAGACGGAAGATGGCCAAATGTATGAAGACCGCGGACCACTGTGGGTATTAGAAGCCGACCGTCCGCAATCGGGCATCTGCTTCTACATACTCTTTTTCCTCGATTGTTTGTTTGAGCACCTCGGCGTGCAGTTTGACAAGTCGGCACTTATGGATATAGGCGACATGAAGCGCCTTTGTTTTTTCACTACAAAATGTGCCTATGACACAAAGCCGTTGTATGTTGGCTCTACATATAAAAAGGAAGACGAAGAGGTGAAAGCGGGCCTAAAGAAGGAGGGCGACATCAAACTTGGTTTCTTTCAAAAAGTAGCCAACTCAGAAAAGGAGACAAAAGACCTTTTTGACGATGTAAACACTTGGCTTGAATCGAGAGGTTGTGGCGGCACATTGTCGTTAGAAAACCCGAAAGACAAAACGGTTCAGCAACTCGTTTATTATCCCGCGTATTTCCGAATTATAGACATGGTTGATGAGCGTTTCCCAGAAAAATACTTTAAAAAAAGTGAGTTGGAGAAACTAAAATCGGAAAAAGCAGAACACGTTACTGTAGGCATAGATAAAGTGGCGAGCATCACAACAAAGTCTTCCATCGAGAAAGCACAAATGAGCGCCAGCGTAGTAGAAATGTATGCCAACGAGCAGAATTTCCCGGCCGAGGCGGTATCAGATGTTATCGACTCACTGGAGCAGCAATTTGGTATTAAGTTTCATTACGACTATGAGCAGAAGAAAGTAACGGCTTATCTCATTCGCGACGTATTCCGTAAGCAGAACCCTACGCCCCGTGCCTTTAACGCACAACTGCTATCAATGGTGCCCATGACCGAGAAGATTACTGGTGTGCGTGCTGGATATGCAGCCGAGAGCGATGCAAAAGAGCAGAAAAGCAATGTGAAGAACGCTGTAAAGGACTATAACACCGACTACGACTACATAGAATACCCCAAGGATCGCACCGTAACAAATATGGTTTATAAAGACATTATACACCAGGTTAAAAACGGTCAGATGAATGTTTTTGTTGACAAAACTACTGGTAACAAATATCGCGTAAAGATTGACTCTAATTTTACCGACGCTTCAAATATGGAGCCGCGATTGTTTGAGGTGGCCGCCATGAAGGGTGTAGAGTTAGGCGATTGCTCTACAATCAACGAAGATTATATTCAGGAGTTTAAGTCAAGTTTTGTGCCTGTAGGATTAATTGATACCAACTATCGCCAGGCCCTTTCCGCAAGCTTCGGCAATGAGTTCTTTACAGACGGAGCTGTGCAGCCCACAACGGGTACAAATATTAGTGGCAACATGGCAACATCAGTAAACGGCCATAAAGCCGAAACTGTTATGGCTGCGTTCATCGACGAAGACATGGAGCATGAGTTTCTTACGCAATACATCAAGAATCCCATCTCATCGGCCATCGCTGATTTTTATGTCACTGAAGAGCTCTCGTTGCGCGAGAGCTACGACCCGTCAAATACCGATGATGGCAACTCGCCACTACAATCACACGACTGGGGACTATCTATTGCTGTAATGCGTGGTGGTGGTGTAGACTCAAGCCATGAGTCTTACGATTACAACTATGATGGATTTGGTAATTCAAAATGGCGTACCACAGTAGGACAATATGCGCTCACAACAGATAGTATCGACTGCTATGGAAACATGTATGAACCCGAACTTAGTAACGACGAACGTTTCTCACTCAAGCCGCGTGCTTGGGTGCAGCCCGAATGGGCAGATGCTCCACTTGTGGTAAACACTCCCGAAGTGAAGAACCGAGGCTACGTAGACGTGTTCCTAATCGACTATTTTTATTTCTTACTCAACCGTAAGAAATACTACATTGAATGTACGGCAACGGTGGCACAGCTTGTTGATATTCAAAACCATTGGAAAGAATGGTGGACGATTGATGATAAAAAGTTTCTTATCAATAAAGTCAACGCCGAGATAACCAGCAAAGATGGCCTTGGAAAGGTTGAGATGGAAGTGTATAGCATTTAATTAAAACAAAAAATTATTATCGTTTATGGCAAATAGAATTTCTTTACACTCAGGCTCTGTCCTCAATGGTTGTCCTATCACTTTTGAGATTATGCCTACGGTGCTTACCAGCAAACCATCATTTCATCGTGTGGTAGTGAATGTGATATGTTGCATGAGTGGTGGCAATTATGAAACTTTACGTCAGTTTGAGCCCGTCTTAACCGAGGGCCGCCCCATCGTGACAGATATATCATCGGCGCTGCGCACTTTTCGCGATGCTTACGAATATTCGGCACAAGATGTTGAATTTCCTGTGGTAAAATTCAGACTTGAGGTCTTTGACGAGTATATGACCGATGGCGAGGTACATCCCACCGAGCCGATTTATTACCCCGCAGTAGATAAAACTCTCACTACCATCTTCGGGCAGTTTAGCGATATTGCACGTATCTTGTCTACTGGCACCAGGTCGGTACAACGATTGTCACGTAAACCATCGTCAATGCCACAACTGGCTTGCGTGGGCGAAACATTGGTATATGCACAACCATACGCCGAGCCACAAGACTTGCTAACAAGTGGCGATATGGAAAAACCTACGTCTGTGGTTGTAGACATAACAGAAGAGGGCGCACAAACGTTTGGCGATGTCGGGGTGTATGCACTACCCAGTTCTGAGGCAAAAGGTCGTATGGAGTTTCGTTTCATCAACTCGTATGGCGTAATGGAGAGCGTTAGTGTGCCCCGCAGTTATAAGCAGTCGGTACCCTTTTCTAACACGTCATATACTGTAGCACGTCGCGAGACATTTAATAAGTTTTCGCGGTCTATCATACGCAAAGCTCCTACCCCCGAAACATGGAGCTTTGTTACCGACCCGTTAGATGAACAATGGCTGCGCTGGTATTTCTTTGAGTTTTTAGCGTCGGAAAACGTTTGGATAAAAATTGGTGAGACGTGGCTTCCTTGTAAACTCGTTTTAAGCGACGACGAAATTACTCTTCGCGATGATACGAATACTGATATGAGGGCAGTATCATTTAATGTAGAGTTGGGCATTAATGGCAGTCCGTTTGTTATGTCCTAACGTTATGATTTCTTTTTTCTAAATTCGCTTTAGAAACACAAGCAATTTATCAAATGACACAAGCTAAACCCAAAGATTATTGGATTTCGCCCAATGCGCTTTACATAGAAAGAAACGCATTGAACAATCCCGATTATATCCAGGCATCATGTACCAGTGGTGCCCAGATACTTGTGTATATAAAAGACATTATTGGCTTTGATGATGGGCACAATTATCGCCGTTGGTCATTAATCGCTGCTCCTACGGTGTTCAACACTCATACTGAGAAGTATGTATATGCAGCTATTCCTCGCGATTTATCTTCCACTAAGGCAGCTCTAATAGTGTTTCCATCAGAATCTATCGACTTATACGGTCAAAATGAGGCTAAAGAGCAGATAGGTTCGGCCGATTGCTATTATATCTTTTTGCAAGGCATACTCACGTCATCGGGCGATAATGGCACCATAAAGCGTGAGTGGAAGAAAGGTTTTGAGATAAAGTATGGCTATTTGTCTTCTGACGAAGCGCTATCGGCCGGTATGATTGATACAGTGTGGTACGAATACAACTCGGTAGACAGCAACGGATTGGTTACGTTCTTACGAGATCTCACCATGAAGGTGGGCACTATTTTCAAACAACTGTTTGCACGTACCTTGACCATCGTTCAAGGTGGCAATTTGTTTTTTGATGGACAGAAACGCGACATTATAGGTGTGGCCGATGAAAATACACTTATCACGTCTAATAACACCATCGTTACTCCTACATATCTTGATGATAACGCCTTATCTAAAAAGCATAAAGACACTGCTCATGCGTTGATTGCCTTTGAGAAGGGGCTGACGACGGGCGCATACAAGCGTGGTGCGAGCGGTGCTGCCATTGATGCCAATGGTGCTGCCGAGGTGAAGAGCATGGCTGCGCGTGAGGGTGTGACCGTGGGTGACGATGTGTTTGTGCATGCTGATGGTGGTGCTCGGCTTGGCGATGTAGAGGTGGCCCGTGTGCGCTCTAAGGGCGCTGACGAGGGCGACCGAAACCTTATCAGTGGTCGTGGTTTTGACCTGTTTATGGGCGCTGATGGCAAGAGCTACCTGTGGGTAGACGATGCTAACATACGTGGTAAGCTGGTGGCAATGAGCACTGAGATACGCAAGGTGTCGTATAGCGGTGGCACGCTGCTGCTGAGCAACGCTGGCAGCACATTGGCCCGTGTGACCGCTGTGACGGATGACCAGGGGGCTGTGGCGGCCTACAAGTGCTGGGCAAAGGCCGATGATGGCACCACGCAAACGATGAACTGGTGGCGCATAGGTATGATGGCGCTATGCCAGACATTTAACGTGAGTGGCACCACGGGCGGCAACCGTAGGTACTGGCGGTTGGTGGTGGGCGTGGGCCAAGAGCGCCTTGATGATGGCAAGATATACGACTATGTGCTGCTGAGCAATGTTGCGAGTTTTTCGGCTGTTGCGTATAAGATTCCTTATTACTCGTCGGGTGGCGTTCTGACTGCCAAGGGTGATGTGCTGCGCTGGGCTGGCGAGCCTGTTGGCATGGTGCAGCGTAAGGGCAACATACCTTTTTTGATAGCCTTTGCGTTACAAGAGGGCAGCACTGCCGATGTCTCTACTATAAAGGATGACGATGGCGTGCTTTTGATGAATAGAGGCTTTTATGGCTATGAGCCTACTGCCGATGGCGGTGCGCCTGATGCGCCGATGGCTGGCGATGTGATTGTGCAATGTGGCGACCAGGTGCGCTGGCTGAGCCGTGGTAACGTGATACGACTGTGTACGAGTAGCGATGATGGGGATATAGACACCACGCCCTCGCTGTCGATGTATCACGGTATAGGTAGGCTGCGCGATGTAATCGTAAATGGCGAGGCGAAGGCCAACAAGAGCGTTTGGCAGTGGCGAGACCTGACAGCCCTTATCTCACCCACGAAGACCTACATCAATTCTGACTATTTTTATTTCTTCTCGGAGGATAATGGTGGCATTGAAAAGGCGCAGTCGTTCTCTGAGTTTAAGATGCAAAGCGATAAGGTAGCTGTTAGTGTGCGCGATGTGGCGACAGGTATTGAAAAGGCTGGTGTGCATCTTAATGGCGATGATAGCTGCATTGTGGCGAAGGCTAACAAGTTTTATACTGAGAACGCGGCTGGTGTGCGCACAACGTCGGTTGACGAAGAGGGCAACCTGATAGCACGGTCGTTGCACAGTGTGAGCAAGAGCGAGAGCAAGGTGATGTATGTGGATATAGAAGATGGTATGCTGACGTTCAGAACCTCTCAGAACAATGCCATGATGCAGTTTGGCATTGACGAGCATGGCTTTCCGAGCATGGTCTGCTATAACCCCGATGGCTCGATTGGCTGTATATATGGACCGAGCGGCCCGAATAACAACCCGTTGATAAACCCGAACGCTGTATTGGTGATGGGTGAGATAACGGGCAGTTATACATACAGCAAGGCAAGTTTCGCTGGTGATAAGACGATGCATACGTTATCATACACCGTTAAGTTGACGGTAAAGAATAACAGCGGAAATTATAAGACAATAAGTAATGCCGTGCTGAAGGTGAAGGTGGCCTCGCCCTACGATGCAAAAACTGTGGAATTGCATAGCAGTGACGAGAAACTGCTATTGAACCAAGAGACGATGGATATGACTTATACCTTTGTGCAAAGTTTTTCTTTGCCATCGAGCACAATGATAAGTATCGCCGATAACGCCACCGTGACGGTTACGAACGAGGGTGGAAAGACGTGGACCACAAGGATTAACAAAACGAATTAACAATAAAAATAATCAATTATGAGCGAAACAAGAGTTAAAATTATACCTACTAAGGTGGGTACGATATGGGAGGCAGCACGGAAGTATAAACTGCTTGACTACCTCGTAATAGATGGCACAACCATGTACCTGAGCAAGAAGGTAGATGATAGCGGTGTGAACGTAGGCCATTCCCTGACTAATACTGATTGGTGGGAAGAGTGTATAAACATAGCCGATGTGGTGGCTAAGGCCAAGAAAGCTGTTGAAGACTGTGAACAAGCGGGCGTAGGCGCTAACGATGCGGCAACACAGGCTAATGCTGCGGCACAGAACGCCCAAACGCAAGCCACAAAGGCCGCCAGTGCTGCTGATGCTGCGATGAAGGCGACAAAGCTGGCTAACGATGCGGCACAGGCTGCTGACACGGCCGCTGAGGGCGCTAACACTGTGAACGCTAAATTGGGCAAAGACAACGTATTGATGGTGACTGACCGCGAGGGCAATTCGGCACAGGTACCGCTGGGCGATGCTGCCGATGTGGCGCGTATAAAGCAGAGCCTTGGCCCGTATTCTGACCGCCCCGACATTGTGCTGTCGGCCTCGCAGACAGGCTATGTGGTGAGCAAGGACGGTGTGAAGACTGCGAAGGCTGGCTGGGCGATGGCCGAGTTTACTGCCGAGCTTGGCAACGAATATCTGTTTAAACCAGGCGCTACCGATGGCAGCGTGTGCGTGTTTGCCGAGTATATAGACAAGGTAGAGCGCCGCGCGATAGAATATGCCTATACCTACAACGAGAAAGGCCGTGTGGCCACTGCTAAGGCGACCTACGACGGTAAGACACACTCTTACACCTATGCCTACACCACGCAAGAGAGCACAGCGGCCACTGGCACAGAGACACAGGGCGAGGTGTGTGTTATCACGGACGACCAGACAGGACAGACCGTTGACTATCTTCCCGCCACGTTCCAAACAAAGGTGGGCAGCTATCAGCCCCTGACGCTGCTCAACGCCGATGCCGAGCTGCCCATAGACGGTTACTGCCGATTTGTATCAAACTTTCAAGCTCGCAGCGCCATCAAGGTTGTGGTGAGCTATAAGGTGGACGTGGCCGACCTGACCATGAAGGTGGTGAGAGACGGTATGACAGCAAGCATGTGTACGCAGCTGTCGAAGATTAACCAGAAGGTGGACGAGGCGAAGGCTACAACAGAGACCTTGCAAAAAAGACTAAACATGTTTGGTGATGCTTTTGTAGGCTTTGCGCGTATATCGGGAGATAACGACCCTAAACCATCTCCTGATTATGTATATGGCACACGCAAGCAGATACGCGAGATAGGCAAGCACATGAAGTTGGGCACGGTGAAGCGCGTAGGCAACGAAGCAGTGCTTCAGCACGAGTGTGCCCCTGGACGAATAACGCTGGCAGCAAATGGCGATAGCATGAAGGTAGACGGTACAGAAGGCGACCTGCTTATCTACATAGACATACCGCTGCATGTTATCAGAGCCAATGGCATGCTTGATGGCTTTACGATGAGCAGCATGGGCATAGGCATGGTGCCTTGCTACTGGCAGGGCTATGCGTCGAAGAAGTTTGAACCTTTTGCCTTTTCGCCTTTCTA
>JABLTL010184781.1_pt1 | contig 11649 bp, 11 predicted proteins | sample 7160151 | NCBI WGS metagenome assembly JABLTL01 (sample SAMN14651223, study PRJNA627086) | human gut metagenome | isolation source: feces | host: Homo sapiens
AACTGTACCGGCAATATCTCAGCGGCGACGCGGAAGCCTTTGAACGGCTCTATCTGCAAATGCAGGGATTCATCGCTTCAGTTGCAAAGGATGCAGCGCAGAACTTTGGCTGCACTGACAAGGAAATACTGGATGAGCTGTGTGCCGAAGGTGCTTTGGAACTTTGTGAACGCCTTTCCACCGGGGCGTATGATGAGAATCGTGGAAAACTGACTACATATCTGCATCCATTTCTGCGTGGGAAAATGTACCGCTATTTGGAAGAAAATATCGGTGCGGCGGTACTGCCCAAGGACGAAATGCAGCGTGTGAAGCAGGCGCAGCGGCTGCACAAGGAGGAGAAGTTTTCTCCGGATGAAGTTGCACAGACGCTCGGCGTTTCCGCTGAAAAGGCTGCACAGTTGATTGGCTGCAAAACGAAGTCACTTTCTGTCTCTGCGCTTTCAGATACTGATCCGGACGATGATCCGCTTGCGTGGCTGCTGCTCGACCAGCACACCCTCACGCCGGAGCAGGCGGTTTACCGGCAGGTCTGCACGGAGGAACTGGAGCAGCTTTTCCGTACGCTCAGCGCGAAAGACCGCGCAATTCTCGGTCATACCTATGGCGTGTTCGGCTACTCTTGCATCTCCTTGAATTTGTTTTGGAAACCGGATTCGATTTCCTTCACCCGTAGTTTTGCCGGATGCACAAGCGTTATGAGTGCCAATTTGCGGCGCCGTTTCCATCGTTTGTTCCGTTTTTTTAATTTTTATCAGGTCTGCGGCTCCATCACATGCTGCAGCTGCCACACCTGCAGCAGCTGCAGCGGCAGAGTCCCGCCCTGCGGGATCAGTCTGACGGGGCGCAGCGGTGCTGTGTCAAAAACATTTACAGACAGACATTTTCCATCTGCAAAAATTTCTGCAGAGCATCGATCCAAAAACACCTGTAGCCGCACCGGCGCGCCCGGCACCAACTGCAGTGTGCCGCAGTCCTGCATTGTCTGTTCACCGGTATCTTTGACATACGCATGCAGCGTCCGGGACACCAGCGTGAGCTCCAGGGCAAAACAGTTGCCGACCTGCAGCAGCAGCCCGCCGGTCTGCTGCTGCGCCGGAATTTCAAGCAGAATCTCCCACGCCGTCTCTGCCGCATCCGGCAGCGTCCATGGTGCGGTCAGTTCCTTCCGGCCCCACGGAATTGCCTTTTTGCGCAGCGTTTCCAATTGCGGATGCGGCTGGAACCGCGGCAGTTTGTCCGCGCCCTCTGTCACAACGCGCGGCAATGTGAACCAGCCACGCCAGAAGCCCTGCTCCGCCACTCCCCAGCGCCGGAACTGCGGCATCCAGTCCCATCCATTGGCCCAGGCAACCTGCACGCACTGTCCCCGATCATCGACAAACGACTGCGCCGCGTAATAATCCGGCCCCGCGTCCGGGCAGACTGGCTCCACATTCAGAAGCTTCCCCTCTTCGCGTGAAAATGTCCCGACCAGGCACACATTGCGGTACGCTGGGCAATGCATCGGGGAAACGCAGAGCATATGCTTCCTGCCAAGCGGAATCAGGTCCGGACACTCCCACATCGTGCCGAAGCGGCCCTCGCTGCGGGCCAGCACGCCCTGATACTGCCACTGGAAAAGATCCTGTGAGGAAAACAGCAGCGCTGCCCCATCCCCTTCCAGGCTTGCGCCGCAGACAAAATAGAATGTCCCATCTGCCTCGCGCCAGAGCTTTGGATCGCGGAAATTTGCCGGATCAACGCCCACTGGCGCGCAGACGACCGGATTATTTTCATATTTTTGAAACGTGACGCCATCGTCACTCCAAGCCAGACACTGCGCCTGCACGCAGTGTCCATCCTTCTCACACACGCCCGTGTACAGAAGATACAGCCTCTGCCCTACAACAAGCGCGCTGCCGGAGAAGCAGCCGCCCTGTTCATACATGTCATACGGCTCACTTGGCACAAGCGCCGGCGGCAGCTGCGTCCAATGCAGCAGATCCCGGCTCACCGCGTGACCCCAGCAGGGCTCGCCCCAAGTGAGGCCAAACGGGTTATACTGATAGAAAAAGTGATACGCGTCCTTGTACCAGACCAGGCCGTTCGGATCGTTGATCCAGCCCGGGCCGCCCATAAAATGATACTGCTGGCGCATATGCATCGGATGCGGGCGCTGCTGCTCCTGCAGCAGCTGCGCAAGATACGTTCCGTCGTTTCGCATATGGCTCCTCCTTACACAGCTCTCTGGGCGCGGCCTGCAATCTCCAGCTGCATTTCCCGGCTCAGATCGACAAAACGCGCACTGTAGCCGCAGACGCGGATGACAAGCTGCTGATGGCGCTCCGGATGCTCCAGCGCGTCGGCAATTGCGGCGCTGTCCAGCACGTCAAAATCCACCGCGCTGCCGCCGCAGGCCAAAAAGCACCGGATCAGACCTGCGCAGATCTGCACGTTGTCGTCCGCCAGTGAAACAGGCATACAGAAATACGCCACCGCAGACTGCGGGAACTGCGCATAATCCACTCCGTCCATCGTGTGCAGAATGGCACTGAGCTCTGCGGGTGTCCGCTCTGACGGGTTGAGCCCGCGGGAAAGTGACTGTCCACGCAGACGCCCATCCGGCAGCGCGCCGCAGTGTGCTTTCATCCACTCATACCCATAAAACGACCAGATCGACGCCTCATACCGGCCGCCGCGGCCATTTGGCATCCAGCTGATGCTCTCGGCGATATCCTGCGTGACGCGGCGCACAAACGCGTTCATCTGCGCCGTATCCGCCCCCACCTTGGGAATCTTGTTCTGCAGATAGAGCCGGTCGAGCTCGCAGCCCTCGTAGTTTTTGCGCAGCATGGCGGTCAGCTCTGCAAGCGTGTAGCGTTTTTGCTCATAAACCGCTTCTTTGATCGCGTAGACCGAATCAATAAAATCTGCAAGACCGACAAGCGCAAAGCCGCTGTTGTTATAGATTGCCCCGCCCTGCGAAACATCCTGCGCCTTTTCGATGCAGCCGGTGATTGTCGAGGAAAAGAACGGGCACGGATTATAAGCTGCCCAGCGCTTTTCAAAGCCGTTATAATGCCAGGCCACAGCGTTGACGATCATAGAGAGGTTCCGCATCACACGGTGATAGAACGTCTCAAAATCCAGCGCAGCCAACACATCGTAGGGAACAATATGCTCCCGATCAAAAAACACCGTTCCATCCGGCTCCAGCATCATCTCAAGATACCGGCAGGGACTGAGATAGCACGTTGCGCGTGAATTGACCTCCGTATCTGCAAGCAGAACCTCCTGGCAGCCGCCATTGAGATACAATCTGGCGTCAGCCTCCTGTTTGCCCATGCGCATCTGCGCGGCAATGATCGTGCGGTCATTGAACACTGAAAGCACATTCCGGCCACTGGCCGCAAGCTGCGCCACAAGCTGATAGTATTCCTCCGGCGCGTCCGGCGCGAAGCGTGCCTGTACTTTGGGGTTAATCAGTCCGCAGTCCAGATAGCACTGCAGCACCCATCTTGTGATATCGTTGAAAACCGGCGTTCCGTTCTCATCGCAGCCGCCGATGCTCATAGCCGTGTTTGTTCCATAGAGCGCCTGCGACAGATCCCACTTGGCATCTGTCATGGCACAGAACCAATAGACGAGCTCCTGCGCCTGCGCCGCGGTCAATCTGCCAAGCTGCACATCGCGCGCGTAATACGGCGCAAGCACCCGGTCGACATGCCCCAGAATTGCAAAGCCCATCGACTCCAGCCCGTTGCCAAGCTCTTTTAAAAGCAGCATTGTATTCAGTGCTTCAAAAAACGTCTCTGCCGGCTCGGCCGGGCAGCGCCGTGCGCTGATTGCAATCCTTGCAAGACGAGCCTGGACAACCGGGTCACGCTCCGTGCCGCACAGGCGCTCCGCTTCATCGGCAAAGCGTGCGCACAGGCGCATCACGGCATCCTCCGCACGGATCACGCAGCGCAGAAATGTCTGCTTTTCCATGTCCGTCTCCGTCTGCAGGCGTGCCTGTGCCTGCCGCTGCAGTCCGCGCAGACCATAGCGCAACACGTTGCCGACGCCCATCGCGTGGTGCGCGCAGTCCACGTACATCGTCGAGTTCAGCGCATCCTCCTGCACATACGGCGCGATCCAGTTCTGAAACTCCTGCTCCAGCCCGGAGGTGTCGCGGCGCATCAGCCAGCTGCCAAGCCCCGGGATCGGCGGAAAGCACGATCCCGCCAGATTGCGCGGCGCACCGGTGTCTACCTCAAAATAGAACGGGCAGTGCCGGAACAGCTTCACCCGGCATTTTTCGGCTGCCAGCTCATAAATCCACGTTTTTTTCTCCATGGCGCCCGCCTGCGGCTGCAGGCGGCTTTTTTCGTCCAGCTCCTGCTCCAGCGCGCTGACGTCCGTAGGGTAAGCGGCGTAATAGTCGTCCAACTCCTGACGGAATGCGTCATATTCTTTTCCAAATTGCGTTTGTTTCCAGTCGTTCATAGTGCTCCCTCAGAATGTCAGCGCGATCTTGATACCTTCTCTGCCGCGGACGAGCCGTAAGCCCTCCGCGAAGTCCTCCACGGGGATCTTGTGCGTCACGAACTCGCGAAGCGGCAGCCTGCCGCTCGTCACATAGCCGCAGACCTCGTCGTGCACGGCGCTCTCCTGCGCAGCAATGGGCCACTGCACCGTTTGCAGGATGCAGTTGTGCGGCAGCAGCGACCAGTCGATCGCCGCGTCCGCCCGCAGACCGAGACCGTACAGGCCGATCGTGCCCTCCTGCCGGATCAGGCGCATCCCATCCATCAGAAGATTCGGGTTGCCGACCGCATCGATATACAGATCCACGCCCTCCGGCATATAGCCGCGCACAGTGTCCGCCAGCGGCTGCTCCCGCGTGTCAAAGGCAAGATCCGCACCCAGCCGCTTTGCCGCCGCGATGCGCGCCGGATGGTGGCCTGCAAGCACAACCTTCCCGGCACCCATGCATTTAGCCAGCGCCGCCATAGCAATGCCGACCGGCCCGCAGCCTGCCACCACAACGTTCTGTCCCGGCTGCAGCCGCAGCCGGTGCAGGGCGCTGGCAACCTCCTTGAGCGTGATGAGCATGGTTGCCTCCACGGAATCTATCCCCGCCGGCACCAGCTGCCGCGTACTCGTCTCAATATCCGCGCCTGCGTGATCGGCCAGACGCGCAGCATAATCATCCGCCACGCCGTACTCAGCAAAACCACCCCAGAAGCTGTGATAGCCAGGCAGACCAGGCAGCGCCGAGCGGAGGATATAGTCCCCCTCTTGGAAGCTGCGCACCTTTTCCCCCACAGCCACAACCTGACCGACAGCCTCATGCCCCAGCACGAACGGATACTGGATAAACGGCATCTGCCCGTTTATGAGCTGCATATCCGTCCCATTGCAGATCCCACATCCCACATTGCGGCACAGGACCTGATATGCGTCTATCTCCGGCAGCGGCAGATCCTTCCGCAGGCAGATCTTCCCCGCCGCTTCTACTACAAGACCCTTCATTCTATTTCTTATCCCCCTTTTTCTGTGCTCTGCCGGACGTCACCGGCAGACCAAGCATCCGGAGCGTCTGCTCCGCAGTTTCACAGGCAGCCGCATCCGGCACCGGAAACTGCCGCTGTACGCGGTTCAGCTCGGCGCTTTTTTCAGCTCCAAGTGTATGATATGGCAAAATTTCTACCCGCCGCACGCGCGGCAGCTGTGTTAAAAACCTTCCGATGTCCTCAATCTGCTCCGTGTTGACGCCCGGCACAAACGGGATCCGGATCCAGATATCCGCGCGTGCAGCGAGCCGCCGGAGGTTCTCCAGAATCCGCTCGTTCCCCACGCCTGTCCACTGCCGGTGCGTCTGCGGCGAATATGCCTTCACGTCATAAAGAAACAGATCCGTCACCGGCAGCACCTGCTCGAAGGCTTCCCACGGGACATTTCCCGCCGTGTCGACGCACGTATGCAGGCCGCGCGCATGCATCCCGCCCAGAAGCTCCGCCACGGCGTCTGCCTGCAGCAGCGGCTCCCCGCCGGAGCATGTCACGCCGCCGGCTGTCGTGCGGAAGATCTTCTCGTCACGCAGCACCAGCTCTGTCAGCTCCTGGCAGGAGATCCTGCGCCCCGCCACATCAATGGCACCGGTGAGACAGGCCTGTGCGCAGCGGCCGCAGCCCACGCAGCGTGCCGTATCCCGCACCGGACCCTCCGGCCCCATCGTCCGCGCACCGGACGCGCAGCTGTGCACGCAGGTTCCGCACCGGACGCAGCGCTGCGCGCGAAAGATCAGCTCCGGCTGCGGATTTTGTGTCTCCGGGTTGTGGCACCAAGCACAGCGGAGATTGCAGCCCTTCAAAAACACGGTGGTCCGCATGCCGGGTCCATCATGGAACGACATGCGCTGGATATTCGTAATGAGCAGCTCCTGCATGGCGCCGCCTCCGTTTCTTCCCCCCGCCGCAGCAGGGTTTCATATTGAAGTTGCAAAAAAAGTATGTTATAATACTATAACAATCGATAATTCATCGGAGAATTGAGGATGGAATATGGTAAAATTAGATGATGTTGCAAAGCTCGCCGGCGTGTCCAAGGGAACCGCCTCGCGCGTGCTCAACAATCGCGGCTACATCTCCCAGCAGACGCGCGAGCGCATCGAGGCCGCTGTCAAGGAGCTCAACTACTACCCCAACGAGAATGCGCGCAACCTGCTCAAGCGCCGCTCCGGCATGATCGGCGTCGTCGTGCCGACCATCACCTATCCCTATTACTCCGAAATGATTTCCTTCCTTGAGAAATTCCTCAAGGCAAGCGGATACAAGATCCTGCTGTGCAACACATCGTTCAGTTCCGGTGCATCGCAGGACTATATCAAGCTCCTCAACAACAATCGTGTCGACGGAGCCATTATTTTCAACTATAAGCTTACCGAACAGGACTACGCCAGCCTCTCCTTCCCGATCGTCTCTATTGACCGCCATATCCGCGACGAGGCGTCGTATGTCGCCTCCGACCATGTGCAGGGCGGCACACTGGCCGCCGATTGTCTGCTGCGCTGCGGCTGCCGGCACGTGATCCAGATCGGCGGCTCATTCGAGGACGACGCACCCTGGAATATCCGCCATCAGGTTTTCCGCGATATCATGGCAAAGCACCAGGTGGACTGCTTTTCCTATGAGCAGGTCCGTGACTCGCACACCTTCCACGATTACCGGCAGATCGTCCTCGGCCTTCTGCGTGAGCATCCGGAAACGGACGGCATTTTCTGCAACGATCTTTGTGCGGCAGCTGTGCTGAACGCCGCCATGTCCCTGCAGCTGCGCGTACCGGAACAGCTGAAAATCATCGGCTATGACGGGACATTTCTCTCAGAAATCGTGACGCCGTCCATCACAACCGTCTGGCAGAACACAGAAAAAATCGCCAGTTCAGCAGCAGATATCATCGTCAAAATGATCGACGATCCCAGCTTTTCTTCGTACCACCTGACGCTTGGCGTCAGGCTCATTGAGCGCGACAGCACACGCTGCGGCTGAAGGATGCATAGACAGGTTTCAGATACACCCTGAACAAAAAGGGGATGTTGCCAAGGCAGCATCCCCTTTGCGTATGTGTTGGGGTTTACCCCTTGACGGCGCCGACGGTCATACCGTCGACCACATGGCGCTGGAAGATCCCGTAGAATACGAGCTCCGGCAGCAGCACCATGACGCTGTAGGCGGCTAGGCCGCCGTAATCGATATTGTACTGCCCCTGGAATGCCGCAATGCCACGCGAAATGGTGTAATAGGCCGGCTTTTCAATCATAATGGAGGCGAACGGATATTCGTTCCAGATATACAGCAGGTTGAATATGATCACCGTTGCCAGAACCGGCTTTGCAATCGGCACAAGAATCTTCGTCATCAGCTGCCACAGGCTCACGCCGTCCATCAGCGCCGCCTCGTCAAGCTCCTTGGGTACGGTACGGAGATAGGCAGTAAACAGCAGCGTATTGAAGGAAATGGATGTTGCGATATACGGCAGGATCAGCGACAGCTGCTGGCTAAAACCAAGGAATTTATTGATCTTATAGATCGGAAACAGCAGGATAAACGGGCTGACCGCAAGTCCCAGCTGCAAAAATCCCTGCAGGCCGCTGCGCGCACCGTCACTGCGGTAATACAGCCGGGTCAGGCCCACGGCGCTGGAAAACGTAATGACGATCTCCACAGCAAGCGAGCAGACAGCGATAAAAGCCGTATTTTTGTACAGCGTGAACAGATCCAGCGTCTGCAGCGCGGATACATAGTTCCCAAAGTCCAGCGCATTCGGCAGCGAGAGCGGATTGTTCATGATCTCGCTGTTCGGCTTCATAGAGATAAAGACCAGCCAGATGATCGGGATCACAATTGCGATTGTCAGAAGCACCATCAGGACGTAGCACACGCCCAGCTTTTTTCTTACTCTCATGGCAGGCCCTCTCAATCTTTCCCGCGCAGCAGCAGCGTATAGATTCCCATGAGGATCAGCGAAATCAGGAACGTCGCTGTAGCCAGCGCCATGCCGTAGCCGTATTCTCCCCGGGCAAACGTTGTGCTGTACGCGTAGGTCACGAGTGTTTCTGAGTAATGCGTCGGGCCGCCGCCGGTTAACTGCTGCACCGTCTCAAAAATCTTCATCGAGCCGGTGATAATCAGGACGCCAACCGACACAAACGTGTCGCGCAGCGCCGGAATCGTCACATGCAGCAGCCGCTGCCAGAAATTTGTCCCATCGACAGCTGCCGCCTCCATCATCTCGTGCGGAATCGTCTTGAGCCCGGCAAGATAGATAGCCGCAATATAGCCGGCCTGCTGCCAGAAATAGACGAACGCAATACTGTAGGGCGAGAGCGTTTTGCCGCCGATCCACTCGAGCGCCAGCTTGTCAAGGCCGATGGCCCGCAGGACATTGTTGACAAGGCCCGTCACCGGGTCGAGCAGGTATCCCCAGATAACGCCCGCAATGATGCTTGCGATGATGGCCGGCGCAAAGATCAGCGCCTTGCACACGTTCACGCCGCGCATCGGCTGGTTCAGGAGCATCGCCACAAAGAACGCGCCGATGCCAAGCAGAAGGATGGAGATACCGAGGATAATCGCTGTGTTTTTCAGCGCGATCCAGAAATACGGATCATCCAGCAGACGGATATAGTTTTTCAGTCCGTACAACCGCGGCTTGCTGATCCCGGAGTATTTGGTAAAGCTGTAGTAAAGCGAAACAAGGATCGGCAGGATGATGTAGACCACATACACCAAGCAGGTCGGCAAAAGCAGTAGCAGCTTATTCTTTTTTGTACTGAGTAATTGCATATTCTCTCCTTCCGGCGTATCCGCCTGGCGGCCGGTCTGCGATCATCCCGCCATTGGATCCTGCCTTGTTTTACTGTGCGCCCTCGGCAAAGGCAGCGTCGATGGACGCAACCGCCTGCTCCGTGGTGATGTTGCCGAGCATGAGGCTGTTCATCGCGTCATAGAAGGTTTCGCTGACGGATGCAGTCAGGGATGCGACCGGGTTGCTGGCTGTAGTGCTTGCATAGCCGGTAGCCAGTGCCTCAGAGATTGCGGCAAAGGCCGGGTTGGTGTTTTCCATCTGCAGATCCGCATAGGTGGCAATGGGAATGTTGGAGTTGTCAAACAGGATGGACGAGCCTTCCTGGCCAAAGTAGAACGCGAGGAAACGATAAACAGCAGCCTGCTTGGCCTCGTCCTTTGCAACGTCCGCGCTCACAACGAACGGGCAGTTTGCGAACTGGTTGCTGGTTTTCTGCGAATAATCGGAATCCGTATAGGTCGGGCCCCACCAGAAGCCGACGTTCTCGCCGAGTGCTTCGCCGATTTCACCGGCATCCCACTGGCCGGAGGTGAAGATAGCCGCCTGGCCGGTCGTGAACAGGTTCTTGGCCTCGAAGTAGTCGATGGTTGCCATGTTCTGCGGATATGCGCCGGCGGCGCCAAGCTCTGCAAGCTTGTCAAACAGCTTGGAGAATACCGCGCTGCTCTGCGAGCCATCGGCGATTGCCGCAATGTTTTCCGCATAGCCATAGCGGTTCAGGCTGCCAAGATAACCCCAGACACTGTAGTTGGTCATAGCGCCCTGTGCGAAGGTCGTTACGCCGTTGTTGTGCAGCGTCTTGACCATGTCCAGAAGCTCCTCGTATGTCGTCTCGTTTGTCAGCTCGGGCAGACCGTTGTCTGCAAAGATAGCCTTATTGTAATAGAAGCCGGTCACAAGCGAGGTGTAAGCCAGACCGTAGATCTCGCCGTTTTCGCCAGCATAGCAGTTCTTGATGGCATCGGGGATTGCGCTGTCAATGTCGGGGTTCTGGCTGAGGAAATCGTTGAGCGGCAGCAGATAGCCGTTCTCGCCATACTCCAGCACGTCGCCCTCCTGGCACCAGAAGATATCCGGCAGTTCCCCGGACTGCGCCCAGAGCTTGAGCTGCTTGTTGTGCTCCTCGGTCAGGTGCTCAACGAGCTCAATCTTCACATCGGGGTTCTCCTGCTGGAAAGCCTGAATCGCCTGATAGACGGCAGGCTCCTGCTCCTGCGTGTTGGACACGTGCATGGCAAGCGTGATGGTGGTCACATCACCATTGGTGTCCGTGGGCTGCTCCGCTTCAGTGTCTGCCGGCTGCTCTGCCGCTGTGTCTGTGGTGGTGGCTGCGTCGGCGGCCGTGTCCGTCGTGGTTGTCTCTGTCTTGGCTGTGCAGGCTGCCAGTGCCAGCAGCATGGTCAGCGCAAGGATGACTGCAATAATCTTTTTCATGGGTTCCTCCTTGATCTTCATGTGATTGATTGTGTGTTTTTCGATATGACAATCGATTATCATATCCGTTGTTATATAGTGTAGTAATTGCGCTCTGTTTTGTCAAGAATGCAAGCGCCAAAAAAATTTTTTTGGCGGTTTCGATAATTTGCAGTCATTCACATTGTGTATTTTGCTGATTAAATTTGATTTTTTCCTGTTTATCTGTAGGTCAATCGGTTTTCTATATGGATATAAATAGACCGCTTCGGATCTGCCGAAGCTGCACGGCCTATAACCATCATATCGGTCCTGGGATTGCCGCTCCGTCAGGCCGCCTGCACAGCGGAGAATCTGCGGTACTGCTCCTGATTTCTGCGAAAAAAGCCGCGGATGGCCAGCAGCACAAACGCTGCAGCAGCGAGATAATAGACAGGCAGTGCAACGCTCCACGCGCGTTCCGGAATCAGCTGCCTGATGGCTGCCGCATCCAGCAGAATGTAAATCAGAAGCTGCTCACTGCCCACAACGAATGGACGGAGAATGGCGGCGCGGATGGCCATCCGAGCAACACCCAGCGCCAGTTTCGGCGCATCCTTTGCACTGCATACCTCACCTCCAATCGTCACAAAACCGCAGAAATAGATTGAGCCATGGCAGAACATCGAAATATAGATACCCCTGATACCCGTCCGCGTGCAGCCAGCCCGAGAAGCCTTTCAGGAAAGCCTCCGCATGCTCCGCTTTTCGGGTGGGCTTGTACTCATACAGTACAATGGCCTGCTTCGCGCAGCCGCTGGTGCGGTACAGCCACATGTAGGACTTGCTGGTAGAGGAACGTCCCGGGATAGCTCTTGCTGATATGCTGCATGCTTAACAGAACATGCTCCATGCTGTTGT
>JABLTL010159329.1_pt1 | contig 11642 bp, 9 predicted proteins | sample 7160151 | NCBI WGS metagenome assembly JABLTL01 (sample SAMN14651223, study PRJNA627086) | human gut metagenome | isolation source: feces | host: Homo sapiens
CCGGTTGCCCTGATCTGCAACGAAGAAGGCAAATATATAGGGCTTCCCCTGAACCGTGCTCTCCGTGATGACGAGGGCAATATCTATGATATTGTTGCAGGGAATTTCTTTCTCTGCGGGCTTGGCGAGGAAGATTTTACAGACCTTCCCGCAGACCTTATGGAGAAATACCGGCAGCGGTTTGAGCACCCGGAGCAGTTTGTCCGCATTGCCGGGAAAATCCTGGCAGTCAAGCAGCCGGTCCCTTCCCCTGAAGAACAGGAGGCACAGCGGGCGCAGATGGCCGCACAGGAGGCACAGCGGGAAGAAATGCGGCTGGACGAGTCCACGGACCTGGCCTTTGACCTGGATGTGTTCCTGCGGCAGTACAGTGACGCTTATGCGGATATGCACCCCGTTTTCCATGAGGAAAAAGAACGCATGGCGGACGAACTCCTTTCCGGGCAGACCGGAAAGATACGCATGAGGATGGCAACTGTCATTCAGGAGGAACACCTGAACGGCGAGGCCGGGCCGCTGCTGGATCGCATTGCCGCCTATGAAAAAGAATACGGGATCAGCGCCTACTCCATTTACCAGCTTGACTTATCGGACAGCACCGATGACCTGCGCTTTATGTCCCTTGATTGGCTGGAAAAGAAAGGGCTCCCGGTAGACAGGGACAATTACCAGATGGTCTATGCGGCGGAGCTTTCGCCCGGCGAAACACTGGAAGATATTTATACCCGCTTTAACATCGACCACCCGGAGGATTTTAAGGGGCATTCCCTTTCTGTCTCTGATGTAGTAGTGCTCCACGAAAAAGGCAGCGACACCGCCTACTATGTGGACAGCATTGGGTTTAAGGAAGTGCCGGATTTTTTGGGCGGCGCCCGGCAGCCGGAGGCAAAGCGGGATGTGTCGCTGCGGGAGCTGCTTGACGACGCTAAGAAACAGGCGGCAAAGGCAGAACCTAAGACGCCGGAGAAAAAGAAAGAACCGGAAAGGAGCTGATGGCTTATGCTGATGGCAGAACAGGAACCCTATGCCTTAATGGTGCAGCCGGACGATATGCTGATCAGCCCTCGTGAAGTTAATGACAACTTCGGGACAATGGTATGCTTCCACCCCCGCTATGCCCTGGGCGACCACCACAACTATATTGACAAGGACGATTTTCTGCGGGAAATGTACTTAAACACCGTTGGCAACAATGAGCGCGGCACGGAACGCTATGAGCGCATGGTAAATATGGTCTGGAGCCGGAAAATGACTGGCGACCACCCCGACCCCCGTGCCGTGGATGATGCCATGCTCCGGGTGATCTCTGAAAAATACGTTGTGATGCCCCTGTACCTTCTGGACCACAGCGGCCTTGCCATGCAGACAGAGAGTTTCCACGATCCCTGGGACAGCGGGCAGGTAGGTTGGGTGTATGTTTCCAAAGAGGATGTGCTGAAAGAGTTCGGCGGGGAGAAAATGACCGGCGCCCTCCGAAAAAAAGCCGAGGATTTGCTTAGGGGCGAGGTTGCTGAGTATGACGCCTATCTCCGGGGTGAGTGTTATGGCTTTGAGCTGTATAAAAACGGCGAGCTGTCGGATAGCTGCTGGGGATTCATCGGAAGTCTGGAAGATGCCTGTAAAGCAATGGCGGATTATCTGCCAGACGAGTGCAAAGGCATGACGGAGCACCTTTCGGAAGTGAAAGAACCGGTTTCCATGATTAAGACGCTCCTTCGGCACGCCCGGATTCAGATCGAACAGGCGGAAAAAGCCCACGAACACGCCCCGCGCCAGCAGGTACTAAGTGAGGCACGGTAATGAACAGACTATATTTTTTCAGGAAGGAGGATGTAGGTGCAGGAAGATATTGAACAAAGAACCATGTCGGTCACGGTCCAGGCGGCAAAGCTGTCCGGGCGGGTGCTGAAAGCGGCCATTGCCGCCGCGCTTCAAAAGATGGAGCATAGCCGCAATACCCCGAAAGTTGGCCGCAACAGCATGAAGCGGCTGACCGCCAGGGACCCCGGCGCCAGTACCATTGAAGTGACCGGACGGATTCGCTCTTTTGAACGGATCGCCAAAAAGCATGAGGTCCGCTATCACATTGAAAAAGACCCCGGCACGGATCCGCCCAAATGGACGGTGTATTTCAAGGCAAACCAGGCGGACGCCCTGACCGCGGCATTTAAGGAATATACAAGAAAAGACCTTGCCCGTAGCACCAGGCCGTCGCTGCTTTCCCAGCTTGCCAAATTCAAAGAGCTGGCACAGGCGCTTGGCCGTGACAAGGTAAAGAATAAGGAGCATGGAGGGCCGGAGCGTTGAAGATAGATACGGTCACCCTGAAAAAGCAGGTGATCCTCCACCTGCCTTACCTTCTGTTCCTTTTGGTATTCGCAAAGCTGGGCCAGACGGTACGGCTGGCTCCCGGAGCGGATGCTTCGCAAAAACTGCTGGGGCTAAGTGAAGGCTTCACTTTGGCCTTTCAGAGCATGTGGCCCGGTGCGGCGCTGGATTGGCTGGTGGGGCTCTGCGGTGCGGTCATTATGAGGCTGGCGGTGTATCTCAAAGGAAAGGACGCAAAAAAGTACCGTAAAAATGTGGAATACGGTTCTGCCCGCTGGGGCAGCAAAACGGATATTGCACCGTTTATGGACCAAAAACCGGAAAACAACATCATTCTGACGCAGAGCGAGGGGCTTATGATGTCCGGCAGGCCGAAGAACCCGGCCAACGCCCGGAATAAAAATGTGCTGGTGGTCGGCGGTTCCGGCTCCGGCAAAACGAGGTTTTTTATCAAGCCCAATCTCATGCAGATGCACAGCTCCTATGTCGTTACCGATCCGAAGGGCACGGTCTTGATTGAGGTTGGAAAGCTGTTAAGCCGGGGCACACCGAAGCTGGATAAGGACGGAAAGCCGGTCCGTGGCAAGAATGGTAAGATCGTGTATGAGCCGTATAAAATCAAGGTATTCAACACCATCAATTTCTCAAAGAGTATGCACTATAACCCTTTTGCGTATATCCACAATGAGAAGGACATTCTCAAACTGGTAACGGTGCTGATCGCCAACACGAAAGGCGAAGGGAAATCGGGAGACGATTTCTGGGTCAAGGCCGAAACACTGCTCTATACGGCGCTGATCGGCTACATCTATTATGAAGCGCCCTCCAATGAGCAGAACTTTTCCACGCTGGTGGAAATGATAAACGCTATGGAGGTCCGGGAGGATGACGAGACTTTCAAGAACGCGGTAGATTTGCTGTTTGACGCACTGGAGCAGAAAGACCCGGATCACTTTGCCCTCCGGCAGTATAAAAAATACAAGCTGGCCGCAGGCAAGACGGCTAAGTCGATCTTAATTAGCTGCGGCGCCAGGCTTGCCCCGTTTGACATTAAGGAAGTCCGGGAGATCACCATGTATGACGAGCTGGAACTTGACCTGGTGGGCGACAGGAAAACGGCGCTGTTCTTTATTATCAGTGATACGGACGCGACCTTTAATTTCCTTGTCAGTATGGCTTATACCCAGCTATTCAACCTGCTCTGTGAGCGGGCGGATGATAAATTTGGTGGCAGGCTCCCGGTCCATGTGCGGTGACTGATCGACGAGGCGGCCAATATAGGCCAAATCCCGAACCTGGAAAAGCTGATGGCAACGATCCGTTCCAGGGAAATATCCGCCTGCCTGGTATTGCAGGCCCAGAGTCAGCTCAAAGCGCTTTATAAGGACAACATGGACACGATCATCGGCAACTGTGATTCTTCTCTTTTCCTGGGAGGTAAGGAGGAAACCACCTTGAAAAGCTGGAACTCCCTGCTGGGGAAAGAAACCATTGATCTATATAACACCAGCGTCACGAAGGGCACCCAGGAATCCCACGGGCAGAACTTTCAAAAGCTGGGAAAAGATTTGATGTCCGTTGACGAGCTTGCGGTGATGGACGGCGGAAAATGCCTCCTGCAGATCAGGGGCGTGCGTCCCTTCCTGTCCCGGAAGTATGACATTACCAAACACCCGAATTACAAATATCTTTCGGATTTTGACGAAAAGAACGCCTTTGACATAGAGAAATACCTGTCTACAAGACTGCCTGTACGTCCCAGAGAGCTGTACCCCAACTATGAGATCACGCCGGAAGAACTGGCAGCGCAGACAAGCGCGTAAAACCCGCCGTATCATTTCCTTATTGTATGGCGGGTTTTTCTATACCCTTTGGAAAGGAGGCGCCTATTGCGGATTCGTGATTCTCCCTGACAACTGAATATCCCCCGCAGGTCTTGTCCTGCCCCTTATGCTGCCGTCATGTTTTTGTAGGTTTTCTATTTGAACATGGCGGCGGCTTTTTTCGTTTCCGGCCCAATGCGGCCACAACAATAAATTCTATGAACATTAAGGAGGATTAACTTTATGGCTTTTTTTACAAGCGCGATTGACACGCTGAAAATTCTCGTGATCGCCCTGGGCGCGGGTCTCGGCGCATGGGGTGTCATCAACCTTTTGGAAGGTTACGGCAACGACAACCCCGGTGCAAAATCCCAGGGGATCAAGCAGCTTATGGCGGGCGGCGGTATCGCCCTGGTGGGTGCCACGCTGATTCCGCTCCTGTCCGGCCTGTTCAGTTAATAGCCGATGGGCAGTCTGTTTGATTGGATAACAGACTGGATCAAAGAGGGCCTGATCGAAGCGATCACCGGGCAGTACACCAGTATTTTTGAATCGGTAAACAGCCAGGTCGCGGATGTGGCCGGGCAGGTCGGACAGACCCCGCAGGGCTGGAATGGCGGCGTGTTCAGTATGATCCAGAATCTTTCTGAAACCGTCGTCATTCCCATTGCGGGCATGATCCTGACCTTTGTGCTGGTATATGAGCTGATTCAGATGATTTTGGAAAAGAACAACATGCACGATTTTGATACGTTCAACATCTTCAAGTGGATCTTCAAGACCTTTGTAGCCACCTACCTGCTTACCAACTGTTTTACGATTGTCATGGCGGTGTTTGATGTCGCCCAAAATGTGGTATCGCGGAGCGCCGGCGTGATAAACGGGAACCTGGATGTCACGGCGGCGCTGGCTGACCTGGAAACGCAGCTTGAAGCAATGGGGATGTGGGAGCTGATCGGCTTATGGCTGGAAACCAACATCATCAACCTGTGTATGTGGGTACTGTCTATTGTGATCTTTGTCATTGTCTATGGCCGCATGATTGAAATATATCTCACGGTCAGCCTGGCACCCATACCGTTTTCCACAATGGCAAACCGTGAATGGGGACAGATGGGGACGAATTACCTTCGTTCCCTGTTCGCTCTGGGATTCCAGGGGTTCTTAATTCTGGTATGCGTCGCGATCTACGCGGTGCTGGTCCAGTCGATCCCCTCGTCCGGCGATATTCACGGTGCGATCTGGGGCACGGCGGGATATACCGTACTGCTGGCCTTCGCCCTCTTTAAGACAGGCTCGTTATCTAAAAGTATATTCAACTCGCATTAGCGGGTAACAACTACATTTTAACAAGGAGGAACTTTCATTATGAGTAAAACCAATACCGAACCCATGCAGCCGGACACTCAGGCGTCCGAAAGCTTGAAGCTGGATGTAACCGTGCGCCCGATTGCCCCGATGGGGAACCTCTTGGCCTTTGCCAACGTGACGATTGGCGACTGTTTCAAGATCGACGGCTTCCGTATCTGCTCCGGCGAGAACGGCCTGTATGTCAACATGCCTTCCACCCAGGATAAGCAGGGAAAATGGAGGGATGTGTGCTGGCCGGTGACGGCGGACTTTCGCAGGCAGCTCAACGACGCCCTGATCGAAGGGTACGGCCAGGCGATTGAAAATTTGCAGGCCACCCTTGAAGCGACCAGGGACGCAGAAAAGCCTTCCCTGACCGGCGCCCTGAAAGAAAATGCCGGAAAGGTCAAGACGCAGCCGGCAAAGCCCGCGCCTGCCAAGAGTGAGCAGGCCCGCTGATGGCGGAGGCTAAGAAATATGGCATTGTGTACGCGGACCCGCCCTGGCGCTATGACATGAAGCGCGGCAAAGGCGTGGCAGAAAACCATTACCCCACCATGAGCATGGATGAAATATGCGCACTGCCGGTTGCAGACCTTGCGGCCAAAGACAGTGCGCTTTTTCTATGGGCCACCTTCCCGCAGCTTAATGAGGCGTTCCGGGTGATTGAGGCATGGGGCTTCCACTATAAGACCCTGGCGTTTCTGTGGCTGAAGCAGAACCGGAAAGCCGATAGCTGGTTTTATGGGATGGGCTTCTGGACCCGCTCCAACGCGGAGGTATGTCTGCTGGCAACACGCGGGCACCCGAAACGCCAGTGTGCGGGAATCCACCAGTTTGTGATCTCCCATATCGAGCAGCACAGCAAGAAACCCGATGAAGTGCGGGACAAGATCATAAAGCTCATGGGAGATCAGCCCAGGGTGGAGCTTTTTGCCAGGCAGCAGACCCCCGGCTGGGATGTATGGGGCAATGAAGTGGATTGCAGTATTACAATGCCGCAAAACGGATAAAAAAGATTCTCGCAGATCGGAGGTGACAACGAAATGCCTTATGTACCCGTACCCAAAGACTTAACCAAAGTCAAGACCAAAGTAGCCGCTGGCCTGACAAAGCGCCAGCTTATTTGTTTCAGTCTGGCCGCGCTGGTGGGGCTGCCGGTATATTTCCTTACCCGCGGCGCCATCGGCAATTCGGCGGCGGTGCTCCTTATGATCGGCCTGATGATGCCCTTTTTCTTCTTTGCCATGTATGAGAAGGACGGGCAGCCGGCGGAAAAGCTGTTAAGGAACCGGCTCCGCTATAAGCTCTGGCCGAAGGACCGCCCTTACCGGACAGAAAACTTCTACAAATCCATATCCAAAAAGGAGGTATCACAGATTGCCAAAAACCAGACAGCAGGAGGCGCAGGAAAAACGTCTGCAAAGAAACGTAAAGCAGGCAAAAAAGACCCGCACCGAAGCAAGAAAGGCAGGAAGTAAAACTGCCTCTCCTGCCGGGCCGAAGAAAAAGCCCGGCTTTTTTTCCGGGCTGAAAGCGGACGCCCCGCAGACGGTCCAGCAGAGTATTCCCTATAAGGAAATGTACCGGGACGGTATCTGCCGTGTGAGCGGCAATTATTACACCAAGACGGTGCAGTTCTTTGATATTAACTACCAGCTCGCGCAGGCGGACGACAAGGCGCAGATTTTTGAGGGCTACTGCGATTTTCTCAATTACTTTGACGCCTCGATCCATGTGCAGCTCACCTTCATCAACCAGCGGGCCAATATGCAGGACTTTGTTCACAGCATAGAGATTCCTGCCCGTGGCGACGAGTACGACGGAATCCGCAGGGAGTACGCGGATATGTTAAAGAACCAGCTCCAAAAGGGCAACAACGGCCTTACCAAGCGGAAATACATCACCTTCGGGATTGAAGCGGAGGACCTTCGCACGGCGAAAATGCGTCTGGAACGGATCGAAACGGACGTGCTGGGGAACTTCAAAGCCCTGGGCGTGCAGGCAAGGCCCTTAAACGGGCTGGAACGTCTGGAGCTTCTGCACAGCCAGCTCCACCCGGACGGCCAGGAGAAACTTCATTTTAACTGGTCGGATTTGCCGAAAACCGGGCTCTCCACAAAGGACTATATCGCCCCTTCCGGTCTCTCCTTCTCCCAGGACGGCAAGACCTTCCGGGTGGGCGACCATTCCGGCGCGGTGTCCTTCTTGCAGATTTTGGCCCCGGAGCTGACGGATCGGCTGCTGGCGGAACTGCTTGACCTGGATGACGCCGTGACAATCAACCTGCATATCCAGTCTATCGACCAGGCCCAGGCGATCAAGAACATCAAACGCAAGATGTCTGATTTGCAGAAGATGACGATTGAGGAACAGAAGAAAGCGGTCCGCTCCGGCTATGACATGGACATCATACCTACCGACCTTGCCACTTATGGGGAAGAAGCGAAAAATCTCCTGCAGGATTTGCAGAGCCGGAATGAAAGGATGTTCCTTGTGACGGTTCTGGTGGAGAATATCGCCCCGAAGCGCAAAAAGCTGTTTACGGATATTTTTTCCGCTTCCGGTGTGGCGCAGAAATACAACTGTGCCCTGAAACGCCTGGACTTCCAGCAGGAGCAGGGCCTTATGTCCTCTCTATGCCTGGGGCAGAACCAGATCGAGATCGAGCGGGGTCTTACCACCAGCAGCACGGCCATTTTCGTGCCGTTTACCACCTGCGAGCTGTTTCAGGAGGGCGAGGCTTTGTATTACGGTCTCAATGCCCTTAGCAACAACCTGATTATGGCGAACCGCAAGAACCTGAAAAACCCCAACGGCCTGTTCCTGGGTACGCCCGGCAGTGGCAAATCTTTCTCTGCCAAGCGTGAGATCGTCAATGTGTTCCTTCTGACGGAGGACGACATTATCATAGCAGACCCGGAAAATGAGTACGGGCCTTTGGTAAAGCAGTTTGGAGCTCAGGGGCAGGTCATTGACATTTCCCCTAACTCCACTAACTACATCAATCCGATGGATATAAACCTGGACTATTCGGATGATGAAAACCCGATCACCCTGAAAAGTGATTTTATCCTGTCTCTGTGTGACCTTATCATCGGCGGCAAGGAGGGGCTTTCCCCTATTGAAAAGACGATCATTGACCGCTGCACAAGGCTTGTGTACCGGGACTATTTGCAGGACCCGCGCCCGGAAAACATGCCAATCCTGGGGGATTTGTACGACCTCCTTCGCAAACAGAGCGAACCGGAGGCGCAGAATATCGCCACGGCGCTGGAAATCTACGTCAATGGTTCCTTGAATGTGTTTAACCACCGTTCCAATATCCAGATGGATCACCACCGGGTACTGTGCTTCCAGTTGAAGTCATTGGGAAAGGCCCTGAAAGAGATCGGCCTTCTTATCATGCAGGACGCGGTCTGGAACCGTGTTACGGCCAACCGCTCCAAGCATAAGACGACCTGGTTCTATATCGACGAATTCCACCTCCTGCTGAAAGGACAGACCGGAAGTTTCAGTGTAGAGATATGGAAACGGTTCAGAAAATGGGGCGGGATTCCCAGCGGTTTAACGCAGAATGTGAAGGACCTGCTGGCTTCCAGGGAGATCGAGAACATCTTTGAGAACTCGGATTTTATCTACATGCTCAACCAGGCCCAGGGAGACCGGCAGATTTTGGCGAAGCAGTTAGGCATTTCGCCCCACCAGCTTTCCTATGTGACCCATTCCGGCCCCGGCGAGGGTCTTTTGTTTTTCGGCAATGTGATTATTCCTTTCGTCGATCACTTCCCGAAGGACACCCTTCTGTATTCGGTCCTTACCACAAGGCCGGATGAAGTGGCAGGCGCATGAGCGCCGGCAGACCAGCAACGATAATTCAGACTGGAGGTGATGGATATGTCCCGTGATAAAGAGTTCAGACGGCCCAAAGACGCGGTGCGGCAGCCGGCGGGAAAAACAGAAACCGACGTCCGGACCGGCGAGATGCGCGGGCAGGATTTTGATCTGCGCCGGGCCCATGACGCTCCTGTGCAGGAAGATAACCGCCATAGAGGGTGGAACCTGTATCAAGGGGCTTCGGAGGACGGCGCAGTTCCAGCAACGGATTCCAATACGTATGCTGCTGCTTCCCGGCAGCCAGTGGATGAAATGGTGGCTTATGAATCTGCGGACTATGGAACACATGCGGAGGCTTTTTCCCGGCAGTCGTCCGGGGATTCTGACAGCTTCATTCAGGACAGCCGCAGCGTTCCGCAGCAAAACGGGCCGGATTTTTCCGGGCGTGACAGCTTCCGCGAAAGCAGGCAGCAGGATTCCAGGCACAGTGATTCCGGCAGGCTCCAGCGCCGGGATGCAGACTTTTCCCGGCGCGGCGGCCAGGAGTTGCCCGGTTCCGGCAGTTCGGAGGCTTCCGCTGCTTCGGAGGCCGGCAGCACAAATGCCGGGGAAACATCGGGCAGACGCCGGATGCACCAGCATGGCAACAAGTACCAGCAGCGTTTCCAGGAGGCGGCAAAAGCCGAGGAACCCCAGGAGAAACAGCCGGGTTCAGCCGAGGGAGAACCGAAACGGCCTTCCAAGCTGGAATTTACCGCTGACGAGCTGCCACCGGAGGCGGCGGATAAAAAGCTGACCCAGGCGAGGCGCAGGGCCGAGCGTGTGGAAAAGAAGCTGGAGGACGCCGAGGCGCGTCTGCCTTCCCGGAAAAAACTGCGGATGGAGACGGCTTCCGACCCGGAGACCGGCAAAGCAAAAAAACGGCTGAAATTTGAGCAGGAAGTAAAATCCCAGCGGGCGCATGTAAAGGGCTCCCTTCCCATGCGCCCGGTAAAGGCGGCAGCGAATACGGCTGTCGGCTACGCCCATAAGAAAATCTACCAGGCGGAGGAAGAAAATGTCGGCGTGAAAGCCGCCCACCGCACCGAGCTTGTGGGTGAGGCCTGGGCGCGCACCCTGTACCACCGCCATAAAACAGCGCCATACCGCCGGGTGACAAAGTTACAGCAGAAATCAGCGAGGGCTAACGCGAAGCTTGCCTACCGGCAGACCCTTTCGGAACACCCGGAGCTAAAGAAAAATTTCCTTGCCCGGATGTGGCAGAAGCAAAAGCTGAAACGGCAGTATGCCAAAGCCGCAAGGGAGGCACAGAAAACCGGAAAGCGGGCAAAGAACGCAGCCGTTACAACGGAAAAGATCGCTGCTTCGGTGGTAAACACCGTCAAGCGTCACCCGGTTATCTGCAGCATTCTCGTCCTTCTGCTTTTGGTGGTATTTCTCATTTCTTCGCTGTTTTCCTCGTTTTCCAATATCGGGACCGGGGGCCTGGGAAGTATCGCCGCCTCTACCTATCTGGCGGAGGACCAGGACATCAACAACGCGGAGCTTATCTATACCGAGTGGGAAACAGACCTGCAAATGGAAATAGACCGTGTGGAGACAGACCGGCCCGGTTATGACGAGTACCGCTATAACATCGGCGCAATCGAGCATGACCCCTATATCCTGATGGGCTATCTCACTTCTGCCTATCAGAATTTCACCTATGAGCAGATCGAGGGCGTCCTGCGGCAGCTTTTTAATGAGCAGTATTCCCTTACCTTTACGGAGGAAACGGAAATCCGCTACCGGACAGAGACCCATGTTGACCCGGAGACCGGCGAGGAAACCGAGGAAGAAGTACCGTATGAGTGGCACATTCTGAATGTAAAGCTCACGGCCACGCCTCTTGCAAACCTGGTGGTGCAGCGCATGAGCACCGAGCAGAAAGAAATCTGTGAGATTCTATTGCAGACCAAGGGCAACCGGCAGTATGTGAAAAATGTCTTTGGGATAAACTGGCTGCCCTATGTCACCAGCTACTACGGCTACCGGGTACACCCCATCAGCGGGGAAAAGAACTACCATACCGGCGTTGACATCGGCATGGCCCAGGGCACGGAAATCTTAGCCGGCCATGACGGTACGGTTACGCTGGCAGGAAACGCGGGCGGCTACGGCCTGTGTGTCGCCATTGAAGGCGAGGCTTACGAGGGGCATACCCTTACCACGAAATACGGCCACTGTTCACAGCTTCTTGTGTCCGTGGGCCAGGAAGTAAAGGCCGGGGATGTAATCGCGAAGGTCGGCAGCACCGGCAATTCC
>JABLTL010098366.1_pt1 | contig 11637 bp, 5 predicted proteins | sample 7160151 | NCBI WGS metagenome assembly JABLTL01 (sample SAMN14651223, study PRJNA627086) | human gut metagenome | isolation source: feces | host: Homo sapiens
ATACAATATATATTAAGCAAAACAGTAAAACCACAAATTATTCCGAAAATAGACTTTTCAAAAGGAATCGATAAAGAAAATACATGTATGGTCATTATTCCAACAATTATAAAAGATAAAGAAAAAGTAAAGGAATTAATAAAAAAACTAGAGGTATTTTATATAGCAAATAAGTCACCTAATATTTATTTTACATTATTAGGAGATTGTTCAGAAAGCAAATTTAAAGAAGAAAAAATTGATAATGAGGTAATGGAAACAGGAATAGAATTAACTAAAGAATTAAATAATAAATATCCAACAGACGATAATTTTCCGATTTTTAATTTTATATATCGAAAAAGACAATGGAATGAAAAGGAAAATTGTTATTTAGGTTGGGAAAGAAAAAGGGGGATGATTAATCAGTTTAATGAATATATATTGAAACATGAAAGCAACAAATTCAGAGTAAATACAATAGAAGAATATAAGGATTGTATTCCACCAATAAAATATGTAATTACATTAGATGCAGATACTGACTTAATATTAAATTCTGCTTTTGAATTAGTTGGAGCAATGGCTCATATTTTAAATAAACCAATTATTGATAAAGAAAAAAATATAGTTACTAAAGGATATGGAATAATTCAGCCTAGAGTAGGGATAAACCTAGATATAACGTATAAAACATTATTCACACAAATATTTGCAGGTTCAGGAGGTATAGATTCTTATACAAATGCAATTTCAGATTTATATCAAGATAATTTTGGAGAAGGAATTTTTACAGGAAAAGGGATTTATGATATAGAAGTATTTTCTAAAGTTTTAAATAATGTGATACCAGAAAATACTGTATTAAGCCATGATTTATTAGAAGGTTCATATTTACGATGTGGATTAGCTACAGATATTATGCTTATGGATGGATATCCGACAAAATATAATAGTTTTATGAATAGGTTATCAAGATGGATAAGGGGAGATTGGCAAATTTCACAATGGATACGAAAAAATAGAAATCCATTAAATGCTATTTCTAGGTATAAAATATTTGATAATTTAAGAAGAAGTCTAGTAGAAGTGATGTCTATAATATCAATAATGTTTCTTTTAATATATAGTGTAATATACAAAATTAAGGTATATCCATATATTATTATAGTACTTATTAGTATATTAACATCAAATATATTAGAGATAATTAATAACTTGATGTTAAAAAAAGAAGGAGAGCACAAACAAAAAGCATTTTCTCCTAGGATTTCTGGATATAAAGGGATATTCTTAAGAATAATTATAACAATAGGAGTATTGCCATATAAGGCATATATATCATTAAAAGCAATAATAAAAACTATTTATAGAAAACATGTAAGTCATAAGAAATTATTAGAATGGTTAACATCAGAAGAAGCGGAAAAACAAGCTGCAAATGATATTATTTCTTATATAAGAACAATGTTTATAAATATAATTTTTGCAGTATGTGCAATTTATTTTTCCGTAGTACAAAGTGACATTTTAATAGGAATTATTGGAATCATTTGGGGGATAATGCCATTGGTAATGTGGTATATAAGTAAAGAAAAGACAGAAATAAAACCAATTGAAAAATTGGATAAGAATGATCAAGATTATCTACTAGAAATTGGTGAGAAAACATGGAACTTTTTTAAAAAATATTTAAATAAGGAAAATAATTATTTAATAATTGACAATTACCAAGAAGATAGAAAACAAAAAATTATGAATAGAACATCTTCTACTAATATAGGATTATCAATATTAGCAATTATTGCAGCAAAAGATTTAAAATATATACAAACAGAAGAGGCTATAGAATTATTATACAAAGTTCTAATTTCTGTAGATAGTTTACCAAAATGGAATGGACATTTATATAATTGGTATAATACTAAGACCAAAGAACCTTTAAATCCTAGATATATTTCTACAGTAGATAGTGGAAATTTTGTAGGGTATTTGTATACTGCAAAAACATTTTTAAATAATGAAATGGCAACAGAGTTTAAAGATAAAATAAATGAAATGATTCAAATTATTGATAGGATTATAAATAGTACAGATTTTTCATATTTATATAGTCAAGAACATCAAATATTTTCTATAGGATATAACATTGAAGAAAATAAATTGACTGATTCTTATTATGATTTGCTAGCATCAGAAGCAAGACAAGCAAGTATTGTGGCTATAGCTAAAAAAGATATTTCACCTAAACATTGGGAGCATTTAAGTAGAACACTAACAGTATTAGATAAGCATAAAGGGCTGATATCATGGTCAGGTACAGCATTTGAATATTTGATGCCCAATATAAATGTACCTAGGTATAAAGGCAGTTTATTAGATGAATCATGTAATTTTATGATAATGAGTCAATTAAAATATGCAAAACACTTAAATATACCATTTGGAATATCAGAAGCAGCATTTAATTTAAAAGATTTGCAATACAATTATCAGTATAGAGCGTTTGGAATACCATGGTTAGGATTAAAAAGAGGATTAGCTGATGAAATGGTAGTATCAACTTATGGAAGTGTGTTAGCAATAAATGATATTCCAAAGGAAACTGTAGAAAATTTGAGAAGATTAGAACAATATGGTATGTATAAACAATATGGTTTTTATGAATCTTTAGATTTTACGCCAGAAAGAGTAAGAAAAGGCAGAGAAGCAGAAGTAGTAAAAACATATATGGCACATCACCAAGGATTAATACTTTTATCAATTGATAATATTTTTAATGATAATATATTACAAAAAAGATTTATAGAAAATCCAGAAATACAGTCAGTTAGTATATTATTACAAGAGACTATGCCTGAAAAAGCAATAACAACTAAAGAAGATAAAGAAAAAGTTGAAAAATTGAAATATAAAGATTATGAAAATTATATAGAAAAAGTATATGCAAAAATAGATGAAAGATTAATAAGAGGAAATGTGATATCAAACGAAAATTATATGATAGCAACAAATCAAAAAGGAGAAGGTGTTAGTAAATATAAAGATATTTATATCAATAAATATAAAAATACAGATGATGAAAGACAAGGAATAATATTTTATATAAAAAACATAAAAAGTAAAAATATTATTTCATCAAGTTATACTCAAAACTTAGAAAATGAAAATAAATACCAAATTGTATTTATGCCAGATAAAAATGAACAAGAAATTGTTAGTGGAAATATAAAAGCAAAAATAAATACAACAGTAGCATCAAATGAGCCAGTAGAACTAAGAAGGATTACACTAGAAAATCTAGGAAATGACGAAGAAATGATTGAATTTACAAGTTATTTTGAACCTATCTTAGCAAGAAAAGAGCAATATTATGCACATCCGGCATTCATAAATTTATTTTTAGTTTATGACTATAATAGTGAAAATGAAAGTATAGTTGTAAAGAGAAAAAGACGTAATACCGATGAAAAAGAAGTATATTTAGCAACAACTTTAAATGTTAGAAAAGAAGATGTAGTAGGAGAGCTAGAATATGAAATAGAAGAGGAAAAATTTATAGGCAGAGGAAATATGGGAATACCTAAGATGGTAAAAAATTCATTGCCATTTTCTAAAAAAATAGGATTAGTAACAGAGCCAATTATAGCTATGAAAAGACATATAAAAATAAAACCAGGAGATAAAATAATAGTTGATTTTATATTATCTGTAGAAGAAAATAAGGACAAAGTAATAGAAAACTTAGAAAAATATAGACAATTTGAAAATGTAAAAATGGAATTTAATTTATCAAAAGCTAGGGTAGAAGCAGAAAGTAGATATTTGAATGTAAAAGGAAAAGATATAGAACAGTATCAAAAGATATTATCTTATGCAATTTTTGATGATTCGGTTAAAAGCCTGGAAAAAGAAAGAATAAGAAAAGATACGATTTTCTATCAAAGTGATTTATGGAAATATGGTATATCAGGAGATTTACCAATACTATTAGTAAAGATAAAAAATGCTAATGATTCATATTGTTTGAATGAAGTATTAAAAGCAACAGAATATTTTAAAACTAAAAATGTTAATATAGAAATAGTAATAATAGATGAAGAAAAGTACAGTTATGAAAATTATGTAAGAGAAGAAATAGAAACGGCAATATTAAATAATCATTTAGGATATTTGAAAAATATAAAAGGTGGTATTTTTGTACTAAGCGAAGAAGAGATGGATAAAAAAGATTTAGAATTGTTAAAATTTTTATCAATATTGACGATAGATTGTAGTAAGGGAACATTAGAAAATAATATAAAAGAAATAGAAGAAGAATATCTGGAAAATTACAAAGAAATAGCCAAAGAAGAACCAGTTATTACTTTTGCAGAAGAACAAATAGAAGATATAGATGTATTAAAAAACTATGAAAATTTAAAATACTATAATGAATATGGTGGATTTTCAAATGATGGAAAAGAATATTTAATAAAAGTAAATAAAAATAGAAGATTACCTACAGTATGGTCGAATATCTTAGCAAATGAAAAGTTTGGAACAGTTATAACTGAAAATATGGGAGGTTATACATGGTACAAAAATAGTAGATTAAATAGAATTACAAGTTGGAATAATAATCCTAGCAGTGACATTCCAGCTGAAGTAATATATATTAAAGATATGGAAACTAAAAAAGTATGGTCATTAGGTTTAAATCCGTTGCCAGATAATAGAAACTATAATGTTATTTATGGATTTGGATATTGTAAATTTATTCATAATAGTTTAGGAATAGACCAGGAACTAGAAATATTTGTACCAAAAGAAGATAGTTGCAAAATAGGTTTATTAAAATTAACAAATAAAACGCCTAATAAGAAAAGATTAAAATTATATTATTATATAAAACCAGTAATTGGTGAAGATGAAATAAAAACAGAAAAAAATATAAATATTCAGTTTGATAGAAATAGTAATACAATAATTGCAAATAATAGATATGTCAATGAAATCGATAATACAAATGTGTGTATATCATCTAGTGAAGAAATAAAAAGTTATACAGGAGACAAGAAATTCTTTTTAGGAAATGGTGGATTAAATAATCCTGATGGAATAAAGAAAATACAATTAAATAATGCTAATTCGCTTGGAAAAAGTTCTTGTATGGTTATAGAAATAGAAGTTGAAATAGAAAGTTTTTCTAATAGAGAAATATCATTAATATTGGGAGCTGAAGACAGAAGTGTAGATTGTAAAAATATAGCATATAAATATAGTAAAATTCAGAATTGTAAACAAGAATTAGACAAAGTAAAGATTTATTGGAAACAATTGTTAGAAAGATTACAAGTAAATACACCAATAGAATCTATTAATATCTTATTAAATGGTTGGTGTATGTATCAAACAATAGTAAGTAGGTTATTAGGAAGAAGCGGATATTATCAATCTGGAGGGGCTTATGGTTATAGAGACCAACTCCAAGATACTTTAGCATTAAAATATTTATCAGTTGAGTTTATGAAAAAACAGATTATAGAAAATAGTAAACATCAATTTATAGAAGGAGATGTAGAACATTGGTGGCATACAGAAACAGGTAGAGGAATTAGAACAAGATTTTCGGACGATTTATTGTGGTTACCGTATGTTGTAATTAAATATATAGAATTTACAGGTGATTATGATATATTAAATTTAGAAACACCTTATTTAATTGGAAAAGTACTAGAAAAAGATGAAGATGAAAAATATGATAAGTATGAAAATTGTATAGAAACAGATACAATTTATGAGCATTGCATAAAAGCAATAGAAAAAAGTTTGAATTTTGGGGAAAATAATTTGCCTAAAATAGGAAGTGGAGATTGGAATGATGCATTAAGTACAGTAGGAAATAAAGGAAAAGGCGAAAGTGTGTGGCTAGGATTTTTCTTATATGAAATTCTTAATAAATTTATCAATATATGTAAGTATAAAAATAATCAAGAAAAAGTAAATAAGTATCAAGAAATAAAAATGCAACTTCAAAAAGCTTTAAATACAAATGCGTGGGATGGAAGATGGTATAAAAGAGCTTTTATGGATGATGGAAATGTACTGGGAAGTGTAGAAAATGAAGAATGTAGAATAGATAGTATAGCACAAAGCTGGAGTATTATTTCACAAGCAGGAAATAATGATAAAAAATATATTTCGATGGAAAGTTTAGAAAATCACCTGGTTGATAGAGAAAATGGAATAATAAAATTATTGGATCCTCCATTTGCAAAAAGTAAATTAGAACCTGGATATATAAAAGCATATTTACCAGGAGTCAGAGAAAATGGTGGACAATACACACATGAGTGTTGTTGTTATGTACAGTTTTGAAAAATATTGATACTCTTAAAATACATATTATAATAATAAAATTATTTAAAATTCACTGAATATTATTTCCGTTACGGAAAAAATGTTCAATGAAAGTGTTGAAAAAAAGTTTGAATTGTAATATAATAGTATTGAATAAAAAATCCGTAAACGGAAAAAATATTCAATGAGGAGGCTGACTATGAAAGAAATAAAAAGAGATGTATATCTAAATAAAATTATTGAGAAAAGAGAAAATGGTTTAATAAAAATAATTACAGGTATAAGAAGATGTGGAAAATCATATTTATTAGATCCATTATTTAAAAATTATTTACTTGAAAGTGGAGTTAAGGAAGACCATATAATAAAATTAGACTTAGATGAAAGGAAAAATAATAAATTTTTAGACCCAGACCAATTAGATCAATATATTAGAGATTTGATTAAAGACAATGACCAATATTTTTTGATATTAGATGAAATACAAAAAGTTGAAGATTTTGAATCTGTGCTTAATGGTTTTTTACATATTCGTAATTTAGATGTATATGTAACAGGAAGTAACTCCAAGTTTTTGTCTTCAGATATAATAACTGAATTTAGAGGCAGAGGAGATGAAGTAAGAATACATCCACTTAGTTTTAGTGAATTTTATTCGGCTTTTAATGGAACTAAAGAAGAAGCATGGGAACAATATATTGTATATGGTGGATTACCTAGAATACTTTCGTTTAAAAACGAAGTAGAAAAAAGTGAATATTTAAAAAATTTATTTGAGAAAACATATTTAGACGATATTGTTGAAAGAAATAATGTTCAAAGAGTAGATGTATTAGATGCAGTTGTTAATATTTTAGCATCATCTATTGGATCATTAACTAATCCTAACAAACTATCAAATACTTTTGAAAGTAGTGGATTTAAAGATGTTTCAGTAAATACAATAACATCATATATTAATTATTTACAAGACTCATTTTTAATAGAAAAAGCTACGAGATATGATGTTAAGGGAAAAAAATATATTCAGACACCGTACAAATTTTATTTTTCAGATATTGGTTTAAGAAATTGTAGATTGAATTTTAGGCAACAAGAAGAAACTCATATAATGGAAAATATAATTTTTAATGAATTATTATATAGAGGATATAATGTTGATGTAGGCGTTGTAGAAATTCGTGAAGGTGATGATAAAAAACAAGTTGAAGTAGATTTTGTGTGTAATCAATATAATAAAAGGTATTATATTCAATCAGCATTGAGTCTTCCTACACGAGAAAAAACAATACAAGAAGAAAGACCACTAATGAATATACCTGATAATTTTAAAAAAATTATTGTTGTTAAAGATGATATTAAATCATGGATTTCAGAAGAAGGAATATCAATAGTGGGATTAAAAGAATTTTTGTTAAATCCTAATAGCATGGATTTATAGAAATATATATAGTATGAAATGGAGTGAAATCTATGGAAATAAAAGAAATAGTAAAAGAATTAGAATATTATAACGAAGAATTGCCAAAGGAAGCATTAGAAAAAGCTATAGAATATAAAGAAGAGATGATTCCTGAATTACTTAAGATGCTTGAATATACAAAAGAAAATTTAGAAAATATCTTTAATGAAAAAGATGAATTTTATGGTTACATTTATGCTTTTTTCTTACTAGCAGAGTTTAGAGAAAAAAGAGCATTTCCATATTTAATAGATTTAATAAATAAAGGTGAAGAATATGTTGAATATATAATAGGGGACGATTACCCAGATTATTTGCATAGATTACTTGCAAGTTGCTATAACGGAGATGATAAACTACTATTTGATATTATTGAAGATAAAAAATGTAATGAATTTATAAGAAGTAGTGTATTACAAACTTTTGCAATTTTATATTTAGATAATGTAAAAAGTAGAGATTTTATAGTAAATTACTTAAAAAAATTGCTAAATGAAAAAGAAGAAAATGATAATTCAGATTTATATGAAGAAATACTTAGAGAAGTAACAGATTTAAAATTAAAAGAATTAAAAAATGATATTGAAAGTTTATATTATTTAATTGAAAATGAAGAAGAAAAACAAGAATTAAAAGAAAGATTAGAAGATGATAGTGCAATAAATAAAAATATATATCCAATTAAACATTTTTATGAATATATATATAATACTATAGAGATAATGGATGAGTGGGAATGTTTTTGCTATAAAGAAGATGAAGAATTTGAAGAATCGGATGATTATAAAACATGTGATTACATAATTTTTAAAAGAGAAGAAAATTGGATAGAAAAGAAAATCAATATAGGAAGAAATGATTTATGCTATTGTGGAAGTGGAAAAAAATATAAAAAATGTTGTATAAATAAAAAAAGTGACTTATTAAGAAAACAATTAAATTCTATTGATGAACATGTATGTAAAGCAGCATGGTTATATAACATGGGGAAAAGCAAAAAAGCAAGTAGATTATATAGAATTGCATGGTTTGATGTTCAAGAAATATGCAAAGCATATAGTATAAATAGTATTGATGAATATGATGATACATATAAAGGATATGATTGTTTATTAAATTGGATTCAGGATTATGATAGTATACTAGAAATGAGCAATGAAGAAGAAAAATTATATGAAAGAATTGAATTATGGAATAAAATAGAGGAAATCTTTGATATAAATGATGAAGAAAATGTATATTGGAAAGAAAGTTCAGTAAGAGCAAAAGCAAACGCAGAGTTTAGATTAGAAAATGAAGAAAAAGCAACGAAAATAATTGAAGATTATCTAAAAATAAAACCAGAATGGACATGGGGATATATAGAAATGGCAGACTGGTATAATTTTAAAAGAGACAAAAAACACTATAATTTAGAAAAGGCAAAAGAAATATTATTAAGGGCAGAGAATATAAAAGGAATAGAAGAAGTAGATGTTGTTTTAGAAAGATTATGGGATATTTATAAAGAATTAAATGATAAAGAGAATGTAAAAATATATGCTACTAAAATGAATATTGAAGAATAAATGTATAAAAATATTGAAAGAAGATGATATGATGATATATTTTATAGCAGATACACATTTTAATCACAAAAATATAATTGAATATTGTAAAAGACCATTTAAAGATACTTTAGAAATGAATGAATATATAATAGAAAAATGGAATTCGGTAGTTAAAGATGAAGATATTGTATATCATTTAGGAGATGTGGGATTTGGAACAATAGAAATGTTAAAAGATTTAATTGGAAGACTAAATGGAAAAAAGATATTGTTAAGAGGAAATCATGATTTTAAAAGAGGAGTCAATGGTTGGAAGGAAGTTGGATTTTGTGAAGTATATAAGAAAAAGATAGAACTAGGCAATTTGATTTTAACACATGCACCAATAGAAATAGTAGAAGATGGAAAAATTAATGTATTTGGACATATACATGATAAGACACTTGATGAAAGATTTAATAAAGAAAATCATATATGTGTTTCTTGTGATGTTGTTGATTACACACCTAAAAAAATAGAAATAAAGGAGTAAAAATGGTTACATTATCAAAAATAATAGATGGACTAGAAATGGTAGATGATATTGTTGATTGCTATTATAATCCAGAAAAAGATGAAATCTTTTTATCAAATATAGGAGAATATGAAGAATTATCAGAAGATGAAATAGATGAATTATTTGAAAAATCAATAATACTTCCAACCAAATATAAAATAAATGAATATCAAATAATGGTTGATTTTATAGAAACAATAGATAACCTAGAAATAAAGAGTAATCTACAAAGATTAATACAAGGCAAAGGAGCTTTTAGAAGATTTAAAAATTATTGTTCTAATGTTAATATAATTCAAGAGTGGTATAATTTTAGAGATAAAAGATATAAGGAAATAGCAATTAGTTGGTGTAAACAAAATGAATTAGAATATATGTAAATATAAAAATGTGAAACAAAGCTGTTTTAAAATAGCATAAAGAGTTTCACATTTTATTTAATTGAATAAGAAAACAAAAAGCATTTGTAATCGAAAAGATTGCAGATTTTTTTTTATTGTTTTAGAGATATGCAGAACCTCTATAAAAGTTCTTGGTGTAGCAAGCCGATGCTATAAAATATGCTCGTATTAGTATAAACGGTCTATTTATACAAAATGCGTAAGTGAGAACTTGGAACTATAAACTCACAATAAATAAAGAGTTTTGGTGGATACTTGGATGTGGATTTATAATTGTAAAAAGCTTGGACAAGTATAAGCAAAGATATTGATGTATCAGCAATTATAGTAGCAAAGCTACTTACTAGACTGCCTATGAAACTTGGCGAGCGACCGACGGTTTCTTAAAGTAAAGGCGTAATAATCCTATTTTAAATCTGGGATATATTACGCCTAATCTACAAAGCTCACTCTTTCTGGTTTCTTAATAGTCAATATTAATGGTAATTACAGGATCCCCTGTTTTTATATAAAAATTATTTTAAAGGAGGTTTTCATTATGGAAAATGAAAGAAAAAACAAAATTGAATATCATAAGAAAGGAGATTATTATGTATCAAATTTAGTAGTACCAAAAGATGAATATCCAGATTATTGTATAGGAAAATATGGACGATTAAGATTAAAATATTTAAAGGAAAACAAGAAAGCAGAATATACAATAATGCTAATGGAAGGAACTTTAAGAAAGCACATTGTAGAAACAGATATAGAAGCAAATGAAAAAATTAAAAGAATTATAAAACAATTAAAAGAGCAAAGTGATTTAACAGAAGAGATGAAAGATTCTGATCCATTATATTGGATTGGAATGATGAATAACTTTAAAAATCAGGCTGAAGAAATTGCAGGAGTTGATATATGTGTAAAATAGTTTGACAGTATTTTGAAAGCAAGCGTCGCATTTATACTCCCGTATAAATACAGCTTGTGAGTTTTCGTAAAACTGATTTGATGGGGAATGCTTCCCCAAACCCCTTAATATTTTCTGCCAGTCTTTTATTTAAAGACTGGTAATTTTTTTTTTAAGGAGATAAAAGAATATGAGAAAGAAGAATATAAAAAAACAAATATGGATAGATGCAAAAGAAGATGAGTTACTAAAGAAAAAATCAAAACAAGCAGGATTAAGTGAATCAGAATTTATTAGAAGTTTAATTAAAGGATATAGAATAAAAGAACAACCAACTGAAGAAATAAAATCTTTTCAAAGAGAGATATATGGAATAGCAAATAATATAAATCAGATAGCAAGAATTTCAAATTCAAGATATAGTACATCTAACGATGATTATAGTTATATTTCAA
>JABLTL010161494.1_pt1 | contig 11624 bp, 8 predicted proteins | sample 7160151 | NCBI WGS metagenome assembly JABLTL01 (sample SAMN14651223, study PRJNA627086) | human gut metagenome | isolation source: feces | host: Homo sapiens
CGATGATACGGATGGGAGCGATGGGGTCTTCCTCGCCGGAACATCGACACCATTCGGGAGGCTTACACATGAAACCGATCAAACACAAGGGGAACACCCTGGGCTGTCACGGCTCCTGCTGCTTGAAAGTGGACGACCTGACGGTGACCATGGGGGAAGACCGCATCCTAGACCACGTGAGCTTCCATATGCACTGCGGGGAGCTGATCGCCCTCATCGGCCCCAACGGCGCCGGCAAGAGCTCCCTCTTCCGCTCCATCCTGGGACAGATGCCCTACACCGGCTCCATCCAGTTCCAGACCGCCGCCGGCAACCGGATGCACCCCCGCATCGGCTACGTGCCCCAAAGTCCCAGCTTTGACCTGAGCGACCCGGTGAGCGTGCTGGATCTGTTCGTGGCGTCCATCTCCAACTGGCCCATCGTGCTGCCCATCCCCAAGCGTCTGAAAGACCTGGTGGCCCAGTGCCTGGAGCGGGTGAACGGGCTGGAGCTGCTGCACAAGCAGGTGGGGGCGCTGTCCGGCGGGGAGCTGCAGCGGGTGCTGCTGGCCATGGCGCTGGAGCCGGTGCCCAACATCCTCATTTTGGACGAGCCCATGTCCGGCGTGGACATGGACGGGGAACGGCAGCTGCTGGGGCTGCTGGACGAGATCCGCACCCGTTACGATCTGTCCGTTCTCATCTCCACCCACGACTTCAACACCCTGCACAAGATGGACAAGGTCATCCTGCTGAAACAGAAGGTACTGCAAATGGGCACGCCGGAGGAAGTGCTGGCATCGCAGGAATTTCAGACCCTCTTCTATCATCCCACACAGAAAGGCGGTGAGGCACAGTGACGCTCTGGTACGCCCTCATCGACCTGCTCCCCTTCCAGTGGGCGGAGCCGGGCAAGATGTACTTCATGAAGAACGCCCTGCTGGCCATTCTGGTCATCTCCCCCCTTTTTGGACTGCTGTCCACCATGGTGGTGGAGAAGCGCATGGCCTTCTTCTCCGACGCCCTGGGGCACTCCGCCTTCACCGGTGTCGCCATCGGCACCCTGTGCGGCCTGGTGGACGCCACCTGGTGCGCGGTGGCGCTGGCGGTGGTGTTCGCCCTGCTCTTCACCTGGGTGCAGAGCAAGACGCGCATGGCCAGCGACACGGTCATCGGCGTCTTTTCCTCCACTGCGGTGGCGTTGGGCATCTTCATCTCCACCCTGGACGGCCACAGTTTTACCAAGTTCAACAGCCTTTTAATTGGTGACATCCTGTCCGTCTCCCCGGCCAAAATTGGGATTTTGGCGCTCATCCTGCTGCTTGTGATCGTCTTCTGGGTACTCCGCATCAACCGGCTGACCCTGACTGCCACCTATCCGGTGCTGGCAGTGAGCCGTGGAGTGCAAGTGAACCTGCTGGACGCCCTGTTCAACTGCGCTATCGCCGTGGTGGTCACTCTGTCCCTGACTTGGGTGGGGCTGCTGGTCATCAATTCCCTGCTGGTGCTGCCCGGTGCGGCCGCTCGGAACGTGGCCAAGAATATGCGCCAGTACACCTGGCTGGCTCTGCTGGGCGCGGTGGTGTCCGGCATCGCCGGACTGATGCTCTCCTTCTATGTGGGGTCATCCACCGGCGCCTCCATTACCCTCTGTCTCGCCGTGTTCTTCGCCGTGACCTTCTGCTTCCGGCATCGAAAATAATCGAATGGAAACGCAAAAAACACCCTCTGTTGCATACAACAGAGGGTGTTTCGTTCTGTTTTGCTTTTTTACCAGTTGGCGTTGGCCTCGTGGGTCTTTGCCCGTCCCATCATGCCTTCGGACACACTATACACACAGGCGTCTTCATACATGACGCTATAGATGGCCTGGGTGATGGGCATTTCAATGCCCATCCGTTCCGCCAGCTCCATGCCGGTGGCGGCTGCGTAGTAGCCTTCCACCACAGCGCCCACCTTCTCGATGGCCTCCGCCGGCTTCATGCCGCCGCCGATGAGGATGCCGGCCTGGTGGTTCCGGGAGTGGACGGAGGTGCAGGTGGTGATGAGGTCGCCTACTCCGGCCAGACCTGCGAAAGTCTCCGGTCTGCCGCCCAGGGCGGTGCCCAGGCGGGTGATCTCCGCCAGACCACGGGTGATGATGAGGGCACGGGTGTTGTCCCCAAAGCCCATGCCATCGGACATCCCCACACAGAGGGCGATGACGTTCTTCATGGCCGCGCAGATCTCCACACCCACCACGTCAGAGGAGGTGTAGACCCGGAAGCGCTTGTTCATGAACAGATCCTGCACCTGCTCCGCCGCCTGCTGGTTCTCAGACGCCGCCACGATGCCGCTGGGGATTTTTCGACCCACTTCCTCGGCGTGAGTGGGGCCGCAGAGAACCACCAGGGGACAGTCGTCAGAAATCTCCGAGCGGATGACCTGGCTCATGCGCAGGTCAGAGCCCTTCTCGATGCCCTTGCCCACACTGACCAAAATCGTACCCGACCGCACCAGACTGCTGGCACGCTTAGCGGTCTCCCGCATGGCGAAGGAGGGGGTGGCAAAGACCACCACGTCGCTGTCGCTGACGCAGGACAGGTCGCTGCTCAGGTGCAGCTCCTTGGGGAGGGGGACGCCTTTCAGCTTGGGGTTCACCCCCAGCTGCTGCATCTCTGCCACGGCTTCCTCACGATGAGACCACATGGTGACGTCATTTCCGTTTTCAACCAGCACGATGGCCAGGGCGGTGCCCCAAGCACCGCTGCCTAATACTGTCACTTTCATTTGCATCACCCATTCTTTCTCATTTATGTAGCTTTAGCTTGCTCTCTTCCCCCCGGAGCAGCCGTTTGATGTTGTCCTTATGCCGCCACACCAGCAGCCCACCAGCCACCAGTGCCAAGAGGGTATACCACAGGTTCTGGTACACCAGCCCCACGGAGATGGGATAGAGCACCCCAGCACCCACGGAACCCAGGGAGACGAAGCGGGTGAGGATGACCATGAGGAAGAAGATGCCCCAGACGGCCAACGCCACCTTCCAGCCCATGAAACAGGCCATGGTACCGCCGGCCAGGACGCCCTTGCCGCCCTTGAACTCGAACTGGAAGGGGAACATATGCCCTATCATACAGAACAGGCCGCCCAGCAGCTTGCCGATGATCGGGTCGCTCCCCGCCCAATGAAAGAGAGCGGCGCCTGCCAGGACGGCGATGACCGTCTTGAGTACATCGGCCAGGATGACCAACAAAATTTTCTGCTTGCCAAAGACCCGATAAAAGTTGGTCAGGCCGGCATTGCCGCTGCCGTGGTTGCGGACGTCATCCCGCAGGACGTACTTGGAGATGACGATGGAGGTGTTGCAGCAGCCCAGCAGGTAGGCCAGGACGGCGGTGACGATGACCGCCAGAATGAGCTGTCCGTTCATCACAGATCCCCCTTTTCCCCTTTGGCGCGGATGATGAGCCGAATGGGCGTCCCTTCCAGGCCGAAGGTGTTGCGGATCTGGTTCTCCAAGTACCGCTGGTAGGAGAAGTGGAACAGTTTCGCATCATTACAAAAGACCACAAAAGTAGGCGGCTGAATGCCCACCTGAGTCATGTAATAAATTTTCAGACGGCGACCCCGGTCGGTAGGCGGCTGGACCCGGGTGGTGGCGTCCGCTAGGACGGAGTTGAGGGTGCCGGTGCGGATGCGCATCATGCTCTGCTCGCAGACGTGGTTGATCATAGCGAAGAGCTTGTTCACCCGCTGGCCGGTGAGGGCGGAGATGAAGATAATGGGCGCGTAGGTCATATAGGCCAGGCCGTTGCGCACTTCCGCCCGCATCTTGTCCATGGTCTTGTCGTCCTTCTCGATGCTGTCCCACTTGTTGACCACGATGATGCAGGCTTTGCCTGCCTCGTGAGCAAGACCGGCTACCTTGGTGTCCTGCTCCGTGACCCCTTCGTTGGCGTCGATGAGGATGAGGCACACGTCACAGCGATCGATGGCCATGGTGGCACGGAGGACGGAGAACTGCTCCACCCGGTCGTTTACCTTGGATTTTTTGCGCATCCCAGCGGTGTCGATGAGGACATATTTGCCGAACTCATTTTCAAAGTAGCTGTCCACTGCGTCCCGGGTGGTGCCGGCCACGTTGCTGACGATGACCCGCTCCTCCCCCAGGATACGGTTGACCAGGGAGGACTTGCCCACGTTGGGCTTGCCGATGACTGCCACCTTGATGACGTCCTCCTGCTCTTCCTCCTCCACGTCGTCGGGGAAATACTCAAAACAGGCGTCCAACATCTCGTCCACCCCCAGGCCGTGGATGGCGGAGATGGCGATGGGGTCACCCAGACCCAGGTTGTAGAACTCGTACACGTCCGGGTCGGTGGGGCCCACCCGGTCGGCCTTGTTCACCGCCAGCACCACCGGCTTCTTGGAGCGCAGGAGCATATTGGCCACGTCCTGGTCGGCGGCGGTGACGCCGGTACGGATGTCGCACACCAGCACGATGACGTCGGCGTTGTCAATGGCGATCTCCGCCTGGCCGCGCATGAACTGCAAGATTTCGTTGTCGTTCCGGGGCTCGATGCCGCCGGTGTCCACGATGGTGAACTCCCGGCCGTTCCAGTCGCAGTCGGCGTAGAGCCGGTCACGGGTGACGCCAGGGGTGTCCTCCACGATGGACAGGCGCTTGCCTGCCAGTTTATTGAACAGCATGGACTTGCCCACGTTGGGGCGTCCTACGATGGCTACCATCGGTTTTGCCATGGTCTCACTTCCTCACTTTATCACGTTGCTTCCCGTCCGTTACTGGCGGGAGGGGTTGTATTGGAAATATTCGGTCTCTTCCGGCTCCGCCCAGTCCTCTTCTGGCGGTTTCTGGGTGCTGTCCACCCCCAACATGGCGTCCAGCAGGGCGAACCCGTCCTGCTCCACAAAGGTCAGCGGCACCCCCAGCGCCTCTTCCACCTGCTCCACCGTCACGTCATCCAGAAAGACGTTCTGATGATAGCGCAGCATGGAGCTGGGCAGCAAGAGCCGCTCTCCCAGAGGCTTGTCCTGGAGCTGGGCGATGAGGTCTTGGCCGGTAATTAGGCCGGAAACGGTAATTTTATGCCCGAAAAAGTCGTTGCGCAAGGGGTACACGTAGTGCTCGATGCCCCCGCAGGCATCCGACGCCTGCTGCGCCAGCTGGGTGAGCAGCGGTCCGGCGCTCATGCCGGTGGCGATGGCGAAGGGCTTTATCGGCTCCGTCACCTCGTCCATGGTCATCAGCGCCCCCTTGAACTCCACCTGGAGCAGCCGCAGCATGCCCACGCCGTTCTCCAGCTGGCAGTAGTCCTCGTAGAACTCGTCCTCCGGGATGGGGCGTCCGGCGATGAGGTAGAACTCGTCGGAGCACCAGAACATCCCCTCGCCGTACAATTCCTTGCACTGTCTCGCCCAAGCCTCCACCTGGTCGATGACCGCGCCCGCCTCCGCCGCTGTGTAGCTGCGCAGGGGGTACAGCCCCTCCCGGTACTTGGTCAGCCCCACCGGCACGATGGCCACGCTGGTGACGCCGCTGCGCATCTCGGTCAGGTCCCGCATGGAGCGTTCCAGGGCGGGGCCATCGTTGAGGCCGGGACAGGCGACAATTTGGCAGTTCATGTGGATGCCAGCCTCCGCCAGGCGGCGCATGACGTCGATGGATTTCCCAGCGTTCCGGTTGCCCATCAGCTCCACCCGCAGCTCCGGGTCGGTGGTGTGGACGGAGACGTTGATGGGCGAGATGCGCAGGTCGATGATGCGCTGGATCTCCCGTGGGGACAGGTTGGTGAGGGTCACGTAGTTGCCCAGCAGGAAGGACAGGCGGTCGTCGTCGTCCTTGAAGTAGAGGGTGTCCCGCAAGCCTTTGGGCATCTGATCCACGAAGCAGAACACGCAGTTGTTGGCACACCGGTGGGCGTGATCCATCAGGTAAGTCTCAAATTCCAGCCCCAAGTCCTGCCCCTCCGCCTTGCGGATGTGGAGGGTACGGCGGTTGCCGTTGGCGTCGGCCAGCTCCACTTTCAGGCGGGGGTCGTAGCTGTAAAATTTGTAGTCCAGCACATCCACCACGCGCTCGCCATTGATGGACACCAAGGTGTCGCCGGGCAAGATACCAGCCAGCTGGCCGGGGCTGCCGGGGTCTACGGATTTAATTTTGCTGCTCAACAAGTTCACCGCCTTGGGGTTGGGAAAATAGGGGTGTATGAGATATACACATCGTTTTATTGTACCCTGAATTGGGGGAAAAGTAAAGTGAGGTTTGCCATATGACCTCATTATCTGTCAAAACACGTTGTTGCCATCGTAAGGATACCGTGCTAAAATTATGGTATTCTAGTGGATTTATACAGCGCATCGAAAAAGAGGAGTGATTTCATGAAAAAACGAATCTCTGATCTGTTGAGTATCCTATTGGCCCTGAGCCTTCTTTTCTCCGGGGGCATGGCTCAGACCTTTGCGCTCGGAGACTCAACCTCCAACAATCTTGCTCCCCAAGCGTCAGACACGGTGGAAGAGCATACGATCACCTTTATGTCCTATAACGGACAGAGAGTTCTTGGTACCCGAACAGGAAAAAGCACTTTTTCTACATCGGGTGTAGGCACTAGCCCAAAGGGATACCATTTGGTTGGCTGGAAGAGCACTCCAACAGACGTCATTGATGGAGACAACGAAAACGCGAGCGGCCTTGTGAAATTTGATTCGGACAAAACCGTTTATGCCAGGTACCGTTTGAAAACATATACGCTCACCATCTCCTACAACAATGGGAAGCCCTCTACCCAGAAAAAGTTTACCATCTTTTCTGATCCCATCGTGCTGCCCATGGACCTGACCCGGGAACACTACACCTTCCAGAAGTGGTCCGGAGCGGGGCTGGCCTATGATGGAACTTCCTATTACTTGCCCAAGGGCAGTGCTGGGAATCAAATTGCAAACGCGCTGTGGATCCCCGACTCCTATCCCGACTCCTATTATCTCCACTTCGATAGCCAAGGCGGCAGTTCGATCCCAGATCAAGCATATGATTATGATTCGCCCCTCAGCAAACTCCCGGAGCCCACCCGGGAAGGGTATCGTTTCCAAGGCTGGTACTCCGCCGCTACGGGGGGAGAGCAACTGACCAGTTCGACTCATATGCCTGCCCATGACCTCACGTGCTATGCGCGATGGACTCCCATCACCTATTTCATTGAGCTGCACTCGAAGGCTGACGAGATCATTGACGGGGTCAAACATTCTTACATCTGGAAACAGATCCCCTATACAATCGAATCGGAAACCTTTGTCTTGCCCGAAGCCTCCGACAAAGAATACTTTTTTGACGGCTGGGTAGGCGAAGGCATCGAAGAACCGCAAAAGACCGTCACAATCCCCAAAGGCTCTTCCGGACACCGGGATTATTACGCCGTTCGGCGTGTCAACCCCTACGCTTACCAGCATGACTATGCCGATGTCCTCACGCCTGCGACCACGGAATCGGAAGGGGAGATCGCATCCACCTGCAAAAACTGCGGAGCCGTTCAGAAAACAACGCCCATCCCCAAAGTGGAGACACTCCGCCTCCTCTCCACCTCGTACCTCTATGATGGGACTGCAAAAAAGCCTAAAGTGGAAGTCGTCTTGGAAAACGGAATGCAGCTGAGTGCAGACACCGATTACATCGTGTCTTACACCAACAACATAAATGTAGGCACCGGTACTGCCACGATCACACTGAAGGGCAACTATAGCGGGACGATCCATAAGACCTTTGTGATCCAGCCAAAGGGCACCACCATCCGCAGCCTATATCCGGAAAGCAAGAAGATTACGGCAAAGTGGAATGCCCAAGCAATCCAGACCACCGGATACCAGTTGGAATATTCCACGCAGTCTGCCGCAGCCAAAGTCATCACTGTCCCAGGGAACAAGACCACCGCATATGTCCTTTCCAACCTGACCAACCATCGAACGTACGCTGTACGTATCAGAACCTACACGAAGGTGGATGGCAAAACCTATTACAGCGCGTGGTCTTCTCCAAAGAAGGTTTTCATTGACACCATTCAGCTCAGCCCCAAAAGCGATTCCCTATACCAGGGACAGCGCAAGCAATTCACCTTGAAGTATATCCCTTCCGGTGCAAAAGTGACTTGGAAGAGCTCCAATACCAAGGTCGCGACTGTATCCAGCAGCGGGAAAGTGACCGCGAAGAAACTCGGGAAGACCACCATCACCGCGCAGTATCAGGGAAAGACCTACAAAGCTGCCGTCAAGGTCACCTACTTAAAGCCGGATATGGCAGCTCTGCTGTATGATTACAATACCCGTAGCAATTACTTTGTCCTCATCGTCAAGAATCACTCTCCCAAACCTCTCACGATCTTAAAGGGCAAGACCAAAGTGCTGGATTGTCAGTATAAAAACCTGGATCGGACGGTGAGCCTCTCCAAATCCGTCACACTCAAGCCGGGACAGTGCAAGAAGATCAAATTCAAAGTCGTCGGAAGGGTGACCTGGTTTGATTACAACGATTTCACCTTATACTACAACTTCAAGCTAGATGGGAAAACCTATCGCGCCAAGTCAGACTCTCTCACCATCAGTAAGTATAAAAGCGGTTCTTCCTGGGTCAATACCTATCGGGAGAAGGAATGGTTTGTGGATTGGGTATTGGACGTGATCGAATAAGCCCTTTGGAGGCAGAAGAGTGACGATTCTCCCGTAGAAAACTACATCTCTCCACCATCTGAATCGAACGGTGTCTTTCCTATGCGGTCACATTATTTGCTTAAATGCACGACAATCTGGTAAGACAGTGGTCAGCGACCAGTGGCAAAGCCCCTGGTCGCTGCTTTTTTCGCACTCCGTTATAATATTCGATTGAGCCAAACCGAAGATTTAGAATCACATCTATCGTGATGAAAAGCTGATTGGCCCTGCGCGGCTTGACCATCGTCAGGCTTGCGTTTACGCCTCGAACACGGCTTTCATACTCCGGTAAGTCATATAACAATCCAACTTCCCGGTCACCTCGAAGGGCGAGTGCATGGCCAGCACCGGCGTGCCGGCGTCGATGGTGTCGATGTTCCGATTGGCCATATACAGAGCCACGGTGCCGCCGCCGCCCACGTCCACTTTGCCCATCTCGGACAACTGCCACAGGATGCCATTGTCGTTGAACAGCTTGCGCACGTAGCCAACTACTTCGGCAGAGGCGTCACTGGCGCCGGATTTGCCTCGTGCGCCGGTGTACTTGCACAGACCCACGCCGCGGTTCAAGCGGGCGGCGTTGTGCTTTTCGTAGACCTCGGCGAAGTTGGGGTCGAAGGCGGCGGTCACATCGGCGGACAGGCAGAAGGAGTGTTCATAGCAGCTCTTGAGGCTGGCGCCGGTAGCGTCGCACAGGTCGGACAGGAAGGTGTCGAACGCCCAAGACTGCATCCCGCTGACGCCCTCGGAGCCGATCTCTTCCTTATCCACCAGCATACACACGCCGGTGCGTTTCAGGGTCTCCTCTGCGTCGAACAGACCCTGCAAGGCGGCAAAGCTGCACACCCGATCGTCCTGGCCGTAGGAGCCGATCATGGAGCGATCCAAGCCCACATCCGCCACCGGATAGGCAGGCACGGCACACAGTTCGGCGGACAAAAAGTCCTCCTCCACCATGCCGTACTTCTGGTTCAGGATATCCAGTACCATCAGTTTCACCGCGTCCTTCTCGTCCGGGTCGGGGTACGGCTCGCTGCCCACCAGAATGTTCAAATCCTCCCCCTTGATGGCCTGCCAGAGCGGCTCCTTGGCCTGCTTGTCCGCCAGGTGGGGCAGCAGGTCGGGAATGGTCAGGAGGGGGTCGCCAGGCTCGCCGCCGATGACCACGTCCACCTTGGTGCCGTCCCGCTTCACCACCACACCACGGAGGGACAGGGGGATGGAGACCCAATGGTACTTGCGGATGCCGCCGTAGTAGTGGGTTTTTAAAAGGGCGAACTCACTGTCCTCGATGAGGGGATTGGGTTTCAGATCCAGCCGGGGGGCGTCGATGTGGGCGGCGCCGATGTTCACGCCCTTGTCCAGAGGTTCGGTGCCCATGACCGCCAGCATGACGGCCTTGTCCCGGTTGACCCGGTAAATTTTATCCCCCGGCTTCAGGGCATCCCCACGGTGATAGGGGCGATAGCCACGGGCTTCCGCCAGCTGGACGGTATAACGGACGGCCTCCCGTTCGGTGCGGCTCTTGTTCAAAAAAGTCTTGTATTCTTCGCAGTAGGCGTTCATCGCCGCCTTCTCTTCCGCAGACAGGCTGCGATAGCCGTTCTCCCGCTTGTGCAGCAGGGCATCGCTTCTCTTTGCGCTCATCAAAGGTTCCTCCTTTTCTGATTCACGGGTTCAGCACCTTGGTAAACAACTCCACGGCACGGGCGCGGAACACGTCCTCAGTGCTGTCGTTGGGCAGTACGTAGTCACAATTTTCCTTGAAATAGCGCTCATCCTTCTGAGCCTTCACCCGATTCCAAGCGTATTCCTCGCTGATGCCCTCCCGCGCCATGATGCGCTTGCAGCGCACCTCAGCAGGGGCGGTGATGGCCACCAGCACGTCGCACTCGTGGCGCACGTCGGACTCCAACAGCCCGATGGCGTCGATGGCCACGCCGACCCTGTGGTCAGCCTCCGCCTGCTTCATCCGGGCGTGGACTTCCTCCTCCACAAAGCCCATGGTGATGGCGTTGAGCTGTGCCAGAGCGTCCGGGTTCTGGAATACCAGGTTGCCCAGCTTCTGCCGATCCAAACCGTCGGCGCAGAACACGTCCCCGAACCGTTCGGTCAGGGCGGTGCGCAGGGCTTGGCTGGTCTGGATGAGCTGGTGATAGATCACGTCGCAGTCCAGGATCTCCACGTTCATCTCTGCCAGCACGTTCAGCGCACTGGTCTTGCCGGCACCGGTGCCGCCAGTGATACCAATAATCTTCATAGGATGCTCTCTCTCTCGTTCCAAATTCACCACGTGGAACCCCGCCGCTTTTTTCAGCCGGTTCCCGATGGCCAGACCCAACCCGGTGTCGTCCGGGCACTGGGCAAAGATCTCCGTCACGTCCGTGTGGTCAAACTCCCGCAGGGCGTCAAAGACCCGCCGCGCCTGCTCCGCCTTGTCCCCTTCTGCTCCCAGCGGGTGGGTCACGCAGTCGGGGAACAGTTTTACGTACTCGTCAAAGCAGATGACGCCGCCGCCGGGGGTGATGTGCGCCCGGATGTACGCCGCCGTCTCCGCACCGTCGCCGGTGAGGACGGTGACTTTTGCGTGAGGGGCGTAGTGGCGGTACTTCATGCCTGGGGCACGGGGCTTTTCGCCGGGTTTCAGCTGACCGGTGACCGCGTGGTCAACGGAGATCTCCCCCACCACCGCCTCCAGGGCTTCCAGGGGCATTCCGCCGGGGCGGAGCAGCTGGGGCGGGGTGACGGTCAGGTCTAGGATGGTGGACTCCACTCCCACCGCGCAGGGGCCGCCGTCTACGATGGCGGGGATCTTGCCGTTCATGTCCTCCAGCACGTCCTGGGCGTTGGTGCAGCTGGGACGGCCGGAGGTGTTGCCGCTGGGGGCGGCGATGGGGACGCCGGCGGCCTCGATGATGGCCAAGGTCACCGGGTGGTCGGGGCAG
>JABLTL010019735.1_pt1 | contig 11616 bp, 8 predicted proteins | sample 7160151 | NCBI WGS metagenome assembly JABLTL01 (sample SAMN14651223, study PRJNA627086) | human gut metagenome | isolation source: feces | host: Homo sapiens
ATTTTAACACTCTTTCCATATTTCTGCAAGACGAATCACACCATCTAACATCAATTCTTTACTCATACTCGCAAAAGACAATCCAATACGACCATTTGAAATACTAATTGCGACACTATTCGATTCACACAAATCCCTAAAGCGTGATACATCCACATCTAAATTTAACCAATACGCCATATACGTCTCATCCAAAATATACGAACACCCCATATACGTATCAATCAATTGCTTTAAATACAAATGCTTCTCCTTATACTCACGAACAAGCTTTCTTAAATGCTTCTGCAAATACCCATCCACAATATACTGTGTAAAAGCCACCTGCTCGATTTTACTCGTCGTTGGACCAAAATAAGAAGCACTATACTTACGCATATACTCCTCATTTAAAATCATATACCCAATACGAAGACTCGGTAATAATAGTCTTGAAAACGAAGAAAAATAAATCACATTCTTACTTTTCGAACACAACGAAGTCTTGATTTTAGAAGCATACACTAGTTCCCCATTATAATCATCCTCAAGAATCAAAACATTCTCTAAAGAAACCAATTCCTCACGAACCCTTTCACTCATAGACTGCCTATCAGACGTAAAACAAGTCGTATTCACATAGACAACATCCACATTCAACCTTTTAATATCCTTCACAAAAGAATTTGGATTCAAATATTCAACATGAAAACCATACGACAAAAATACCTGCTTCGCCTGATCATCCACTAAAGTACTTAAACCAATCACCTTTGACTTATCCAACATCCCACAAAATATATACAACAAAGACTGATAGTTTGAACCAATCACCATCTGCTCAGGAAAACACAAAATATTCCGATTCTGATACACATACTTACATAGAGCCTGTCTTAATCCATACTCACCCTGTGCTAAACCATAACTTGACATCAAACGCTTATCATTCAAAACACCCTTCATATATCGTTTCCAAATCGTCGTTTCAAACGAATCAAAAGAAACCGACTGAATCCGAAAATCATAATCATACGATTTTTCTTTATGACTCGAAGAATAATCCAAGATTTCCTGATGCAGTAAGATACGCTCCGGATTCATACTCACCACATACCCCACTTTTTCTTGACTTGAAATAAACCCATCCAACACCAACTTATTATACGCATTTTCCACCGTGGTCTTAGACACATTCATCTTCTTTACACATTCACGAATCGAATCCACACGATCCCCGTACTTTAAGATCCCAGAAAGAATCGACTCCTTATACAAGTCGTAAATTACCTGATACTTTTTCATCAACTGTCCCCTATTTATTTTTTATAATTGTATATTTTTTTATATACAGAAACAAGTATAATAGTCACTAAGTTACAGAAAGAAGGAAAGATTATGAAAAACAAACAAACATACGAAATCGTACTAACAGGACTCGGTATGGCATTAGTCTTTGTCGCAACCATGTTCATCAAAGTACCAAACGCATTAGACGGATACTTCAACCTAGGAGACGGATTCATCCTATTATTCGCAAGCTTTTTAAATCCATTTGAAAGCTTCTTAATTGGAGGACTAGGAAGTGCATTAGCCGATGTAGCCGGAGGATACGGCCACTATTTCTTCTTTACCCTAATCATCAAAGGACTAGAAGGAATCGTAGTATCCCTACTTATGAAAAACTACTCTAAACCGAAACAAATCTCAAGCTACGTATTAGGATCTGTCATTATGGTATTCGGATACTTCATTGCCAAATACATATTAAAAGGAAGCTGGATTGTAGCCGCAAGTGAAATTCCAGCCAACATAGTCCAAGGAGCTGCAGGTATTGTGATTGCACTTATTGCTTATCCAATGGTAAAGAAAATCGTACAAGATAAATTAAATTAAAAGAGAAATCAAAATCGATTTCTCTTTTTATTTACATCGAACTGTAACTCTATTTTTCGCATCCAAAGTACACGTAAATAAAGTCAAAGGATAATCCGAAGAAGTCATATCCTCAACACTATCCGGCGTTAAAGTTTCAATTAAAACAACACGATATTCAAAATGATTTCCAAGTGCATCCGTAAATACGACCTTACTACCCGGATCTAAACTATGAATTCTTCCAAAATGAAACCAAGAATTATGTGCCGCAATCACCATATTCCCCTTATATACACTACCCGAATATCGACAAGGCGCTAGTTTCATCAAATCATACGTAAATTCACTCGTAACCGGAAGCTTAATGTCCAAAGAAGGAATCTCAATCGTTCCAATACAAGATAAACCATCCAGTTCTACTTCAGGCATATCCATATCCGGATCAATCCATATATCTGGATCCAAATCATTCTTCAAATTATAGGCAGCCAATATATCTTCTTCACTCTTTCTAGCCCGAAACGTATCATACACATTAAACAAAGCCAGCCCCAAGGCAAGTACAATGCAGATACAGCCAATATGCTTTAGAACTTGCTTACGCATATACATCCAAGTCCCACAAACAATAATACAGGTACTGGCCACCACAATTGACCCGTCAAAGGAAGATTTGATTCTGATTTCTTTGAATCCACAACCTTATTCAAACTATTCTTTAACACAATATGATCCCCTTCTCGATAAGAACTTACACTATACCCAGAAGGAACACTTGTCTCAACACAACTCCACCTCATATCACCTGACAAATCATTCCAAGCATATGTCCAATGATTTTCTTCACTTAATACCTGATGATCTACGACTTTACCATCCCCAAGTAAATCGACACCAATAAAACTTGGACGATTCTTCTTGTCGTCATCCTTCCATACTTTTTGAACACGTAAAGAAGTCGTTTCAACTCTAGGCTCATACTTTAATTCAACATCACAATCTTTATCCACATAAACAACAGAAACCGACATTGTGTAATCCGCATTATCTAAAGCCTTCACTAAATAAACACCTTTCGATAAATGAGAAAATAAAGCCTTACCATCTGAATCTGACATCACTTCATCATCACATTCAATATTGTCGCGATCAATATAATCGCCAAGAATATTCCAATCCTTTGAAACTGAATAGGATTTAAAAGCACCCATCAAATTATAATCCGCATCCGCCACACGATATAAGCGAACATCGATATCGGAAGCTGGACAAGTCACTGTTAAACTCGAATAATCACTTGCGAAAACAGGAGTACATACAAGAACAAAAAGAAATATACACAATACACTACGAATTATTTTTTTCATGTCCTTTTAACCTCCATATCTTCGAAACAATAATACCAACCAACAAGAATACAACACCAACACAAGAAGCCACCACTAAAGTATCCACTCGAGCTGCATCTGAAGTAATATTCGATTCATCATACAAACTATCCACCACACGATGACCACGAACCATCAAACGCTGCGTATTAATACCATACGGCGTACACGTAAGTAACGTACAAAGATCTTTACCTTCTTCAATCTCTAAAGGACCATAATCCTCAGGCTCTACAACCGAAATCTTATCCACCTCATACACCAAAACCTTGCCATACACATGCAGATAAAATAAATCCCCCTTTTCAAGACGATCAATATCCGTAAACAAACGAGCACTCGGAAGCCCTCTATGACCAGAAATAACACAATGCGTACTACTACCACCAACAGGAAGTGAAGAACCCTCTAAATGACCAACACCCACCTGTAAAACAGAATCATCCACACTATGATAAATAGCTAGCTTACAACGAATCTCAGGAATCGTAATATATCCCATCATACCCGTACCATCCGCATTTAATAGACTCTTATATAAACTAAGTTCTGAATCATCAGGCGTAAAACGACCACTATTAGAAACCAACCCAGAATTATAGGAAACAGCCGAGTCTATCGCAGCCTGCCTATCCTGATCATCCATCTTAGCTAAAGTATCCGTATAATTTGCCACAACAGCCGTTTGATGTTTAGAATTCCAATAATTACTCACTGTTGGATACAACAATAAGGAAAGACCCGTAATAAAAACAAGTATCGCAATTATAGTTGAAATATGTTTCTTCATTTTACAACCCTCTCCCTATCATTAATCGAAAATAAATTATTTACCCTTAACTCTTCTTTTAGTAACTAACACAACACCAGAACCTAATACAAGTACAGCACCTACTAGATAGATCATTGTAGTACCAGCAGCACCTGTACTTGGTAGTACTGTTCCTGTTTTATTCAATACTTTAACTGGATCAGCGTCAACACCATCAACTGTAACTTTTCCATTCTCATCAATTACTACAGTTACTGGACCGCTTAATTTATTGTATCCTGCAGGCTGTTTAGTCTCCTCAAGTTTGTAAGTACCTGCACTTAAACCCTTAATTGTAAATTTACCTGAATCAGGCGAAGTAATTGTTGTAACTGCTCCTGTTTCACCTGTTTTAGCAACACGATAAACATCACCGTTAACTTCATCTGTTTTTTCTTTTACAAAATTAATCGTATTCGTTTCACTATCTTTTTTTAAGGTAAATACCGCATCAGCAAGACCATCTTTTTTTGTTTTATCAGTTCTATTCTCAGTATATTTAAACACATCCATTTTAAATGTTTTTGTGTTAGTAGTTACTTCAGTAGTTTTTTGACTGTCACCATAACTTAGCAATGTTTTATTTGTGTTTGTATTTGCATTGTTTCCAATAACAGCATTTCCATTTAATTTTGCAGAATAAGTAACAGTGATTTTCTCATCTTTTTGTAAGCCATCACAGAATGTTTGTCCAAATACTATTTCAAATGTACAGTCATCAGTAAAACCAGATGTTTTTAAAGTATAATCTGAAGTTGCAACAGGTGATTCCCCTTTTTTTACTTCAACTTTATTGTTAAATGTTAAACCATCTGTCATTTTGTCATGTAGCACATAGTTTTGAGCTCCTGGTTGCGCAGTAATTGTTGTTTTAAAATACACCGTATCTCCAATGCTAGCATTATTTGATGTTCCATAAGTTCCATTTTGAGTATTGCTAACTCCTTTTTCAACTGAAGGTACACCATTTTTTTCTGCTATTGTAAGATCTGGATTAGTTGTATTTAGTACACAAAGAGAACCAACACTTGAATCAACAAGATAATAACCTAAGTCTAAATGTTCAAACTTTACTGTGTTATTAGATGCTGGTTTTGTACCCTTGTTACTAATGTTATTAGCAGTTGCATAATCTAAAGCTTCTTGTGCAAATTCAGCCTGATTAGCTCCTTTGACCCAATTTGCATAACCGTTCTTATCGACGGTAATATATTTTTTTGCCTCCGCTGTTTCAAAAAAGCTTTTCCATTCAGCAGCTGGTTTATAAGAATAAAGACCTGTTTGAGTAGCCGTTTCAGGCACATAACTCTCTAAATCTAATAACTTATAAATAGTATATGTTTGTCCATCAATTGCTTTATTAATAGTAATTGTTCCTTTTTCTGTTGCTGTAGTTGTATCATCAGCCTTTACGTTACAACTCATTGATACTACCATTATGAACGCAAACATAATGGCAGCAATTTTCTTAATTAGTTTCATTTCTTTCTCCTATTCTTTGATTTGTCATTTAAATGATTCTTTTTATTTATATTTCTCAGAACTATCAAGCTTGCTAAAACCAACATTGCACCTGATATTCTGTAAATCAGAGTTCCATAACTACCTGTAGAAGGCAGTATTTTTGTACGACTTCTGTTTGTAACTGTTACCGTCGCACCGTTTTGTACTGCATTATTAGTACTATAAGTTGTTAAATATTCTAATCCATTAATAACATGAACACCATCATCCTTAATTGGATTGTTTTGATTATCTAACTCATAAACGTAATATGTTTTGTTTAAATCCAGATTCACAAATTTGGCTTCTTTTTCTTCTTGATCAGAAGGACCAAATTCTATAGAAACAATATCTACTGGATTCTTTAAATCTGTATTATCATACAAACCAAATCTATAAGTTCCACTCACCGATTTTTTTGAATTTCCTGCTGCATCGTTAATGAAATTCTTTTTAATAACAATACCCTTCTTTTGGTTTGTTAAATCAAGCTTAAAATCCGCTGTACTATTACACTTTATAATGTCATCTCTTTTCAAACATTGATTTACATAGTCTGAATATGTTCCATTTTCTTTTTTGATACACATAATATAACGTACAGTATCATCCTTTATGTAACCATTAGGGGCACTTTCTTCTGTCACTTTATATATCGTGTTATAGTCCAATACCCATTGTGCACTAGATCCAAAGGTGATTTCACCTTGATCATTTGTAGTTTCTGACCATGTTTTGTCTGTTTGAACTTCAACAATTTCGTCATTTTTTAGTTCACATTTCGCAACTTTAAAAACTGCTCCTTGCAATCGCAAGTTAATATTGCTCGCATCTCGTTTAATTATTTTTAATTGAGGGCTATTTGAACTTTGTGTGCTACCACCTGCGTCATAAGTAAAGTTTTCAATTTTTACAGTCTCACCATTCGAAGAACTATATCCCTTCCAATAAGCTGTATTTGTAACACTGACTTTTTCTCCTGGCGCAGCATTTACCGTTGCCGTATATGTGATCTTCAGTTTCTTATCCTTAGGAATTTCTATTTCTAATTTATTATTTTCATAAGATATACGTGTATTTACTTGTTTACCTTGAGTATCTTCTACTTTAATTGTATCCAAATCTAAAATTAAATTACTTCCCAATTCATCCACTAATTTTAGTTTATTATCTGCACTATTTGACGGTAAATCTTGATTTAATGAATTTGTTTCAATTGTATAATTAATTTTTTGTCCATTCTGTACCTGACTCTTCGTTATATTCTTCATTGACAAAGTTACATTAGAATGCGCACCATCTATATCCTTTGTACCATCTGCATTTTGAAGAATAACATTATTTGTGAATTTCACCTCTTCTGATCCAAGCAATACTTTCGGGTCCGTTACTTTACAAACAACCTGAACATCTACTGAATATTTATCAGTAACCTTTCCTGCATAAAAATCACCTAATTCAATTAAAGCTTGATTTCCCTTTACGTAATAATTTGTTATCCTAGACTCTTTGTCATCATCATCTGCAGTAATACTTTTTGAAGTCCATCCTTCACCAAGATTCTCTATAATCTTCGATTGTATTGATCCTCTATTCTTCTGTTCTTCACCAATCCATTTGATACGTATATATGCCAACTGCATACCATCTGGAATCTGTTCTAATACACGATAACTTCCAGATAAGTCTCCTGAATAATTTACTTTAAAGGCCCATGACGCATATAAACCAGCACCTGTTTCTTTTAATTCTTCTTTTACTATTCTAGTTTTTGGGCCCCCAACCGTATTCTTATCCGTACCATCCATATTACTTTTAATACTTTGACCATCATAAGTAAATGTTTGGCCTAATTCTTTTAAAATGTTTTTACCACCACAAAGATCCTTTGTAGCATTACCCCTTTCAATAAAATTTACTCCATCATCACTAGTTTTTATACTATTTTTAAAAACATATGTTTCACGATATTTAGTTGGTAAACTCTCTGGTTCACTTGTAACCACAAAATAAAGATTATTGTCATTTCCTAAAGTTATATCTTGAGTTGATTTCAGTGTTAATTCACTGTATCTATCTTCACCAGAAAAATTCTTACTACTTCCCATACTTTGTTCAAATAAGTTTTTATCTAATTCTTTTAATGTTTTATTATTCAATAAACCCGTTAGATCATTACTATTGATTTCATCAGGAATCACACCTTGATAAACTCCAACTAAAGAATCAGAATGTAGATATGAAGTTTTCAAATCTTTATCTGTAGATATACAATCTTGAAATACAGTTCCTTTTGGTATAGATGTACCCTTCACTTCAATCAGCCAATATAACTTACCATTTACCCAAGAAGTTGCATCCTTTTCTGCCCTAACATAATCCCAAGTTTTTTTATGTACATTCATACTATAATTACCAGAAACAATTACTTCTTTAGAATTCGATACAATATCTGATATATCAATATCTTTTCCATTTCGATTTACTTTTCCACTTAACGTAAATGTATTCTTCAAATTCAATTCCGTAAAAGAAGCAGTTTTTGATTGAGCTACATAATATGTAAATCTATACGCATTCTTTCCGTTCTTCCAATCCATATCAGAAGGCTTTAGGCTAAACTCATGTAAGGAATCAATTTTAACCCATTTTGTTTCCTCTGTTTGATAAGTATTTTTCGTAGAATCATATTGCAAACTTTCAACTTTGGCATACCCTACATACACCATCTTATCTGTATTTAAATTATCCTTCATTTGAATACTTTTTACATCAAACTCATTTTTAGTTTTATTCACATCAACTGTATACTCATAACTACCTTTAGGCACGACAAAAGAATTATCTGTTGATGAATCTTGTTTAATATGACCATTCTCAATCAAATATTTTCCTTCTCCATTAGAAATCGTTATTGTTTTTTCATCATTTGTTTTTTCACCGACACTCTTTTCACTCCATGAATATTCATTTAAAGTTTGTACATTGTAAACACGATCAACCGCATCATTAAAATTCTTACCTGCATTTGAAGCAGAAAACAAATAACGATTTTTTACATCTAAAGTCCCAGATTTAATGGCCGCAAAAGCTTCTGGTTTTACAGTTAATGTGTATGTCACATATAAAGAATCTCCAGGATTTATTGTAATCGGCTTATCCGTTTTGCCAGTTAATTTAAATCTTGTTGGATTTCCATCTGAATCTGTCCAAATTTTTTTATACTCACCCTGATTCAATGACCACAAAATCTGAATATCTTTAATTTCTTCAAAATCTTGTTTCCCATCTCCTTTTTTGTAAAACTTTACTGAATCTTTATTATATGAAATATATTCTAATGCTCTACTGTCTGTTTTAATATTATCTCCCGCATAATTCAAATCATCAAAAAGTTCAAAATTCTTCAGTGAATAATTACTTTCATCTTTATGTAATCCAAATTCTAGTTTGTAAGGAATCAAATAATTACCATTCGCATCCTTTTTTATATCTCCATCTACACTTTTTTTCATCAAATCACTGTATTTAATTTGTGGAGCAAAATTCGCCGGGCTATTATCCCTATCATAAAAAATATTTTGATTCGTTTTAGAATAAACATGAGCTTCGTTCGTAATTGTATTTCCGTTTAAAGCTTTATTATCTGCCAACTTTACATAATATGTAAGGACACGCTTTTCATTTGATGCCATATCACCAATATTCCAAACTAAACTTCCTGGATTAAGTTCTTCAGCTGCATTTGCTTTAGGTATAGGATTTGTCTTATCATTCTTTTCAACACCCAAATATACTTTTCCATGTACAAAGCTTGTATTATTTTCAATCGTCTCAAATGGATGCGGTTTATCCGCATTACCTTCAAGTATAGTTTCAGTTTTATCAATTCCAATATATGACACTAAATCTTTACTTTGAGTAAATCTATCAACAACAATTATATTTTTAGCACCATTTGAACCTGCTTTAACTGTAATGGAGTATTTAATATAATCATCGTTTTTATCTTCTCCATCTTTACTACAAATCTTATTTAAACTTATATCACCAAATCGTTCTAAAAAATCCATTCCATAATTCAATTTAATACCATTTATGTTAGTATCTAATTGACCATTAGGATCTAATCTGCTTAAATCAATCTTTCCTTCCACATAAAATTCACCAGAAAACGTACTCGTTTCCGCTCCAGATCCACCTAATAATTTTTTTAAATAATTTTGTAAATAAGTGACAACAACTTTACCATTAGAGGCATTGATTTCACCGATTTTTTCATTTGTGTCTTTATCCATCATTGGAGCAGTTATATCTACAAAACTTAAAAAGTCTGGAAGATTATAAGTAAATTTACAATTACACTTTTCCAAAAATTCTTTTGTATGAATTTTCTGGAATTTAACTAAAATCTTTAAACTCGTATTATTCGGACTTTCTCCATTTGAGATTTCCGTCCATTGATCATTATTCTTTACATATAGAATAGTAGACTCAATATTATCTGGATGGTCATTTAAAACAAAATCTAAATTTGTCTTGGGCTCTTCTTGCTCATCTGTAGTTTGTTCAGCATCTTTTAATTCTGGTTCTGCAACTGTTTCTACTTCATCACTAGGTTCTGTTGTATCTGGTTGCGTATTCTCTTCTTCTACAGGCTGTTCTTCTTCCTTTTCGTAACAATCTTCAGTATGTTGATGTTCTTCTTTACCACAAATTAACTTGTCATCTTGATAACACTCTTCAGTATGAGTATGTTCTTCCATTCCACAAATGGTTTTACCCTCTAAAGTAATGGCCGGAAGAGTCAGTGCATAAACCACGCAAAAAACAACCACGCAAGAAAGGGCTAAAGTAATCTTTTTCCATTTCTTTAACCGTGCTTTATCCTTAAGTAGTTTTTTTATATATTCCGAAACCATGCTCTCTCACCTACTTTACACTTCCTATTTGATCAAAAGGCCAAATTCTAAAAATAATCTGCCCCTCTATTTGTTCTTTCGAAATATCTCCAATTGCTTTACTTCTAGAATCTATAGAAGTATCCCTATTATCACCCATTAAAAACCAATGTGATTCAGACACCTGGTGTGGAAGATCAATATCACAATTTCCTAAAGCTTTTTCATTAAGATACTTCTCATTCAATGCTTTACCATCCACACTCACATCGCCATTCACATCAATATCGACCCATTGACCAGGGCCCGCAATAACGCGTTTTACCAACAACTTATTTCCCTGCCAAAAAGCTACAATATCTCCCGACTTTAAATCCGTATTCTTTACAGAAACAACATACTGCCCCTGTTCTAAAGTAGGAGACATACTATAGCCATAAATAGATAATACGGGCATCCATAAAGTAGCTACTAAAACAGAAATGGCAGCTACCACAACCAATATACCAATCGTCCCTTTTAAAGTTTTACGATATACAGCCCTATCCTTTAATCGCTTCTGCTCCGATTCTATTTCTTCCATTGTTAAATCATTTGAATTTGTAGTATCCTTTTTCATCTCGCAAATGACATCCACCAACTCACTACGACTCAAATGCTTTAAATCTTTCTTCTCCATATCTAACCCCTATATCCATTGGTAGCGCTTACTTCAAGTAAGTAAAAAAAAGTCTACCTTGTCAACTTGTAAACCACTTTAGTAAAAAAATATTGCACAAATTATCAATAATGTATTCATAAATACATCAAATACCCCTTACCTATCAAACATTTTAAGATTCACTAACTTTTGGTAATCTACATATTACGCGCCTTACAATCATTTTTCAAATACCTAAATTACAATGGTTATATTTATTTTGTGTTAAATATTGTTTATCCTAAGTTTTTACTTACATATTTTACTTTTTGGTTATATATGTGCCCCCCCGAAATAAACTCGATTAAAAAGTGCAACAGAATTGTTAAAATGTACAAAAGAAAAACAGAATTCATTACGAATTCTGTTCAGACTGTTGACAAAGTAACTGTCGACAGTCTTTTTAAAATCTGATAGAATATCTGTGGCAGAAACGTACTTCATAAACCCAAAAAT
>JABLTL010024824.1_pt1 | contig 11611 bp, 10 predicted proteins | sample 7160151 | NCBI WGS metagenome assembly JABLTL01 (sample SAMN14651223, study PRJNA627086) | human gut metagenome | isolation source: feces | host: Homo sapiens
CCCGGTCGGGGGGGGTAGGGGGGGGGGCGTATTGTGCGCCCCACTACCCCCCGTCAGCTTATGGAGATAAGTCGCGAACGGGTACACGTCGTATCCGCCAGGAGAAGTTCGCCACTGACCCCCGTCCTTGTAGAACTTCGTCACCCGGTGGCAATGCACCGCCCCAGGATTCTCCAGGTAGGCACGGTAGAGCTTCCCGGCCCAATGCGGGCCGTAGTAGATGTCGTCGTCCGCCGTTATCACTGCGGCCCCCGGGAACTCGCGAAGTGTCGGTATGAGCTTTTTATACGAGCGCATGTCACTGCACCAGCGTATGTCGAGACCGCACCTCTTCAATCCGATCAGGCTCTCCGGCAGATCGGCCTCGCCGTCCGGGTACTGCTCCCGCGCCAGCCACAACACTAGCGCGTCGGGCTTGCAGTCCTGCATAAGCAGTGACTCAATCGCCACGTGCACGGTTGCCGTCCTGGCAGGAAAGGTGGTCAACGAGAACACCAACGGCACCTCGCGCGGCTCGTCAACAAGACCGCTGTAGCTGGGGTCTGCGGCACACCTGGCCCAACGCCTCGCGTGGATGGCCGGCACGAAGTGCGCGACAACGCGGTCGCGCGCCCATTTAGCTGAAGGACCCAGACCCACCCGCATCATGGTCTTGATGTGCTTGATGAAAGGCAACTCTGTTCCTTACTTGTCGTCGAACTCGCCGGCCATATCGGTCGACGCAAAACCGCGCAGCGGCAGTTTCACCGGCTCGCCGGTCTTCTGGCTCTTGTAGATAGCAAGCACGATCTCCAGGGCGTTCCTGCCAGCCACGGCGTCCACGTAAGGCGCACGGTCGTTATCGATAGCGTCGACCATATCGGCATAGAGGGCGGTATGCCCGTTGCCGTAGACGTTGCTTGTGACTTCCTGCAGCCCCTTTGCCTCGGCGTCGGCCTCGGTCTCGTCGGCGAATTCCCAAACGTCGATGTTGTTGGCAGAGGTTCCGCCGACCTTCACGGTGCCACTCTCGCCGAAGACGTAGAGCGTCTCCTCCAAGTTCTTCGGGTATACGTTCGACGTGCCTTCGACGGTGCCGACGGCGCCGTTTTTGAATTTCAGCACGGCAACGCCCACGTCCTCGGCCTCCAGATAGTCATGGAAGCGCTGGCGCGTCGCGCCGTAGATCTCCTCAACCTCGTCTCCCAGCATCCACCTGAGCAGGTCGATGCCGTGGATGCACTGGTTCATGAGCGTGCCGCCGTCCTGCTCCCAGGTGCCGCGCCAGGGCGCCTGCTCGTAGTAGGACCTCCCGCGGTTCCAGCGCACGTTGATGGACCCGTGCGACAGCTTCCCGAAGCGCCCCTGCTCGACGGCCCCCCTCAGCTTCTGGATGGCCAGATTGAAGCGATTCTGGTGGCAGGCAGCCACCTTGACGCCCTTCTCCTCTGCCATGGCGATGATCTTGTCGGCATCCTCCATGGACATAGCCATTGGCTTCTCGATGATGACGTTGATTCCTCGCGAAATGCACTCCAGCGCGATCTCGGCGTGCTTGCCGCTCTCGGTGGCGATGCCAACGAGCTCGATCTCGGGGTGAGCGTCGAGCATGGCCACGTAGTCCGCGCACCGCTCGGCCCCGGAGAACTCCCCGCAGTTGGCTTTCTCGAACATAATGTCGAACTTGGCCGGGTCGATATCGCAGACGGCGACGAGCTCTAGGCCGTTGTTCGACACCGCCTTGATGTGGTTGACCGCGATTCTGCCGCAGCCGATAAGGGCGTATTTCATAGGGTCTCCTTCCGCCAGACGGGTTCTAAAGGGCTGAGAGGACGGCGGAGACCACCTGGTCCTGCTCCTCCTCGGTGATATAGGGCGAAAACGGGATGCCAAAGTTGCACCGCGCGTAGCGCTCAGCGTTGGAGAACCGCCCCATCGACTCGCCGAACGCCTTCATCTCGTGCAGGGGCTTCGGGTAGTAGATGAGCGAGGGCACGCCGGCAGCCTTCATGGCGGCCACGACGGCGTCGCGCTGCTCCTGGGACTCGGCGATGAGCACGAACTGCGCGAACGAGCTCACCGACTCCTCAGTGATCTTGGGGGTCTGAATCTTGCCCTCGAACGCGTCCCAGTAGCGCGCGGCGACCTGCTGGCGCTTCTCCATCTCGTCATCGAGCAGGTCCATCTTGGCGAGCAACACAGCGGCCTGCACGGTGTCCAGGCGGGAGTTCATGCCAATACGCACGTTGTCGTACTTGCTCGAGCCCTTGCCGTGGACCTTCAGGGAAGAGATCAGCTCCGAGACTTCATCGCTGTCGGCGAACACGGCGCCGCCATCGCCATAGCAACCCAGAGGCTTAGAGGGGAAGAAGCTCGTGCACGCGATGTCGCCGAACGAGCCGCATCGCCTGCCCTTGTAGGAGGCGCCGGTGCCCTGCGCGGCGTCCTCGATGAGCAGCAGCCCGTGTTCGCGGCAGATCTCGGAAATCTCGTCGAAGCGAGCGGGGTTGCCCAGGAAGTCCACAGCGACAACCGCGCGGGGCCTCAACGCGCCCTCGCGCTCTACGCGCTCGATCTGTTCGCGCAGTGACTCGGGCGACAGATTGTAGGTGTCGGGCTCGATGTCACAGAACACGGGCGTGGCACCGAGCATAGCGGCCGGCTCGACGGACGCGATGAAGGTCATGGCGGGGCAGAACACGGCATCGCCTTCCCCGATTCCATAGGCCATGTAAGCGAGCTGTAGGGCCTCGGTACCGTTGCCGCAACCGTGGCAGTACTTGCGGCCAACATACCCGGCAAGCCTACCCTCAAACTCCCCCACTTCAGGGCCGCCAATGAAGTGGGCCTGCGTCATAATTTCATCGAGCTTCACCGTGAGCGTGGGACGGATCAGCTCGTACTGTTTCTTGAGGTTGATGAACTCCATAGTTGACTCCTTTATCGAGATACTTTTTTGGACAGAAGCCGCAAGGTCCCCCCCGCGAAGGCAGTGCTCTGCTTAAAGAGCTCGGTCCTAAACGAAATGACCCACAGTACGGCCGTGGAGCACAGGAGGGCGCACGCGAGCTTCAAGAACAATCCGGGGATACCGGGCACGTCAATGAAGCCGCATGCCAGATACGCGACGGCGCAGGCCGCAAGCGCGGCGGCGAACTGTCGCGCCTGCAGGACCAGGTAGCCGCCCATGCCGCGCCTGAAGTAATGCTTGAACAGGATGCGTGCACCCCACCCGAAGTTGATGACGACAAGCGTCACAACAGTCGCAAGCAGTACTCCGGCGAACCCCCAAACCTGCACGAAGAGCAGGTTCAGCGCGATGTTGGCGACCGACTCGACAACAGGCCGGACGCGATCCTGCCACCAAAGCCCGGCCGCCGTCCTGTACAGGTAGACGATGTCACCCATCGTCTGAACGTAGAAGTACAGGACGAAGAGCATGGACAGGCCGTCCGCCACCGCAAGATCCTCGCCCACCCATACCCGCATGAAAGGCTGGATCAGGCACGCGAGGCATGCCGCGCAGACCGCCGCCGCGCTCATGTAAAGGAAAACGAACACCTTGAAATCGTCGTAATTCTCCTCGCGCGACTTCGACACGATGCCGTCGCCGACGCTGGCTGTGATGGCGTTTATCACGACAGCAAGCATGCCCGACACAGAGCTGACGACCATGTAGTAGTTCTGGTATTGGGTAAGCACGGCCAAGCCGAGGAAAGCAGAGATGACGATGCTGTCGAACGACGTCCTAGTAGTCGAGCTGAGCTTGTATAGGAACACACCCGAGACGCGCTTGGCTATGTCACGGATACTCTCTCGGCCAAGCCTCCCCCTGCAGGAGATGCTCGGGAAGAGCCTCTTCGAAAGCACATTGCAGGCGACGTTGTTGGCGATCGTGGAAAGGGGCAGCAGCGCCGCGTAGACATAGAAGTTCTGCGTGAGCACGAGCGCGGCGATCTGGAGGGAGTACATCCCCACGTTCGTTGCAAGGCCCACCTTGCTCACCACGTCACCGCGCTGGTACGCGGTCAGCAGGGAGACCTTGTGCGCGAAGAGGAAGTACCCCGCCACCGTGTTGGCTAGGTAGATGCCGTACAGCACATAGATGTCGATCCCGCCCGGCACGCTGCCGCTAATGAGCGAGGGCAGGAAGGGCATGAGCGCGAGTCCCACGACGAGCACGGCCAGGCCGATGACCGAGTAGACCAGGCGGTAGAAGTTCAGAAGGGCGCAGACCTTCTCCTCGTCGCCCTTGTTGATTGGCTCGTACATGCTGAACACCATCGCGCTGCTGAAGCCGAGCTCCGCGAGCGAGAGCACGGTGAGCACCGAGGTGAAGAGGCTCCCCAGGCCAGTGTACTCAACGCCGAGGTAGTAGATCATAGCCGTGCGCGCGGCGAACGGCATGATGATGACCATCGCTTTGTTGATGACCGCCCAGACGATGTTGCGCACCGCGTTGTAGCGTCTCGACGTCATCAGGACTCCGCCTCCCCCAGCCCCTTGGCTCCCGAAGCCCTCTTGAGGTCGGCGGCGCAAAGCCCCATCACAGCAAGAAGACCCCAGAAGTATGTCTCGGTCCAAAACGTGCCGGAAAGCGCCAGGCGCCCGATGCAGAACGCGAACAAAGTCAGGAAGAGCGGGAACCACGGCGATGTGCCGCAGCTGCGGAAAGCCTTGACCAGGAAGTACACGAGCACTCCGAGCAGCACGAGGCCCAGGGGTACCCCGAAGTCATAGAAGACCTCGAGTACGAAATTGTGGCAGTAGTTCCCCTGTCCGAGGAACGCCTGGTCCGAGAAGGGCCCGTTCCCGAGAGCCGTGATCTGCGGGATGAGAGCGCCCCAAATCGCCGAGCGTCCGCTGTCGCTTGCGATGTCGGCATACAGGAACTTTTCCAAGGTCCTTGAGGTTATCCCCATCGAATTGAGCTGATGGTTGAGTGCAGTGAAAAGGTCGTTGAGGAAGAATGCCAGGATCGCAGCGACGCCGACGACGAGCGCCGACACGAAGAACTTCCTCAAAATCGAGCCCTTCGACCCGAAGACGTACACGAGGAACCTCAGTGCCACGAACGCAATGAGGCCGAGCAGAGGGCCGCGGGAACCGTACGAAAGGATCAACGTCACGTTGGACACGGCGCACACCGTCCAAACCGCCGTCATCGGCAGATTCCTCGCGCCCTTGCAGTCCACGATGAAGTGCAGCGAGAGCAGGGCAAAGAACAGCGCGTCGAAGCCCAAGCCCATGTCGTAGCCGGCGACAGTCGTCGCCTGCATGACGCTTCCTAGCGACGACTGCAGGAACACCGTCATGACCACGGTGGCGAGCTTCAGAGCCGTGTCGGCGCGGCTCGCATCGTTCTGCGAGGCAAAAAAGACGAACGCGACCATGCCGCCCATCGGGTTTATGGCCTGCGGGAGCGCGTACTCCTCGAATACGAAGCCGTCGATGTGCCGCACGGCCATGTAGAACGCGAACACCGCGAAAACGGCCGCTGGAAGCAGGATGAAGCGCTTGGCGAGCTTCAGCCCGCCCCGCAGCCAATAGACTGCGAGCAAAAACCAGGCGGCGCCCGTCAGGACGTACACGACCAAGCCGTACATGCCAACCATAGAGGCGACGGTGTCGCGAAGACCGTGGTAGGCGACGAAGATGAATAGCGCCATGGCGGGGAACCAGTCAACTATCCTCTGTTCGAAGACGGAAAGCCTCTCGTTCGGCCGCGCGTGCGCCTTTGTGTGTGTTGTCGCCATGGTTGTCTCACTCGCCATCACGAGACATCGCCAGCCTTTCGGGCCTCGCGGTTGCCGCGAGCCCTTAGCAGCGCCTTCTCGACGGTTTTTACGAAGACCTCGGGAGCGACGAGCAGCCCGAGGATGTCGACGGCGCCCTTTAGCGTCTCGCCGTTCTTTACCCTCATGCGCCCGACCTCGGCCCTCTGTGCCGCAGCCACGGCGCGCTTCTCCGAAGATTTCAGGCCGCCGTACACATTGGCGACCGACTCGAACAAGGCCCTCTTCGCCTCGACAAGGTCGTCGGGCCCAAGCCGGTTCTGGCCATCGCTCACATCGCAGCAGTGGAGCGGCTCGTCGAGCTGCATCAGCTTCTTCCTGTAGGTCAGCTCTATGAGCAGCTGAAGGTCCTGATGACGCACGAGGTCCTCGTCGAACCCTCCGACCTCCTCGAAGAGCGACCGGCGCACCATGAGCGTTCCAGTCGCGAAGTCCGAAACGATGAGCATTATGTCTTTGTAGACGTGGCCGTCGGGATGCTTGGGAAGGATGCTGATGAGCTCATCGCCCCTGTAACGTTTCACGCGACAGGAGATCACGCCCCACTCGTCGGAAAGCGAGGCGAAAGCTTCAACCTGGCGAGCGATCTTCTCCGGCTCCCACCAGTCATCATCGTCCAAGAATGCCAGCAGCTCGCCGGAGGACGCCTCGACGCCCCTGTTTCGGGCGAAAGCCCCGTTCTTATGGACGGAGGGTTCCAGCAGGCGCACTCTACCATCGATTTTGGAGAAAGAGCCAACGATGTCTCTAACGATAGGAGTAAACCGCCCTTCGTCACCATTGTCGTTCACTACGATAAGCTCAAGGTTTTTGTAAGTCTGGCCCAAAACGCTCTTGATAGCGCGCCTCAGCGTGTCCTCCCGGCGATACGTGGGCATGATCACACTCACAAGCGGCATGACGTTAGCGCCCACGACAATCACCAACCTTGGTGCGCAGCAACTTGTTGTACATCAGTTTCACCAGTCCCGTCGGCAGCAGCGTGGCGACTGCGCGTTCGGCGACGGCCTTCGCCTGCCCGGCGCGGCCGACCAGACCGAGCTTGCGCAGCTCCGAGAAAAAGCACACCTGGCTTTTCAGGTAGGCCCCGTTAGAGCGGCGGGCGTACATACCTTCTCCGGTGCGCACGTCGACCAATACATCGGGCACATTGGCGCAGCGGCAGTCCCCAGCTATCATGCGCGCCCAAAGCCAGTAGTCCTCCATCCAGGGAAACGGCTCATAGCCGCCCGCTTGCTCAACCATGCGCCTGTCGAACATGACGGACACATGGTTGAAGGGATTCCTTCCCTTCAACCATGTGTCTATGTCCTTTTTCGAGAGCGGCGGCATGCGCACCGCTCCCATGTCCCCCGGCTCGCGATCGAACTCCTCGATAGCCCCGCCCACGAGATCAAGCCGCTCCGAAACCATCTTCGAAAGCAGGACCTCACAGCGACCGGGGCGCGAGATGTCGTCTGCGTCCATACGCGCTACGACGTCGCACCCGCACTCGCAGAGCCCCGCGTTGAGGGCGTAGCCCAAGCCATGGTTCTCCACCAAGCGTACGACGTTCAAAGCACTACCCAGGCGCTCTTCCCAACCTTCCAAGCAGACATCGAGCTCTGCGGTCAACGGACCATCGCACACAACAACGTAGTCGTGAGGCGCAACGGTCTGACCCACCATGGAATCAATAGCAGCATCCAGGTACTCGGCCTTGTCGTTCTTATACACAGACATGAGAACGGTGTATCCGGGCAAAACAAACTCGCTCATCGCGCCCCCTCGCCCGTAGACACGACGCCAAGCGTCTTCAGTATGATTTTCAGATCGAGCGCAACGTTTCGCTGTTCGATGTACTCCAGGTCCAGCACAACCTTCTCCTTCGGAAGCAGGTCGTAACCGCCCGTAACTTGCGCCAGGCCCGAAAGGCCTGGCCGTACAAGTGTTCTATAATCCCAACCGTGAATCCTCTTCTCGAACTCTTTGCAAAACGCCGGTCTTTCAGGACGAGGTCCGATTAAGCTCATGTCCCCTTTTACGATGTTCCAAAACTGAGGAATCTCGTCGATACGTTTCTCTCGCATGAACTTACCAAACGGAGTGACTCGCGGGTCATCCCCGACGGCCCATTGCGCACCGCGAGCCTCAGCGTCGATATACATACTTCTAAATTTGTAGACGTTAAAGATCTTGCCGTTCTTGCCGACCCTCCTCTGCGAGTAGATGACAGGCCCGGGGCTCTCAAGCTTGATTTTCGCGGCGATAACCACTATGGGGATGGCGAGCACGATCAACGCGCATCCGCAGCTCACGAAATCAAACGCACGCTTGACAAAACGGTAACCTAGCCCGCCGTTGACTTTGGGTTCAACCAACTCGACGATGTCGTCGCCGGGAAGCAACTTTGCAAGCACGTCACTCGGAATTCCATGTTCACTCAAACAAGGCTCGTATTTGCCTTTGGCATCAACTTGTGCTGCAGCCTTTCGTTGCGTCAAATCAAATTCCGGCGAGGCCGCATCCTGATGTTTGTCCGCGTAATAACAAGCGCTGCTTGAATCAAGCGCCGTCTCATTAGCGGAAAACGCACTGATAGTTGATTCCATTTCCGGCCTACCGCCTCCAATTGCTTTATCGCCACCAATTACCATGCCGCTTCAGCCAGCCTGCTATTTGACTTCTGAAACAGAGCTCCCGTATGCACAGGAGGTATACCGAAAACGGGTTTTGCAAAAAATTGGGTTTCCATGCCGCTGATGCGGTTACAATTGAACACAGAGATGCGGCACGTCCGCAGGCCGCTTGCAAAACAGCTCGCGACCTGCGAAAACGCCTTTCCTCTGTTCGTGCTAGATTTGGCGGGAAGCGCGAACGCACCCATAGATTTCTCAGAGAACTCCGGGCGCGTTTTTAATATGCGCAAAGGGATATCGCCCTTAAACACGTTCCAAAACTGAGGAATCTCATCAAGGCGGGTTTTGCGCATCACTTTGCCGAAAGGCGTTACGCGCGGATCGTCGCCTTGCGCCCATTGAGCGCCGCGTTTTTCCGCATCCACATACATGGAGCGGAATTTGTAGACCATGAATGGTTTGCCATTCTTTCCAACGCGCTCTTGCGCATAAATTACAGGACCAGGAGATTCCGATTTGATTCTCAGAGCGATGATGCCCATTGGAATCGCCAAAATGATAAGCGCACAACCCGTCGAGCACACATCAAACGCGCGCTTCACGAAACGGTAACCCAAGCCACCTGCAATTGTGGGCTTTGCAAGTTCAACCACATCATCACCAGGTAGAAGCTTCTCTAGAACGTCAGCCGGGATACCGTTTTCTCTAAGCCGTGGCTCATACTTACCAGCGACATCAAGCTCGCAAGCCTCCTTGCGTGCTTCGGTTGGAACGGCTGGGTCAACGATGACGGACTCTACCCCAATGCGCAAAGATTCGCCACGCTCGAACGCATTGACTTCTTGTGCTGGAGTATTGACGAATTGGCTTTCGTATTCAGTTGTCATTGAGGCTTCTTGCAATAGAGTTCGGTGGGTTTCGTCCGAAACGCAAAAATGCGCCGACTCCAAGAGGTTTACGCATGCAGCCTGCCGGCATTCGGCATAGCTTCGCCATTCCTGGGGTTTTCCAGGTTGAAATGGTGCGCTGGGCACGGTATTACCTTCGCCAGCTTCCGTATTCGCGAAAACTCGCACACCGCAAAACCACGCGCTCACTAGCGCACCTTGCATGCGTATTCATCCTCTTGGAGCCGGCGCAACGCGCTTCTGCGACGATTACGTGTCTTCAAGCTATGTTCGTCGGATGTGCGGCCGCAACATTACTGCGACCAGGGACAAAAGAATCCGCCTCTCGCGGGTGCGAGGGCGGCTTGACCGGGCGCTGCGGACACTCGGTTGAATTCCTTACCAGATTGTTATGCGTAGCCCATCCGCATTGCGCCGTTGTGCCGGTTTTGCGAAACGCGCTACAGACAACAGCCTGGCTTCCCTACTATTCGACGTACTGGATTATACCGGTCTGGCGCATATGCACAACCGGGTTATCCGCGGGAAATACGCGGCCCACCTGCACTTTGCAACGAAAGGTACATTCGTTGCACTTTCCGCGCAATCGCGCCAAAACCCGCGCGACAATTCGTTCACATTTTGCCGGGGGATTACAAAGCTGCGGCGGGCTCCCCGGGCGGGCGCCGGCATCTTCACAACTTCGCATTGCGCAAAAGAAAGTCCACTGCGTCCACTATTTCGATTCCGTCGATATCTGACGGGTACGTTCCGTCCTGCACGACGACCATCTTGCGGTACTCATCGCCAATCTTTCGAAGCGGCGCCAGCTCGCGGCGCATGGTTTCCTCGTCGCGCATGTCCTCAGTGACCTGGATGTATACCTTTTCCCGAGGCTTCATAGCAACGAAATCCACCTCGCCGCCGCGCAGATGCCCCACCATCACGTCGTATTCGTCATATTTCAGCTGGTTGTACACGATGTTTTCCAGCACGCGGCCCGTATCGGTGTTCCGATAGTTATCCAGATAGCTTCGCATGCCCGGATCGACAATGTAGTATTTCCCGCCCGTTTTCAGCAGCTCGCGCCCTTTTAGGTCGTAGCGGCGCACATGCGAGAACAGGTACGCCTCGACGAGCGTCGAAATGTAAAACGCCGCGGTTTGCCGCGTTGCCGTTTGACCGTCAGCCTGCAGCGTGCCGGCAATTTTGTTGACGGACGTCTCGTTGCCGATGTTGCCCGAAAGAAAGCCGCAAATGCGCTCCAGCACGTCTTGGCTGTTGACAGCGCGCTGCCCCCTGCGCTTGGCGCGCATCATGATATCCCGAACGATGACCGTTTGGTATATACTCCGCAGGTAATCGCGGTGACGCGCCTCATCGGGCGCGTCCAAGGCCAAAAACGGGAACCCGCCGAACGTGCGGTACTGCTCGAACAGGCTTGCCAGCGTGGCGAAAGACCCATCGGAAAGCAGGGCCACATCCGCGGCAGACGTTTTGCCGCGCTGCAACTGCGCACCGCGGAAATCCAGGTATTCGGAAAACATAAGCGGCTGCATGGGTATTTCGACGTAGCGGCCCGACAGCAAGGTTGCCAGGTCGCTCGAAAGTAAAAACGCGTTCGAGCCGGTTATGTAGATGTCGCAGTTCAAATCAACGCGCAGCGAATTGATGGCGCGCTCCCAACCTTCGACGTTTTGCAGTTCGTCGAAGAAAAGATACGGGCGCTTTTCGCCGCCGACGCGCTGCCTAACAAGGTTATACAGGTCGCGACAATTAACCACATCGACGAACTCCATGGACTCCATTTTGAACATAAGCAGCCGGCTATCGGGAACGCCCCGCTCGGAAAGGTGCTGCCGCATCATCTCCAACAGCGTGGACTTCCCGCAGCGACGCACGCCGGTAACCACCTTCACGAGGTCGGCATCTTGGAAGGCGATGAGCTTGTCGAGGTATTTCTTGCGAGTGATCATGGCGCTGCTCCTTGCTTCGATACGTGAGACCATAGTCATAATTTGCGGAATTTGCAAGTTTCGACTACGTCATGATCAAAACTTGCATTTTTAACAAGTTTTGATCATGACAAGCAGAAGATACGCAAAGAAGGGCAGCGCAGATGGGTCTTGGCAACGAAAACGGGGGCTGCTAGCGGCACGCTGCTTTCGTGAGGTCGAGCGTTCGGGTGGCTATGCGGTTGGTGAGCGCGGGGGTGTGCGAGACCAGCAGCATGCCGGCGCGCTCGCGCTCGGCGTAGGCCAGCAGCACGCGCCAGATGTGCGCCTGCGTTACCGCGTCCAGCATGGTGGACACCTCGTCGCAGATCAGGTAG
>JABLTL010040250.1_pt1 | contig 11606 bp, 9 predicted proteins | sample 7160151 | NCBI WGS metagenome assembly JABLTL01 (sample SAMN14651223, study PRJNA627086) | human gut metagenome | isolation source: feces | host: Homo sapiens
CATAACCCAAAGGTCGCAGGTTCAAATCCTGCCCCCGCTATTCAATGCCCAGATAGCTCAGTTGGTAGAGCAGAGGACTGAAAATCCTCGTGTCGCTGGTTCGATTCCGGCTCTGGGCATTTTATCATGCAAAAAAACGATGAGAGTATCTTCCACAGAAGATACTCTTTTCTTTATTTCTTTGTTCGTATATTCCTGTAACGATCCAGAGATTCTGCATTTCTCAGTTCGTGTATTCCCGCAGCGATTCCAATCGCCAACTCGATTTTGCCTGTACGGTATGATTACATATAGCTTGCAACATAGTCCGCAAGAGAGCAGATAAACTGCCGGTTGGTCGGCTTCCCCTTCTCTGGATTGATACTGTTGCCGAAAATGCGGTTGCGCAGCGTCAGATCACCGCGGTTCCAGGCCGACTCGATGGAAGAGCGGATGTTGCGCTCAACACGAATCACCGTGGTATCATGTATGTCAGCAATCTTCGGATATATTTCCTTTGTCATGGAAGCGTCCGGATTCTGCCGGCACATGGTTATCGCTTCTACGATATAAGCAAAGCCATGCAGGCGCGAAGAAAATCCGAGGGTTGACAGCAGGCGGGGAAGATTCGTATTCTCCTCGATCTCCTGGATTCTGCGAAGACTGGCTTCTGCTTCCCCAGAACAGTCAATTGCGGCAAAAATCAGATTCTCATCATCACAGGTGCTCAGATACCGGATCAGTTCGCTTTTATGGTAAAAACCGAAAATCATTTTGGAATCATTTGTCATTCGTAAGGCCTCCTATGTACCTGAGACAATTATAACACGGATAGATAACGATAGTCAAAAGTTGTTTTACTGAAAATAAAATTTGTGCAACTATATAAGAAGGAATGTAACGCGGATGACAGCTTATGAAATCATAACGATTTGCCTTGGAATATTGAGATTTTAATTAGGCGTTATCACTTCGAGGCAGCAAGTGTTTTCTTGGATTTCTGGATTTTTTGTTCACCTTTTCCTTACTTTATGATAAGATAGATAGGAAACTCATGAGGGTATAGCATAGAGGAACGACTTTGGGAAAGATTTTTTATATTTTGGGAAAAAGCGCTTCCGGGAAAGATTCTCTGTATCAGGCGCTGCGTGCTGACCAGACGCTGGGCTTGAAAGGCGTGACCATGTACACAACCCGACCGCGCAGAGTCGGGGAGGAAGACGGGCGCGAGTATTTCTTTACGGATGAGTCCGGGATTGCGCGTGCAAGAGAACAGAAGAAACTCATAGAGATTCGCACCTATCAGACAGTTCACGGACCCTGGAGTTACTTCACTCAGGATGATGGTCAAATCGACCTGACCAAAGACAGTTACCTGATGGTTGGCGTTCTGGAGTCTTACCGGAGTATGAGAGTTTACTACGGAGCAGAGCATGTAATTCCACTTTATATCGAGGTTGAGGACGGGGAGCGGTTGATGCGGGCGATTACCAGAGAGCGTCAGCAGAAGAGTCCGCGTTATGCGGAGCTTTGCCGCCGTTTCCTGGCGGATGTCGCTGATTTCTCGGAGGACAGGCTGGCAGAGGCCGGAATCCGTCGAAGATTTCAGAATGTGAATTTTGAGGACTGCCGGGACGAGCTGGTCGCGGCGATACGGAAAGAAATGTCTGCAGGAATTCGAAGCGAAGCGGATGCAGTGATCCGGAAGGAGATAGCAGCTGTCATTCAGACGGAATCCTCTACTGTGTCCGGGGAGGATAAGTCATGACGCCGTCAGAGATCCGACAGTATTTCCGGGAGATGGCGGGGCGGGATCAGGTCGGTCACGCATTTATCCTGGAGGGCGACAGTGGAGAAGGCTGGCGGAAACTGGCGGAGGAATTCGCGGCAACGGTACAGTGCGAACACCGGAACTTCTGCGGGCGGTGTCCGTCCTGTCAGGCGTATCAGAGCGGGAATCATCCGGATATTATCCAGGTGACGCATGAGAAGAAGGACAGCATCGGCGTGGACGAGATTCGTGCGCAGCTGGTGGATGATATGGCGATCAAGCCCTACAGCAGCCCGTATAAGGTGTACCTGGTGGATGAAGCGGAGAAGCTTACCGTGCAGGCGCAGAACGCGCTTCTGAAGACACTGGAGGAGCCGCCTGTCTACGGGATTATTTTGCTGCTGACGACGAATACAGAGATGCTGCTACCCACCATCCGCTCGCGCTGTATCAATCTGAAAGTGCGAAGCGGCGGCCGCGTCAGCCTGGGGCTGACGGAGGAGCAGCGCGCCGAGTTGTTCGCGCTGGTACACGACCTGCCGGATTACCGGGCGGCGGAGCTGGCAGACGAGGCAAAGAAAATTAAGGAGTGGAAGCAGGACATCGCGTCCTTGCTGAATTTCTTCCGCTACTGGTACCGTGATGTGCTGGTGTGGAAGTCCACGCAGGGCAAAGGCTCTCTGGTGTTCCCGGAAGAGGAGCGATATTACCGGGCAAGAAGCGAAGCACTCTCTTACGCGCAGCTGAACAGGATTTTTGACCAGATTCAGGAGGCGGAGAGCCGGGTTCGCTCGAATGTAAATTATGAGCTGACCTGGGAGCTTCTTCTGTTGGAAATGAAAAATCCGAAGGAAGAGAAATAAATGGATTCGAATGAAGAATCCGAAAGAACTACTTAAAAGTCAGCGACAAATATGTGATGGATAGATGAATGGAGGAAAATTAAAAGCTTATGGTTACAATTATTGGAGTACGTTTCCGGGTGGCCGGAAAGATTTACTATTTTGATCCGGGTGCGCTACAGATCGGCAGAAACGGGAAAGTTATTGTAGAGACGGCTCGCGGGCTGGAGATGGGTACGGTTATGGTACCGAATAAGGAAGTTGCGGAGGACTCCGTTGTGCAGCCTCTGAAGCCGGTGATCCGGATCGCGACGGAAGAGGATCTGGAGACGGTCAGAAAGAATAAAGAGAAGGAACAGGAAGCTTTCCGCATCTGCCAGGAGAAGATCCGCAAGCATGAGCTAGAGATGAAGCTAGTGGACGTAGAGTACACCTTCGACAATAACAAGATCCTGTTCTATTTCACAGCGGACGGGAGAATTGACTTTCGCGAGCTGGTAAAGGATCTGGCATCCGTATTCAAGACGAGAATTGAACTCCGTCAGATTGGCGTCCGCGACGAGACAAAGATCATGGGCGGCATCGGTATCTGCGGCCGTCCGCTGTGCTGCCATTCTTACTTGGCGGAGTTTATTCCGGTATCGATTAAGATGGCGAAGGAGCAGAACCTCTCACTGAATCCGACCAAGATTTCTGGTGTGTGCGGCCGCCTGATGTGCTGCCTGAAGAACGAGGAAGAGACATATGAATACCTGAACAGTCGTCTGCCTTCCCTGGGCGATGTGGTAACGCATATGGAGGATGGTGTGAAAGGCACGGTGCAGAGCGTAAATGTACTGCGCCAGACCGTAAAGGTTGTCGTAAACCTGGAGGGCGATGATCTGGAAGTTCGGGAGTATCCGATCGACGAGCTGAAATATCGTCCTCGCCGCAGAAAAGACAAGAACAGCAAGGAGATCGAGTCGGAGGTCCGTGAGAAGGACAAGGAAGAGAAAGAAGAGAAGGCAGAAAAGACAGAGTGGGAAGACAGAAAAGAAGAAAACAACGAAGAGAATAACGAAGAGAATAACGAAGAAAACAGCGTGAAAGAAAATCCGAATCCTATGGAAGATGCGGAGACAGGCGCAGACAGTGCAGAGACAGCAGGTGCTGCATCCTCTTCGGTTCCAACCGACACAGAAGCGGCGGAGCGCCTGGAGGGACAGGCTTCGGAAAATGGAAATAATCCCGCAGTGGCGGAAAAGCCGGCACCGCAGGAGCGCAGACCCAGAGAGAGGAGCAATCGCAGAGAGTATAACCGCGGCAGCCGTGGGGAATATGGCGATCACCAGAGAAGCGACCGCAGCGATCGCCCAGATAACCGAATGAGAAACCGGGACGAGAACGGCGAAGGGCAGGAGTCTGCTGCCGGAAGAGAAAATCGTCCGGAGCGCCGAGAGAGAAATTATGACCGGCGGAGAAATGATCGCGGCGAGCGCGGGGAATATAACGATCGCCGGAGAAATGACCGTGGCGAGCGCATAGAGCGTAATGATCGCAGTGAATACAGCGACCGTCAGAGAGGCGATCGCTCCGAACGTGCAGAACGCATGGATCGCAGCGAATACAGTGACCGCCAGAGAGGCGATCGTCCGGAGCGTTATGATCGCAATGACCGCGGTTCCTATGGGGATCGCCGTCCGCGTGGCCGCCGTCCGGAGAACGGAGAACGGAGTAATCGTGAGAACCGCGAGGAGAACGGTGAGAGACCTCGCCGCGAGCGTTACGGCGCGAAGGATTGCGCAGAGCGCACAGAACGTAACGATCGCCCGAACCGCACCGATCGTCCGGAGCGCGGCGAATACGGAGACCGCCGCCCGCGCGGCCGCCGTTCGGAGAGCGGAGAGCGAAACAATCGCGAGAAACCCTATCGTGAGCGCCAGAACCGTCCGGTGCAGGAGGAGAGAAGAAACAACCCAGGAGAAGAGAGCCATGAGTAATCTTCTTCGGGAGGGCGAACGCCTGGACGATCTGCAGCGCAGCAACCTGCAGATCATCCAGAACCCGGCAAAGTTCTGCTTCGGCATGGACGCGGTGCTGCTCTCCGGTTTTGTAACCGTGAAGAAGGGAGAAAACGTCCTGGATCTGGGAACCGGAACCGGGATCATTCCGATCCTGCTATCCGCGAAGACGCAGGGCAGCCACTTCACCGGGTTGGAAATCCAGGAGGAAATGGCGGAGATGGCGGATCGGAGCGTCCACCTGAACAAAATCACGGATCGGGTAGAAATCTGCCAGGGCGATCTGAAGGAAGCGTCCGCAATCTTCGGATCCTCCTCCTTCGACGTCGTTACCTGCAACCCGCCGTACATGAATCAGAACCACGGACTGAAGAACCCGGACGATGCCAAGGCAATCGCACGGCACGAAGTGCTGTGTACTCTGGAGGACGTCATCCGGGAGAGCGCCCGCTGCCTGAAGCCGGGCGGACGCTTCGCCATGGTACATCGTCCACATCGACTGGCGGAGATGATGCGCCTTATGGCGGCTTACGGCTTGGAACCGAAGCGCATCCGGATGGTTCACCCCTACGTGGAATCCGAGGCAAACATGGTGTTGCTGGAAGCTTCTCGTGGAGGTAATCCCTGGATGAAAGCGGAGCCGCCAGTTATCGTGTTCGAGAAGCCAGGCGTCTACACTCGCGAAATCCGGAAAGTCTATGGCTATTAGGGCGCTTGCCGGATACGGCTGATATCCCCTGCCTTCCGGCATGGGGAGTGTCAGAGACATAAGGGAATATTATAGGAGAAAAATATGGTAGGAACATTATATTTATGCGCGACTCCCATCGGTAACCTGGAGGATATCACCCTGCGGGTGCTGCGCATCCTGAAGGAAGTCGATCTGATCGCGGCGGAAGACACCCGGCATAGCCGGATTCTTCTGGAATATTATGATATCCACACCCCCATGACCAGCTATCATGAGCATAACAAATATGAGAAAGCGGAGGTTTTGATCCGGAAGCTGCAGGAGGGAACGAACATCGCGCTCATCACAGACGCCGGAACTCCTGGTATCTCCGATCCGGGCGAAGTCATGGCGCGTCGCTGCCACGAGGAGGGCATCTGCGTCACTTCACTCCCCGGCGCGTGCGCCTGCATCACTGCACTCACGCTCTCCGGCGAGCCCTCGCGCCGGTTCTGCTTTGAGGCCTTCCTCCCCGCGGATAAGAAGGAGCGTCGTCCCATCCTGGAAGAACTTGTCACAGAAACCAGAACCATCATTCTGTACGAAGCGCCCCACCGCCTGAAGAAGACGCTGGAGGAACTTCTCGCCGTACTCGGCAACCGGAAGCTCACGATCTGCCGCGAGCTCACGAAGCGCTACGAGGAAGGAGAATGGATAACTCTTGTGGATGCTGTGGATAAGTATACCGCTGAAGAGCCAAAGGGTGAATATGTCCTCGTCATCGAAGGTCGTTCCCGTGAGGAGCTGGAGCGCGAGAGAGCAGCCTCCTGGGAAGCCATGACCTTAATCGAGCACCTGGAGTACTACCTGGATCGCGGCATGGACAAGAAGGAAGCCATGAAACAGATGGCGAAGGATCGCGGCTGCAGCAAGCGCGAGATCTATCAGGGGCTTCTGGATTTCGAACAGGACGAATAACGAGCCGAACCGGATAGAACGGAAAAAGTACAATAAAACTGCCGCATCAGACGTAAATTTAAAAGAAGCAATCCCGGAGCTGTGACCAACTCCGGGATTGCTTCTTCTGCGGTCTCTTCGAGAAATAATGCAATACTGCGCTTATTCCTTGTCTGTCAGCCTCTACTCCGGCGCCCACATGCGCAACGTCTTAATCAGGCGCAGCTGTTCCTCTTCCGGAAACATGTGGAAGACATCCAGCGCTTCCTGATCCAGCCACTGGCTCTGCTCCGAAAGACAGACGCCCCGGCGGCCTGCAGCCAGAATACTGTCCACAGAGACGCTGCAGAGTTCCGCATAGTACGTGATCACACGAAGATTCATCTTCGCGCGGTTATGTTCCACATTGCTGACGAAGGCAACCGTACACCCCAGATCCTTCGCCACCTGATCCTGCGTGATTCCCAACTCGGAGCGCAGCTTTTTCAGGTGCTGTCCCACTTTCAGATAATCGATCTCAATCATACTTTCCCCCTTATTCCCATCAGAATTGTTTCATACAAAGAATTGAAAAATGAAAGATATTTTTAATCTGGCACTATAATAATATATTTTAACAAAACAGGCAAGTAGTTATTTCAATAAAATTGAAAAAATTCGTCCGGCTTCCCACCGCAGAAAAATGAAAGTCTAAAATACGAAGAGCTGAATATACTTAAAGCAGGAGAAAAAACGCGGGAAAATCAAAAAAATCCTTTTTTTTTTTTTGGCTTTGACGGTTGTTTTTACGGTAAATATGATATAATGCAATCAAATAAGGGAAAAAGGCTTTTAATCCGGATTTCCCAAGAGAAAAAATATGCGGGAACAGTCATTAGATATAGAGAAAAGCAGTTCCTGCATTTCGATAGAGGAGCATTATGACAGAAAAAGAGTTACATCGGCTGGGCCGTAAAGATCTGCTGCAGCTCCTGGTAACACAGGGAAGAGAAGCATTGACTTTGCAGGAGGAACTGGATGGTTGCCATACAAAGAATGCAGAGCTTGACGCCACGCTTACCCGTCTGAAAGACAAATTAGATGAGAAGGACGCGCTGATCGAGAAGCTGAAGGGGCGTCTGGATCAGAAGGACGCCAGAATCCGGGAGCTGGAAGAAGAAATGGCCGAGTGGAAGAAAAGCCGCCGCATCGAATTGGAAAAAGCCGGCTCAATTGCTGAAGCCTCTCTTCGATTGAACGGAGTATTTGAAGCCGCACAGAAGGCCGCAGACCAGTATCTGGAGAATCTTCGCCGGCTGAGCGAGGAGCATGGCCATGAGTGAGAATAAAGAGAATATAGAAAATACAGAGAAGGATATAGATGGCAACAATGGAAACGAAAGTAAGCCGGTGAAGAAGCGGCCTACGCTGGAGATGCTGGAAGCGGAGCTGAAGAAAGAGCAAAACAAGAGCAACTTCAGCCGTATCCTGAAGAGCACGATATTCTCTCTGGTGGTGGTAGCGGCGGTCGCCGTGCTGGTGGCTGTACTGGTGCTTCCGGTATTGCAAATCAGCGGCGTATCCATGACGAATACCCTGCAGGACGGCGATATCGTCGTTGCGGTCAACAGTAAAAAGTTTGAGACCGGCGATGTCATCGCATTCTATTATAATAACAGTATTCTGGTGAAGCGAGTCATCGCCTACGCCGGAGACTGGGTGGACATTGACGACGAGGGAAATGTTTCTGTGAATGGTGAAGTTCTCGATGAACCGTATGTATCCGAGAAAGCGCTGGGCGACTGCAACATTGAACTCCCCTATCAGGTACCGGACGGACGCTGCTTCGTGATGGGCGACCATCGGTCCACAAGTATTGACAGCCGAAACACCGCCGTTGGATGTGTGAGCGCCGATATGATTGTTGGCAAGATCGTGTTCCGCGTATGGCCGCTGTCGGGTTTTGGAATGATCAATTAGACTTCTTAAAGGAACAGGAAATATGAGGAAGGAGGAAGCGCAATGAAATCTTCGATGAATGAGAAATCCGAAAGGTTCTTGCGTGAACGAAAGGATTATAAGCGTTGGCTGACCATGTTTGCCTGCCTGGCAGTGCTGGTTACGCTGGGAACGCTTGCCGCTCTGAAATATACCGGTACGGCAATGACTCATACGAAAGAGATTCTGGATTGCCAGTATCAGGTACATACCCACACGCAGGAGTGCTATGATGCGGATCACAACCTGATCTGCGGCTATGCGGACTTCGTCATACATAAGCACAATGATAACTGTCGGGATACCGATGGAACGCTGGTATGCAAGCTCCCCGAGGTCGAGCTTCACAAGGCGCACGATGCATCCTGCTACGCAGAACAGAGCATTCTGGTATGCACGAAGCCGGAGCACACGCATGGCGACGGTTGCTACGATGCAGACAACAACCTGATCTGCGGAGAGGAAGAACATACGCACGGTGCGGAATGCTACCAGACCCAACAGGTACTGACCTGCACGAAGCTGGCGCAGGATCTTCATACGCATACCGATGCATGCTACGATAAAGACGGCAATCGGATCTGCGGACTGCTGCAGCTGGAGGAGCACGTACACGGCGCGGACTGCATCAAGACCGTGGAACTGAGCGATGAGGAAGTCGCAAAGCTGAACGAGACCACAGCAGAAGAAATCATCGATGTGGAGAAAACGACTGCCGCTGATGATAACACAAATAACGAAGAAACCACCGCAGCGGACGGCGAAAGCGCAGCCGATGAAAACGGCGGTGAGACGACGGCAGCGGGAAATGGTGAGACTGCAGCAGCAGAAGAGACAACCGCAGCTGAAGCAGCCGCTGAGCTGACCCAGTCGGCTGAGACCGAAAACTATATCGTAACTGTAACCTATACCTCCGAAGCACAGATTCCGGAGAACGCGGTTCTTCAGGTTATCGAGTATGCGAAAGACTCCGAACGCTTCAAGGAGCGCACGGAAGAGCTTGGCTATGAGCCGGAATGGCTGCTGAATGTAGGATTTTTCGTAGATAGCGAAGAAGTAGAACCTGCAGCGCCGGTGAACGTAAAGGTAACTATGAAGGGACAGTCGGAAGTCAGCAACTATGACATCGTTCACTTCGGTGAAGATGGCCAGGAAGCTCTCGACGGTGTCGGCGCAGCTGAGGAAAACGGCGTATCCGCACAGTTCACGTTGGGAAGCTTCTCTGATATCGCAGGCAGAAGCAGCAGCTATGACAGCAGTACAAAGACCCTTACCATGACGGTGGGTGATACCTATGATCTGACGGGAACACAGGGATACAGCAATAGTTCTTCAAATCACAGTTGGAAATCTTCCAATAGTACAGTAGCAACGGTCAGCGGAAGTGGAAAAAAAGCTACCATAAAGGGTGTTGCAGCTGGAACAGCGACGATTACACATGAGTACTACGAAAACAGAAACAGTTGGTGGGCGAAAACAGAAACCTTTACCGTTACCGTAAATCCTGCAGGCAGCCAAAAGTATACGGTTGAGTTCTACAACGGAAGCACTAAGATCAGTGATTACACGCTGACGAACCTGGAGTCCTATCAGGATGATGACGGCTCCTGGTTGGTAGATGTAAACCTCTCTAGGAAGAGTGCAACTTCCACTACCAGTGGCGCAGTATTCTATGGCTGGGCAAAGAAAGACAGTGCAAACCTGGAACGATCCGAGGCGGTATATATCGGTGATGCAACAAAAATAACCTACGGTGATGATGAGAGAATTCTCTTCAACTACCATGGTTCGACCGTAAGCTTTAAGACAACGGATTTTGATGCAAACAGAACCCTGAAGCTGTACGCAACGTATGCGATCAGCAGTGATAAGGCAACAAGCAGCAACGTAGGAGACACCGGCGTTGAGTTCTTTATCCGCTACGATGGAGTTGCTCCTTACGAGCCTTCGACTTACAGCACCAGCCTGTATACGAGCGGTATCACCGTAAGCAATGCGCTGTACTACTACCAGCACATTTATAATGACAGCGCTTCCGTTGCTGCCAATCTGAAGAATGAACCGACAGCAGCACAGATCAGCGGTGTATGGAATCAGACCCTGAAAGATAAATACGGGGCCTGGGATTCCAGCAAATACTATATTGAATGGTATGTTCTGAAAAAAGAAGGTACCTGGCATGTGGATGGTGTTGTTCGTGAGAGAAACCAGTGGACACTGACATACAATGCGAATACCATTGATACCGTTAACAACATCATTGGTGGTATGCAGTATCTGTACAACTCAAACGATACCACGGTACATAACACCGTTGTGAATGGAACTCAGACAGACATCGAACCGGTAAGAACCGGTTACAACTTCAATGGGTGGAATACATCGGCAGATGGAAGTGGAACTGCTTTTACGGCAGATGACAAGATTACGGTGGATGAGACCACAAAGCATATTCTCAAGAATGGTGAAGATACTGGAGTGACAGCCCCTGTGAACAGCTCCGGCGGCGATCAGGTTACTCTGTATGCGCAGTGGACGAAGCGCAAAGGCGATATTACTACTGAGAAGGAAGTGAGCAAACAGAAGTACATCAAGTACAATCCGGAAGAGGATAATTACGATCTGACGCTGAACATCACGGGTGCTTACGGAACCGAGATGAACAAGAATGAAGTTGAGATTGTTCTGTTGATTGATGATTCCAACAGTATGTATCCATCGCTGATGCCGAAGGTAAGGGACGCAATTAATAATTATCTGGTAGCTGAGATTAATCAGGAGCTTAATAAGGAAAAGCCGACCATTGATGTTCGCTGGAAGATTCTGAAGTTTGATAGCTCTGCATCGAATGTAACCAGTAGCTGGATTGAGACCAAGGATGTTGCCGGATATGTAAACCGCATCAACAGCGGTTCCGGACGAGACAATGGCGGTACGAACTATCAGGCTGGCTTCAACCTGGCACAGACAGCGCTGAGCAACAAGTATAGCGGCTTCAAAAATCCGACAAAGATTTTGATCTGGTTTACCGATGGCGTGCCGACGTTCCATGGCAACAATACTTCGGGTGGCGGACATTACTGCAATCAGCAGGACTATGCGGGTGCTGTTTCCGGAGCACAGGGACTGAGTTGTGATCAGTTCTTCGCAATTGGATACGGACTGAGTGATAGCACAAAGTGTGGAGCCAATACATATGGGGATTGGAATTACCATACAAATGTTGACAGTACTGGAAACGCGATCAGCGGTCGTCAGATATTCAATAATGTGGCGGATACAGTACCGGCAGCAAAGATTGAGAAAAAAGATATCAGTAGCGCGGATCAGCTGGGAACCGTATTCAGCAATATCGCTGGTGAGATCAATAATCTGAAGTGTACCGATGTAGTAATCGAAGACTGGCTGTC
>JABLTL010035549.1_pt1 | contig 11596 bp, 10 predicted proteins | sample 7160151 | NCBI WGS metagenome assembly JABLTL01 (sample SAMN14651223, study PRJNA627086) | human gut metagenome | isolation source: feces | host: Homo sapiens
ACTTTGCGTTATCGTGATACCATGGAGCAGGAGCGCGTAGCTATCTCTGACCTTCGTGGCATCATCGAGGATCGCGTAAGTATCACCAGTGTATTAAAGAAACTTGGTAATGAAATTAAGAATTTCTAAATATCTCTTCTTGCTCATGATGGCAGTGTTCGCCCTGTCATCATGCAGCGAGGATGATAACACCGTAGATGAGTATGCCAACTGGCAGGAGCGCAACGAACAGGCTTTTGACGATACTTTGGCTTATGCCCGTCAGCAGATAGCCAACGGCAGCACCGAATGGAAGGTGATTCGTAAATGGTCGCTCCAGAACCAGAAACCTAACAAGGATGTGAATGGTATGGATGTTCCGCTTTCCTACAAGGATGCTGATCACATCGTGGTTCGCGTGTTGAAGGAAGGCAAGGGCAGCGGATGCCCTATGTACACCGATTCTGTGAAGGTGAGCTATCTCGGCAGATTGCTGGGCACTGATACTTATCCTGCAGGTTATGTATTCGATAAGACCTTCGAGGGTACCTACGACAAGGCCACTGCTCAGGTTACAACCAATTTGGCTAGTGGCTGGATAGATGGTTTTACCACAGCCGTGCTCAATATGCACATCGGCGATCATTGGCTGGTGTATATCCCATATCAGCTGGCTTATGGTTCTACCCAGACTTCGAGTAGCGTCATCCCTGCCTATTCCATGCTTCGCTTCGAGATAGTGCTCGACAGCTACTATCGTCCGGGTCAGGTAATACCGGGTTCTAGAGCTGCTGCCCAGGCACTCAAGGGAGAATGGATTACAGAGTAGGATTTTTGGGGGATTTACACCTTATTATATATAGGTGATAGAATAGAAGCGTTCCTAGGATTGCCGTCTGATGGCATTCTTAGGAACGCTTTGTGTTAACATACCTTTTTGATGTGTTAACAAGTGTTCGTGTTCGCGCACAAAATGTTGTCGATATTAAAAAAATGTTAGTTTTCTGCATTTTTTCGGGTAAAAGTATTGTAGTTCCAGAAAATAGTTGTATCTTTGCATCAGAAAAAATAAGTTTTAGGTTTTTAGTTAGGTAATAGATTTTATTAGGTTTAGTTGTTAGGTAAAGTTAAGATTGTTGTTCATTGGTTTATTGGTTTTAGTTAAGGTAGTTAGAAAAGATTGTTTATTCAAGGACGACAGGTGTTAGTTTAGGTAAGAATAAGATTGTTTATTCAGTGACGACAAAAAACAGTACTGTTCCGCTCTGCGGAAGTTAAGTTTTGGGAAAAACAAAGGTACGAAATTTATAAGATTAAATAAAAGGTGGCGATTCCTTCTCGGAGTCGCCATTTTTTTCGTTAACGCAATTAATAAGAGAATAAATATGTTATTCAAGAATAAGACAGATTATCTGATGGAGTCGATACGCGAGGGTAGGGCGATGGCTCGCAGCGAGAAACTCAATCTCATCGTGGGGTTGAGTATTCCCTCCATGCTGGCGCAGATTTCCACCGTGATGATGTTCTTCATCGATGCATCCATGGTGGGACATCTGGGTGCTGAGGCTTCGGCTAGCATCGGACTTATCGAGTCAACCAACTGGCTCATTGGCAGTTTGCTCAGTGCGGCAGCTACCGGTTTCTCGGTGCAGGTGGCTCATTTCATCGGAGCCAACGATTTCGTGAAGGCTCGTCAGGTATTCCGCCATGCCCTGATATGCGGTTTGGTGTTCAGCCTTTGTGTTACCCTGGCATGTGTAGGAGTGCATTCCCATCTGCCTTATTGGCTGGGTGGCGGTGCTGATATTGCGGGCAATTCCTCACGGTATTTTCTGATATACGGTTTGGCGTTGCCCTTCGTATTCCTGTATCATATCTCTGAGATGATGCTCAAGTCGGCAGGCAACATGCATACCCCGAGTGTGATGGCGGTGCTGATATGCATCTGCGATGTGGTGTTCAATTACCTCTTCATCTACGTCATGAAGATGGGCGTAGTGGGAGCTGCCTGCGGCACGGCGCTTGCCTATATCTGCATCTCGCTGCCCAATCTCTACCTCACGGCATGCCGTAACCGGATACTCAATCTGCGTCAGGACAAGGAACCTTTCCGGTGGGTGAAGGAATACCTGCACCATGCCTGCAAGATCAGCATCCCGATAGCCATACAGAATGTCCTGATGAGCGGTGCGCAGATCGTGAGTACCATGATTGTGGCACCATTGGGCAATATCGCCATTGCTGCCCACTCGTTTGCCATCACCGCCGAGAGCCTCTGCTATATGCCGGGTTATGGTATCGGGGATGCCGCCACCACCCTGGTGGGTCAGACGCATGGTGCCGGGCGTACCGATCTCTGCCGCAATTTCGCCTATATGACGGTGGGATTGGGCATGTGCGTGATGGCATTGATGGGAGTGGTGATGTATGTCTTTGCCCCCGAGATGATAGGTGTGCTCTCGCCGGTAGAGAGCATCCGCGAGCTGGGTACCACCTGCCTTCGCATCGAGGCCTTTGCCGAGCCTTTCTTTGCAGCGAGCATCGTAACCTATTGTGTCTGCGTGGGAGCGGGTGATACCCGGAAGCCAGCCGCCATCAATCTGGGTACCATGTGGCTGGTGCGCCTCACCCTGGCTTACGCCCTTTCCAAGAGCTATGGCTTGGAGGGTGTCTGGATTGCGATGGCTACGGAGCTTACCCTCAGAGGCACGCTTTTCCTCATCCGACTTTACCGCGGTTCGTGGATGAAGAGCTTCCAATGTTAGTTTTACGTTAAGATTTGCAGGTATTGGGGAAGATAATCTCCCAAATGCTTGCAAATCTTTTTTATTTTGTGTAATTTTGCAAGCGGAATATTTGAAACAAGAAATTTTATAAATCAATAGCAGATGAAACTAAGAAAGATTTTTGCAGCGTTTCTGCTGTGTTTATCTGTGGGAAGTGCGATGGCACAGATGCCAGCCATTCCTGTGGACAAGAATGTGAAGATTGGTCATCTCGACAATGGATTGACTTACTACATTCGTCACAACAGTTATCCTGAGCATGTAGCCAGCTTCTACATTGCCCAGAAAGTGGGTTCTATCAATGAGAACGATGATCAGCGCGGTTTGGCTCACCTCCTCGAGCACCTCGCCTTCAACGGTACCGATCACTTCAAGGGCAATTCCCTCCAGGATTACCTGCAGAGCATCGGTGTGGAGTATGGTAGAAATCTCAATGCCTATACCAGCGTAGAGAAAACCGTATATTACTTCACCGATGTACCTACCACCCGCCCTACAGCCGTAGATTCATGCATGCTCATCCTCAAGGATTGGAGCAACGGTATCTCTCTTACCGAGGAAGCCATCAATGACGAGCGCGACGTGGTACACAATGAGTACCGCATGCGCATCGTGGGTCAGCAGCGCATGATAGAGCGCTCATTGCCAAAACTCTATCAGAACAACAAGTATGGTTACCGTTTCCCTATCGGATTGATGAGCGTCATCGACGGCTGCAAGCCGGAAACCCTGCGTGCTTACTACCGCAAGTGGTATCGCCCAGACAATCAGGCAATTATCATCGTGGGTGATGTAGATGTCAACCATATCGAGAACAAGATCAAGGAGCTCTTCTCGGGCATCAAGGTGCCTGCCAATGCCGCCAAGATTGAGCCGGTGGAAGTTGCCGATAATGATACAGCCATCTACGTAATCGACAAGGACAAGGAGCAGCAGTATGATATCTTCAATATCTTCATGAAGCATCCTGCCATCCCTAATGCGATGAAGGGCAACATGAGCTATCTCATGAAGGGATACATGGACAATGTGGTTACCTCTATGCTGGGTGCACGCTATGCCGAGATTGCCCAGGAAGCCGACTGCCCATTCCTTCAGGCAGGTGCCGACGACGGCGACTTCCTGCTCTCTTCTACCAAGGGTGCCTTCAGTCTTATCGGTGTGGCTAAGCCAGGTAAGGTAAAGGAGGCTTATGCAGCCGTATTGCGCGAGGCAAAGCGCATGCACGACTTCGGATTCACCGCCACTGAGTATCAGCGTGCCAAGGAGGAGTTCCTGAGCCAGGTAGATAAGACGCTTGCCAACAAGGATAAGATGAAGAACGAGCAGTTTACCACCCAGTATGTGGATAACTTCATCTCCAACGAGCCAATCCCATCGGTAGAGGACGAGAGTCAGTTCTACAAGATGGTAGTACCTCAGCTGCCATTGGAGGCCATCAATGCCTATGCCAAGCAGCTGGTTTGCCAGAGCGATACCAACCTGGTATCGATGGTGCTGATGCGCGAGACAGAGGGTGCCGTTTATCCTACCGAGCAGGAGCTTGCCGGCATCGTGAAGCAGGTGCGCTCAGAGAAGCTGGAGGCATACGTGGACAACGTGAAGCAGGAGCCATTGATGGCTCAGTTGCCTAAGCCAGGCAAGATCAAGAAGACTGTAGAGAACAAGCAGCTGGGTTACAAGCAGCTTACCCTTTCCAACGGTGCCAAGGTGGTATTGAAGAAGACCGATTTCAAGGATAATGAGATTCTCTTCGCAGCCGGTGCCAAGGTGGGTTATTCTGCTCTCGAGAAGAGCGATTACCCTAGCATCATGCTGATGACCGAGGCTTGGGGTACCAGCGGTTTGGGCGATTTCTCAAGCACCGAGCTTGAAAAGGCGCTCGCAGGCAAGCAGGCAGGTGTAGGTTTCTCCATCAATCCTTACAGCCATGGCCTTTCCGGTAATTCTACTCCTAAGGACGTGGAGACTCTGATGCAGCTCATCTATCTCAAGATGACCGCATTGAGCAAGGACGAGAAGTCGTTCAAGAATCTTCAGAATACCTATGCTACCATATTGGCCAACCAGAGCAACAATCCTAACATGGTATATCAGGATTCATTGCAGAGCACCCTTTATCTGGGCAGCAAGATTGGCCGCATTCCTACTTCTGATGAGATCAAGGCCATCAGCTACGATCGCCTGATGGCGCTTGCCAAGGAGTATTACGGCAATGCCAAGGACTTCACCTTCTACTTCGTGGGCAACTATGATGAGAAGACCCTCCTCCCGCTCATCGAGCAGTATATTGCCAGCTTGCCAAACAATGGCTTCAAGCTGAAAAACAAGGAGATTCCATACGCCAAGGGCGAGGTGAAGAACAACTTTACCAAGGCGATGTCTAATCCTCAAACCCAGGCATCAGAGATCTGGAGCACCAAGTTGCCATTCTCTATGCAGAATATGGTACTGGCAGATGTAACCTCCCGACTGCTGGAGATGCAGTATCTGCGCACCATCCGTGAGCAGTTGAGTGCAGCTTACCATGCAGGAGCCACCTTCGGCATGCTCCGCGATTTCGACGACAAGGCATCCATCATCAGCATCACCGCCAATGCCGGCTTGAATCCGGAGAAGGCTGATACCGCCATCACCTATTTCTTCAAGGGTGTGGATGAGGTAGAGAAGCAGGTAGATGCTGCCGACTTGCAGAAGGTGAAGGAGATTCTCCTGAAGCAGGCAGGCGTAGATGAGAAGAACAATGCTTATTGGCTCGGCGTTCTTGCCAACTATACAGGTCTCGGTTTCGATAACCATACCGGCTACAAGGAGTTCGTGAAGAACCTCCGTGGCGAGCAGGTTTCCGACTTCCTCAAGAATGTACTCATGAAGAGCGGCAACCATGTCGAGGTAATCATGAAGGCTGAGAAGAGCAAGGAATAATATCTCCGCTGGGATATCATTCCGATCAGCATAGAAATCAAAAAGTCCCGTTGAACGATTTTACTCGCCAACGGGACTTTTTGCCTTTTTTTTCTCTTTGTGGTATCAAAGAGTCATTCTGAAAATAATCTTTTTACGTAATTTCCTTTCTCTCTTACGTAATTTTTCTCAAGAGCACTCTCTTGCGAAAGTTACCCTTAATCATTCTTCTTCGCCTTAGAAGCAAGAGCCTCACGGCGATCGTTGAGAATCTCTCGGCACTTGTTCAATGCCATATTCTCACTCATTGTGTTGACCTTAATTAAATCATTCATAACCTATTGTGATTTTGTTAACGGTGCAAAGATAGGGCTTTCTTATCATATTCGGGTACACTTTTTGATAAATTTATGCTAATAATCGTTCTTTTTTGATGTACGTCAAAAAAATGAAACATTTATACCTTTTTCTGAACGATATTTGAACCTTTCGCCATCTCTTTCGTCTAAGAAAATAGCAAATAATGATGAAAAAAGCATTTTTTCTTTGTTATTTGCGGAAAAAGTGCGAACTTTGCAGCGAAAAAGGAAAATGCTGCATCATATAAGCAGGATGCATTTTTAAAACGAAAGTTACAATTATAATAAATAGAAAGTAAAAAATGAGAAAGGTATTTTTAATGGCTGCCCTGGTGCTTGCCAGCACTTCCGGCAGCAATGTATGCGCAATGAATGAAGCTGTTCAGGAGGCTTCACTTTCTGAATTGATGCCTGTGAAGAAAACAACTAAAAAGACATCGAAGAAGAAAACAACTACCAAGAAAACAACAGCCAAGAAGACCACTTCTTCATCTACTGCAACATCTTCATCTGCGGCATCTGCTCCTACCACATCTACTTCTACTTCTACTACCACCAATAGCGGTTATTCTGCAGGAAGCGTAGTGGCAGGCGTATTAGGCGGTTTGCTGGGTGGCGGCACTACTACCGGCAGCAGCTCTACCGGCAGCAGCATCATCAATGGCATTCTGAACAAAGTGATAGGTTCAGCCACCTTCTCGCAGGCAGATCTCTGCGCCCATACCTGGAAGTACAGCAAGCCGGGTTGCGCCTTCACCTCAGAGAACCTGCTGGCAAAGGCTGGCGGCGAGATTGCTGCCAGCAAGATAGAGGAGGATCTGAGCAAGTACTACAGTAAGTTCGGCTTCAGCAAGAGCAATACCTACTTTACCTTCAAGGCCGATGGCACCTTTGCTGCCAAGATCGACGGCAAGTCATGGAACGGCACCTATACCTTCGATGAGAAGACGCATGCCATCCAGCTGAAGGGTTTGCTGTTGAGTGCTTCGGGTTTTGCCACCCGCACAGCCAATGGCATCAGCCTTCTCTTCGAGCAGAAGAAACTGCTCACCCTGGTCAAGACCCTGAGCAAGCTGAATCTTACCGGCAGTACTACGATGAGTGCCGTGAGCAGCATTGTGGATAACTACGATGGTGTGCGCATTGGCTTCGAGATGACGAAGTAAGATTGATTGCAATAAAAGATTTAAGGTTTTAGAAGAACGAGTATTTCTTGTACTCTTAATTTAAAACTATATTCAGCACTTTTGAACCTATGTTCAGAAGTGCTGAACTTGTGTTCCGCAGTGTTGAACTTAAGTTCAGCACTGCGGAACATAATTTTCTTAGTGGATTACAAACATTTACACAGTGAAGAAACTAATATTTCCTAGTGAGATAAAAAAGTAGTATTCGAAGTTTCTATTTCACCTCAACCTGGAGAGGATTCTTCAATGCATCCAGGTAATCCTTGATGCGGATCTGCCATTCGGCATAGCTCCTTACATCATATTTGCTCCATGCAGCACCGAAGTAATAGCTGTACTTCTCCTGGTTCTTCAAGCCTCGCTTCAAGCCGAGAGCATGGCCGGTGGCACCATCGTGCTTCTTATCGAAGAGCTGGTAGTAGGTGTTGTCGATGCCTTCTGGGAAGAGTATGCCCACATATACCTGGGAATTGTTCACCTCGATGTTATCCGTAGGGTCGGCATAGCTTACGTAATCCTTGGCGAAGGTCTTCATCTCCGTATCCTCCTCGTGGATTGGGAAACCAGTGGCGAAATCGGTAGGAATGGTCAAGCCGTCATACCATACGGTCATCTTGTTGAAGTTGCTGCCCTTGTCGAGCGAGATGATGCGGTGCTCCACCACGTTCTTCATATCGCCTACGGTAGATGGGTTGTAAGTCAATTCCACGGTGAAGCGGAGCGGACCATTATCCATTATCCTGTAATCCTTGTAGCAGTAAGGCAGAACCTGGTTCTTGTCCACCATCAGGCTTGGTGCACCCAATCCCAGTGTAGCACCCACGCGATAAGGGTCGAGGCCGTTGCCATGGTCGAGATGGAAGGAGGTGAGGATGTCCGTCTCTCGTGATTCTGCCTGAAGAGCCTTGATTTGCTTGGCAAGAGCAGCTGCCTTTGCTGTATTCTTCTCTACCTTCTCCTGCTTCTGCAAGGCTCTCACCTTGGCATCCATCTTATCGCCCTTGATATTTCCGTTCATATCCTTTACGTATCGCTCGTAAACCACGGTATCAGGAGTGTTCTTCACCCAGATGTCGGTGCCGAAGGAGCGCTCGCCGGTCTTCTGAAGGGCAGGGCCATATACGCGGTAGGCGCATCGGTCGTTCTCCCATGCGATATCGTCTTTTCTTATCTTATAGAGAGCGCCGGTGGCATAAACCTTCTGCTGGTAAGGCTTGCCGATGCTCACGTAGTAAGTGGCAGAACCGTGAGGGCGCACGCTGGCATCGATGAGCAGATAGCCATCGTGGGTAATCTGCGAGCCAATCTGCTGTCCTCGCTTGTTCTTCACTATATAAGCCTCTCCCTTCTTGGGGGTGGCATTGCCCAGCTTCGCCTTCACCTCGCTCATATTGAGAGAGATAAGCTCCGTGCGGGGGGTGGAAGTTGGATTGCTGACCACGATGGTGGCTTGCTGAGCATGGCAGTAGCTAGAACCTGCCAGCGCCATGAGCATCATCAGACTCCTGGCCGTGATGCTCTTCATCATTTTTCCATGAATCTTTTTCATTTTGATTTGTTTGTTTTTTATTTAATACGAATGAATAGTTGTTGATACTGAATAAAAATTTCTCGCAGCTTTTCTACGAAACTGCGAGAAATGTCTTTTATTCTTCTATAACGGAAATCTCCATGCTGATATCCTCCTTAGGGCGGTCTCCGCGCATGGTTTCGCAGTTCTGAATCTTCTCTACTACGTCAAGGCCTTCCTCTACCTCACCGAAAACGGTGTACTGGTTGTCGAGGAATGGGGTTCCGCCCACCTCGGTGTAAGCCTTCTGCTGCTCCTCGGTAAACTTAGGGTAACCCTGCTCCTTGCAGCGCTTCTTGGTTTCATCCACCAGCTCATCCTGAAGCTTCATCAAGCCCTCGCGGTCGCGGTTGCGGCGGAAGTTCATGATTTCATCATGGTGCTCCTTGGCAAGCTGGTTGAAGATGTTCTGTTCCATCTGCATGCCCATCTGCTTCTCCATCTGCTTCAGCTCGTTCTGCTTGTAGGTCTTTCCCCAGACGATATAGAATTGGCTGCCGCTGCTCTCACGCTCAGGGTTCACCTCGTCGCCCAGACGGGCAGCGCTCAAGGCACCGCGCTTGTGGAAGAGCTGTGGATAAACAAACTCGGCAGGGATGGTGTAATCAGGTCCGCCCGTGCCCAGCATCTTGCCCTTTGGAGCGCCCTTGCTGTCAGGGTCGCCGCCCTGGATCATGAAATCCTTGATGACACGGTGGAAGAGAGTGCCATCGAAATATCCCTCCTTTGCCAACTTCAAGAAGTTGTCACGATGCTGAGGAGTCTCGTCGTAGAGGCGCACCTTGATGTCGCCCTCTGAAGTCTTGATCAATACTTTAGCCATATTTCTTTTTTGTTTCTATCTTATTTATAATTCAATAAATCCTCGGAATCTCCTTCGGAATTCGATTCTAACATTTATTTTTCTTTGGAATTTTCCCATTCGTTCCACTCCTTCATTGCCTCCTGCCAGTCGGTTTGCTCACCGCTGGCGATGGCATCCTTCTGCTTCTCTGCCTCATCACGTGCCTTGTCTCTTGCACGTTTCGCCTTCATGGCTTCGATGGTAGCATCGTCGAGAATCTGGATGGCGCCACGCTTGATGGCATCCTGCAGTTCCTCCTCGCCGAAAGCCTTGCCCGGCTCATTGAAGTCAGAGATGTTGAATTCATAATCCACGCGAAGGTCGTGGCGTATCAATTTCTGTTGCAAACGGTTGCCGGCATTCTTCAGGCGCAGCAACTTACCGATTTCCTTGATTTCTCCTGCTGAGTATTTGTTTCTTCCCATTAATTATTTATTAATATTATATTTCTTTCTTTTTCTTTCCTGCGTTTCAGCGTTTCAGCGTTTCAGTGTTTCAGCGTTTCACCTATATTTCCGTCTCTACTTCCACGCCTTCTTCTGGTTTACCTCTATCAATCTGTCGAATTCGAAATCCGCCTTAATCTTATCCAGAATTCGCTTCACGATGATGTTCATCACGCTTCCCTTGCTGTAGTTTGCCGTGCACATAAAGTTGGCACGGCCTTCCCTTACCAGCTGGCACGCCATCGCCTCCTTCTCGGGCGTGTTATATACGGCGATGGCATGACCGCCGTGCTCCTTCACCATCTTCATGCAGGGCACATCGGTTTCTCCATCCCCGAAATAAATCATTCGCGGAAAAGGGATAGGGCGCTTGCTATCAGGAATATACTGGTTCACCCTGCTGTTGTCGCTCACCTGACGGATGCCCTTGTTGATCTTGAAGAGAAACTGCGTCTTCGTGGTATAATCCACGGCTACGGCTGGCCAGTAGGCGATGCCATCCTCATTATAGAGAAACGAGCAGGCATAGATGTTCTCGAATTCCTGAGCGATGGGTGTGCCCTCTATCATCTCCTTCAATCCCGAGGAGTTGATATAGTGCTTGATATCGAGACCGATGCTTGCACCATATTCGTTGATGAACGAGAACCATTGCCTTACGCCACGGAAGAGTTCCACATTCCTGCCGAAGCTCTGAAAGGATTCGCGGGTGAGCGAGATATGGTTCTTCTTTGCTTCATCCAGCATCATATACATATAGGTAAGAATGCCGTTGGCATCCTTGCCCACGGCAAGCTTCCGGTTTTTATCCCAGAATTCCTCTTTCGTTTTTCCGGTTGCCTGGATGAATCCGAACTCCTGCATGTTGCCGGGAGATAATGTCCCGTCAAAATCATAAACCAGTGCTACCTGCGGTCTTTTCTTTGCCATATCCCGTTTCCTTTCCTTCTTTTACTAGAACTTGTCTTTTTCTTCTCTTGCTGGAACTTCCGCCCCTTCATAACCTGCAAATATACATATTTTTCTGCGATAAAGCCATAAGCAGATATATAAAAAAACATAAAGACACAAAAAAAGGCGTGTAAAACTCATTTTCAGAGTCTTACACGCCTTTGATCTTTATGCTAATCTAATAACTTCTCTATGATGAGAGAGATTACTTAACCTCCTCGAAATCTGCGTCCTGTACATCCTGAGCGCCATCGTTAGCACCCTGCTGTGCCTGCTGGCCGCCCTGTGCACCCTGAGGACCTGCCTGCTGGCCGCCCTGGTACATCTGCTGAGAAGCTGCCTGCATTACAGTGTTCAAGTTGTTGATAGCTGAATCGATGGCTGCAACATCACCTGCCTTGTGAGCATCCTTCAACTGCTGCAATGCCTGCTCGATGCCTGGCTTCTTGTCTGCAGGAATCTTATCACCGTTATCCTTCAGGAAGTTCTCGGTGGAGAAGATCATGCTGTCTGCCTGGTTCATCTTGTCAATCTTCTCGCGCTCAGCCTTATCAGCAGCAGCGTTCTGCT
>JABLTL010103915.1_pt1 | contig 11587 bp, 10 predicted proteins | sample 7160151 | NCBI WGS metagenome assembly JABLTL01 (sample SAMN14651223, study PRJNA627086) | human gut metagenome | isolation source: feces | host: Homo sapiens
CGCCGCATGATCATCTGCCGCGCCTGCCGTTCTTCTGCATAGCTGATATAATTCATGTAAGAATTTAAAGTTTTATGCCATTTTTTTAGTGTTACCAAATCCTTCTGTCGTACAGGCTTCATAAAAGGAACTAATATGCGACACTATTGCAATCGAGGTAATATTGACATAGAATTCCATGTATTATAGAATGGTATCTGTAAAAAGAAGGCATGAAGAAAGCAGCTTTAAACGGGCTGCTTTTTTTGTGTCTTCTTTTGTCTTTCCTGAGTACCGGAGGAAAAGGAGTTTTCTGGATGGAGCAGAGAAGACAAAAATAAATAAGAACAGGAGGAAGTATATGGAGGATACCAAAAAAACAGTTTTGGCGGGAAACGGGGAAAAAGATGTTCCGCGTGCAGTCTACGATGGTGTTTTGACAATCGATGTAGACGCGCAGGTTGAAAGCATGGAGGAACAGGAAGAAGCCAGATGGCATCAGCTTTTGAATGCACATCGTACCAGAAAGATCCTGACGGGCCAGCTTGGGGGCATTGAAAAACTGGAGAGTGGATGGATGGTTGCTGTTACATACTTTAATGGTTTCCGGATCATTATCCCAATGAATGAAATGATGATCAACCTTCAGGGAGACGGGCGTGAAAACGCGGATACCTTAAACCGTCAGGTCCGTATTGCTAACAACATGCTCGGCTGTGATATTGATTTCATCATCAAAGATCTGGATAACAAGAGCCGGAGTGTTGTAGCATCCAGAAAAGATGCAATGCTTAAAAAGAGGCAGACTTTTTACCTTGGGGAAGATACAGAAAAACCAATGCTTTATGAAGGCAGGATCGTAGAAGCAAGGGTGATCGCGGTAGCTCCCAAAGCAGTCCGCCTGGAAGTCTTTGGTGTAGAAGTATCTGTCCGGGCCAGAGACATGGCCTGGGAGTGGATGGTAGATGCCGGAGAAAAATTCCAGGTAGGTGATCTGGTGCTGGTCATGGTCAATAAGGTGGAAGCAAGCTCTGTTGACCAGATCATTATAGAAGTGGATGCAAAGAGTCCGACAGCCAATATCAATAAAGATAACCTCCGGAAATGCCATAAACAGGGAAAATATACAGGGATCATTACGGAAGTCTATAAGGGAACCTATTTTATCCGCCTTGATATCGGAGTCAATGCCGTGGCACATTCCTGCAATATGTCCGCACTTCCGGGAAAGAAAGATAAGATCGGATTTGTGGTGACCCGCATCAACGACAACTATGAAGTGGCAGAAGGCATTATCACAAGGCTTATCAAAAGAGCTTCCTGAAAATGTTTTTATGATTTTCAAAGAATTCTGTTGACACAGAAAAAGGGATTTCTTTAACATCGGAGATAAAGATGGAAAGGAGTGACGTCAGATGGCAAAAAAGAAGAAAAAACAGATGCGGGAAACCTTGTACTGTCCATATTGCAAAAGACCCGGGGTACTTAGGCCGGCAGCCTATGTCTATGGGGATAACAACCTGGATCCGGAGAAATACCTGTATGTATGCAGCGGCTATCCTTCCTGTGATTCATACATTGGGGCACACAAAAAAAGTATGCGTCCCATGGGAACCATGGCTGACAGCAATCTGCGTAATAAGCGGATCGAAGCACACAGAGCTTTGGATGCAATCTGGAAAAATGGTTATATGACCAAACACAGCACATATATCTGGCTTCAGAACCGTTTGAATCTCCGGGAAAAGGACACACATATCGGGAAATTTTCTTATTACCTGTGTGAACAGACCATCCGGGAATGTACAGACTATATAAAAAGCCGAGAGGAAAAAAAGAAATCCCCGGATAAAATAAGCGTGGCATGACGGAAAGGATGGATGCCCTTGAGACTACAGGCGACAGAAGATGATGTATATCATCTGATGGACCTTAAAGAACAGTATTTTATTATGACAGCAATATGCAGTGTGGCAGAGGGAATCAGCGCATACTTTTTCATATACCAGAAAAGATGCTGGGATCTTGCATATTTGTGTACTGCACTGGCGCTTGCGATAATCCTGCTTCTTCGTCAGGCCATAAAAATCAGCCGGAGGATCATGGAGGCAGAAAACTGTTATATGGCACTTGAAGAGGACAGCCTGGCAGTCTGCCAGCCGGAAAAAAACGGAAAATATGAGTCCTGCAGGATCTTTTACGATGAGATGGATAAGATCGTAGAAGGAACCAGACGGGGAGTTCCGGAATTTTATATCGTGATCCGAAAAGAAGGGAAAGAACAGAAAAGCTTTTTCCTTTTGGATGAGGAAGAACAGGAACGGGATGTTTTCTGTGTACGATCCTTTGGCTTTGACAATCAGGGATTCATGGAGTTTTATCGGAAACTCAGATGGATTGTACCGGGAAGAACAAGGATTATCGGGACCAAAACACAGGAAGTATGGAAACTGCGGCGGCCGAATATCGGAATCTGTACGGCAGCAGGCATGCTTTTGGGGTATGTACTTCCAAAACTCCTGGAAATGATGTATGGGTAACAAGTTATATGAAAGAAAACAGATCAGAAGCAGAGATTAGAAAGAGTGAAAATGACAAGGAGGAAATGTCATGAGATGGTATACAGCAATCGGAATGAAAAAAGATGATGCAGATGGAATGTTTTGTGTCTGGGTAGATGGGGAAGAAAAAGTACTTACAGAAATGGAAACTATTTTGTGGGCTGCGCTCACCTGGTCTTTCTGTGAAGAGGATAAGGTCCATTCCCAGATGCATCGTCTTCTTGTATTTAGCCTTGGAGAAAAACAGGCACAGGAATGGGCGGACAAAGAGGATTTTCAGTTTTGCCTGAACCGTCTGGTAAAGCGGGGCCTGGTTGTGCTGACAGAAGGATGTACCAGAGAGGAAGCTGTATACAGCATTATCAGCCGGTCAGTCATGTCTCCCATGGCCTTTTCACGGACAGAACGCATGAAGCATTTTATGGAAGCCCTTTCCATGGGAAAAGGACTGAAGTTTTCACTGAGAGCTTTTAAAAAGCCGCTGCTTACAGAAGAGGAATACCAGCTACTTTCCTATCTTCAAAGAGAAGGGGATGTTTCCTGCCACCTGAAATGTTTAAAAGAAGAGGCAAAAAGCAGGGAACCCAATTTAGCAGATTCCCTCCAGGAACAGATACAACGGGAATTTATAAGCCGTGTAGCGCAGCTTTACTATAAGAAACAGCTTGTGATCGACAACATAAGAAGGGAGGACTGCCTTGAAGCAAACGGAACATCCGTATTGGCACAGGCTGTATAGATGCTTGGAAGATTTTGGAACACGTTATCAGAATATACCGGATTTTTTTAAGGACAGGATCCAGCGATATGGTATCCTGTCTCTTTTTATCCTGCTTTTCGGATCATTTATGGGAACATGGATGAAAGATAAAACTTTTATTTTCTGGTCTTTCCTGCTTGGGATTATCGGGTTTATAAGAACATATCTTATTTTCCGCACCGCGGATAAAAAGACCTATGAAATCGTGGAAGGGCTGGTAACCGGGATAGACGGGAAAAATCCCTTTGCAAGATTACGGAAGATCCGGGTAAGTGATCCGGCCGGACGGCAGAGTGAACTTTTGCTGGATAAAAACGTAAAAGTTTTGGAGGGAAAACGTTACCGGTTTTATTTTGGCATAAATGAAAAGAAGCTGGTAGGAATCCGCCGGTTGGATGCAGCACTCAATAACGGGACTTTTTTGGGAAACGAAGAAATATAAGAGGAAGAGATCCATTTTATAGCAGGGAGGGGAGCACCAGGCATGGTTCGATTCCATGCTGCCCTGTTTCCGCAAAAGACTATTGCGGGAAATACAGCAAAGGAGAGAAGGATATGTCAGAAACACTACAGGGAACCGTGAAATGGTTCAGCGCACAGAAAGGATACGGTTTTATCACCGGTGAAGACGGGATTGATTATTTCGCCCACTTTTCGGAGATCCAGATGGATGGATACCGGAAATTAAGCGGTGGCCAGCCGGTCCTTTTTGAAGCAGGGACGGATGCCAACGGGCGAAGCCTTGCCAAAAATATTTCCCCGGCGGATCCAAACGCTGAGTAAGACGTTTTCATAGTGCATGTACAGATTACCTATTCCCCTCAGATACATGCATTTATGCAGACGGATGAAAAGACAGGCGGTATCATGCCGCCTGTCACAACATGTAGCAGAATAATAAAGATAACTCACACAATAACACAATATATAGTTAAAATTAATTGACAACCACAAAATGTTGTGGTAGTCTTTAAATGAAAAATAATTTAACAGTCTATAAAAGACTGTGGTTATTCTTTAGTTCCGGACATTCCGGAAGAAACACTTTGGGGCGGTCTTGCCCTTAATGAGAAAAAATGGATATGCAAAATATAAGGAAGATGCAAGAAGGAAAGAAGATTCTTTTTGTGTCTTTTTTTATTGCATAAAAAGCAGAAAGGAGGAGCACGAATGAAACTGTCAGTTAAGGAAACTGCAAAAAGAAATACCTTAAGAACATCAAAAAAAGAAAACACATTGTAAAATCAGGAGGGTCGATTATGGAGACAATTAAATGGGAAAACGCAAATGCACTGGAAATTGGAATGCTTATGGAGATGGCAGAAGACGGCTATGTATTTTGCATCGAAGATGGAAAGATACAGGCTGTTGAAGTCCGGATTTTCAGCTAGCGTGGAAAGGCGGACATTATGTATTATAAAGATGACTTTTATAAGGAGTTCCGGACAGAAAAGGAACTGTGCGAGTATCTGGAAGAGATAGACAGCCGGGCAGAATGGATCCGGATCACCAGTAAGAAATTAAAGGTGGCAGCTGCAGGAGAGGAAACCTGTACAGAGGTTCCGGGCATTTCCCTGGAAGCACTGGAAAAAGATACCTTATCTCATTCCAGGCTGGTTCTTATCCTGCCCGAGAGGATCTGTTATATAGGAAATTCAGCAATCAAATCGTTGAAAGGACGGGCCAGGATTGATGGCAAAGCCCTGGCAGATGTCGATAAGAAAACACTGGCAGAGATCTTGAATAAATGCCTGAAGGTTGCAAGAGGAAGAGCACTGATCCGTTTCTGTGAAGGAAAAATAAGGGCAGTCCTGTCTGGTGATGAAAAAGATTATGCCATCATATCCATGCCGGATATGTACATGGTTACCTCGGCATATATCCATGGAGATTATGAGAAGGCAACGTTTTTAAACGGCTATGCAGATCATTATTCTGTTACGGCGTCCTGGCAGCTGGAAGATACGAAACTTACAGATGTTTATAAGGAACTGATGCAGAATTATGGAAGAAAGACCGATAAGGACATAAAAGCAGTTGTACGGATCACTACGTCAGACGTTGGTGTGTCCGGAGCGAATATTTTTTATTCCCTGCAGGAGCCGACAAGAAATGTGATCCTTGGCAATGCCCTGAAGGTTACGCACAAAAACTGTAAAGGAATGGAAGATTTCACGGAAAACATAGAGTCGATCTTTGATTACTACCGGGAAGTCTTAAAAGGGGTCATGCGGCTGTGTGATATCTGGATCGAGCATCCGGCAAATGCCATGGCAGGGATCATGAAGCAGGCGGGATTTGGAAAAAAACTGCTTGCAGAAACCGTGGAGCAGTTTAAGGCTACTACTGGGAATGAGCCATGCAGCGCATACGAGATCTACTGCGGGATCTGTGAATCCATTACCATTGCAAGGCAGGAAAAGACGAATGAGAGAGGACTTTTAGCTCTGGAAGAAAAAATTGCCGGCTGTGTGTCAAAACGCTGGCATGAATATGATATTCCTGGCACTGTAAAATACTAACAGGATTTAAAAGAATGGAGACAGCATGGACTGTCTTTTTTTGATGGGAGGAAAACATGAAGGTTACGAATGGAAAAGATGTGGCAAGGCTGCTGGTAGATGAATACTTGAACTGCCATCCCACCGGACACAAAAAATTTATGGAGTCCATGGCAAAAGAGCAGCAGGAAATAAAAGACAATTACACTTATCTTGGGTTTGCCTGGCTAAAAGGTCTTTCAGAGGTCAGATATTACGACCTTCGAAACGAAGCATCGAAACTGATGGCCGATGATCTGTGTCTGCATGTAAAGGAACAGCCAGAAAGGGTGTGCCTGGTGTATGAAGGTGCAGAGGAAATGGAAATCAATCCTTCAGATGAAGAGCAGATGGCAAAAATGTTTACCTGCTACCTGCTTGCAGGAAGTATGGACGGATATAGGGAATTTGTGGATTATGCCCTTGATACACACCGGACACTGCAGCAGAACCTGACACGTTTTTTTGTGGAATGGTTTGCAAAAGCAGAAAAAGGCTCTGCATTTTTAAAACGGGCAAAAATGGTGTATTCCAGGTATTCCCTGCCATATATCTAAATTACGGAGGTATGTGATGGATAGAAAACTTCCGGACTGGTTAAAAGAGAGCAGGGAGGCAGAAAAACTGATCGCATGGCTGAAATCGCCGGATTGTGAAGTAAAAGAATTTTCCGGACAGCTGTTTATAAAGGCAAGATATGGAAACTGTTTCTTTTTCTTTGACTGTTTAAAGGAAAACAGAAAAACAGACCGGAACTGGTGTGCCGTGATCCACATGCCGGAGTATTCCCTTTATGAAGCAGAAGATCTTTTTCTGAAGCCGATCGGGATACCGGATGATTTTGGTTTTCCTGTGCGTGAGGATCTGATCCCGAAACTGGAAACACAGATAAGCCGCATTGGAAAGAAACTTATCCGTGAACAATGGGATGAACTTTTGTTAAAAGGCGGGTATGCAGCTGCACAGATGATCCCGGAAATCAGCAGGGTTTATATCCAGCTAAATGCAGACCGTTTTATTAAAAAAGGAAAGCGGCCGGAGGATCTGATCTATCAGCCGCAGTTTCATTTTGCGGATATGAAGTGGGAATTTTCTGACTGGATGTTTCTGGAATATTTAAGCAACCCACAGCGGGCAGCAGAGCTTTTCGCCCAGAAGTGGCTGCTTGAAAAACTTCCGGAGATCTCAAAAAAGAAGATCTGTATCGGATGTATCCGGGAGGAAATGGAAGAAATGTTAAAAAAGACTGGAACAGGGCCGGAGGCAAGCCTTCCGCGTTCTGCTTAGTATAAAAAATGAAAAAATCAGGAGGAAACGAATAATATGGGTAAATACAATTACATGAATCTGAACCAGAAGATGATCAGGATCCGGAAGAAAGTGCCGAAGCTGATCCGCAAACGGTACAGTGAGGACGTTACTTATGATTTTGTAAAACTGGATGATATTTATGAATGCCTGACACCGGCCCTTAATAAATACGGGGTCGATTTTGACATCTTAAGTGAAAGGCCGACACAGGTGGACGAACAGGGCAATTCCGTGTTTTTAAAGGAAATGGGAGCACTCTGGAGATATGAGGCTGACCTGGAGCTGTGCTGGACCAATGCTGACCGTCCGGGAGACAAGGTACGGAGCTTTTTGCATGTCATTGGAACCAATGAAGCACCGGATAAAGCAAAAGGTGCGGCATGGACGTATGGCCTGAAGTATTACTTCTTAAATAAATTCAACATCATGCAGGCATCTGGAATAGACGATCCGGACATGCGTGGGACGGAAAAAGAAGAAATGCCGAAGCAGGAAGCTTCCGTAAAACCGGAAAAACCGAAAAAGAAACAGGAAAAGGCAGAAAAAAAGGACACAGCCGCAAAGCAGGAACAGGCAGAACCGGTTATGGAAAAGAAAACGAACCGTAAACTGCGTGATGGAAATGCCATATCAGAAGGTCCTGTAAAAGTGGAATATGCAGTGACGGATACAGAAGAAAACCTTCCTGGACAGATGACTTTTGGAATGGAAGAAAGTGAAAGCGGACTGGAAGAATTTTCCGATGAAGAAACCAAAGCGGAAGATCCGGTTCAGACCGAGGAAATCTCCGTAGATGAGGAAATTACTGCCGAGACGGATGCAGACGGTTTCCGTGCAGTAGAAGAAACGGATGAAGTTCCATTTGATGAAGATGATGAGATTTCTTTTGATGCAGAAGAAGAGGAAGAAACACCAGAAAAGACTGCAGAGGAAGTGTTGGAGGATATGGCTCACGAAGAGGATGCAGAGGATGAAGTGAAATGGGCAGAAAAGGTTATCTGCAATTTTGGTGTCTATGCCGGAACCCCTCTTGGGGAAATGATGCAGGATGCCAGAGGTTACCAGACGATCAAATGGCTGGTACAGCGGTACAAAGGCCAGAATCAGGAAATACAGAAAGCTGCGAAGATTCTTTTGGATCATGAAAAGAAAATGCAAAAAGCAGCCTGAAAACAGAGAAACAGTTTGAGGTGGCTCCGGGAACGGGGCCATCTTTTATGAAAAGGAGGAAGGCATGTATGCCAGAGAATCGTTTACGATCGCAGAAGTAGCAGATCTTTTGTCAATCCGAAGACTGAGTGATTCTTACCAGGACGAATTTCCGGTGGAATGTCCTTTTTGCGGGGATTTAAGAGGAAAATGCAGTTTTTGCATCCGCAAAAATGGAGAACTGAAAAATGTTTACCATTGCTATCATTGCGGAGCATCCGGAAACATGCTGACACTGTATGCGGAACTATCCGGCATTTACGGGAGAAACCGGTATAAAGAAGCCTACCGGGAGATAAAGCAGGCACTTTCTTTTTCTGGAACGGATAAAAGGCAGCAGTCCACGACACGAAATGGGTTCGCTTCTATCGTTCCTAAAAAGAAACGCATTTCCCTTACGGAAGAGGAATGGGATTACCGGGACCATGTATATAAGGAAATGCTCACTTTTCTTAAGCTTAAGGAAACACACCGGAGGAACCTCCTCCTACGTGGGCTGACGTTAAATGAGGTCAGACAGATGGAAGAACGAGGTTTTTTAAGTACGGATGAGGAGAATTCCGTGGCCATTGCCAGAAAGCTCTTAAAAAAGGGATTTCGCCTGGATGGGGTTCCTGGATTTTTTATCAACCGGGATGGTGACTGGGAAGCTGCTTTTTATAGGAAGAATAACGGGTATCTTTGCCCGGTCCGGGATGGGAAGGAACGGATCATAGGATTCCAGATCCGGCTGGATGTTCCTTTAAAAGAACGGAAGTACCTCTGGTTTACCAGCAGCGGCTTAGAAAAAGGCACATCAAGCGGCAGCCCGGCAGGAATGTTTGGGAAAATAAAGGATGGCACGGTTTACGTAACGGAAGGGATCTTAAAGGCAGAGATCGCATGGATGTGTACAGGAAATCCTTATATCGGAGTCCCTGGAGTTTCCAATCATAAAGGACTGGAAACTGTCTTGCGAAAACTGAAAGAGCAGGGGTTAAAAAGAGTTTACGAATGTTACGACATGGATAAAATGATGGAATTGTCCTGTAAGCACGATGAAAAAAGTGCGTGCCGGCAATGTGAACATGGAATTTATCTGTATCATGGAGAATGCCCCAGAAAGCGCAGAAAGCGGGACATGATCCGAAAAGGCTGTATAAAACTATATGAGATCTGTGAGGAACTGAATGTATCCTGCAAAAGAGTCACCTGGGATACCGATGCATCCGGTACCTGGATGGAACACTACAAAGGCGTGGATGACTGGATCCTTCGAAAAGAGGAAAAAGGACACAGGAAGACGGCATAAAATGTTTGGTCAGATAAAAGGGAAACTGGAATTTTTTTCAGTTTCCTTTTTATCTGGCTGAAAAAGCCGGAAGAAAGGAGAAAGCGATGCAGATAAGAGACGGACCAAAAGAAAACTGCAGGGAAAAAAGCGATCATGAAAGGAGAACGTGCACTTGGAAAAAAACTGGAAGAAAAGATGGATGGCGGGTGCGATGGCTTTTGCTCTGTGCTGCACTACGCTCTTGCAGACGGGAGCTTCTGCAGTATCCGCCGCTGAGGTGGGAGGCGTTTCCGCACAGAGCGAGACGCAGATCGAGGTACAGACAGAAACACAGACAGAAACGCAGACGGAGAAAAGCGAGGAGGAACTGATCGAGGAAACCGTTGCTGATCCGGAACTTGCGCTTATGGTTACCGAAGGGGAAGCCTTTGATATCCAGAATGATTTTACAGGACTGAAACTCTCTGACGGAGACCATGTGGAACTGAAAAAAGCAGCAATGGAAGACGGGACTGTATTTGATTATAACCATGCGGGGAGCTATAAATGCGTATATCTTGTTACGCCCGCATCCGGGGAAGCCTATCTGGTTGCCAGAAACATTACGGTGACACCAAGGGAAGCAGAAACAGATGGATCCAATGGCGGCCAGGAACAGGAAAGCGGCGATGACGAACCGGAGGCAGACCCCGTCCTCCCGACTATAAGCCCGGAAGATGCCCCGGAAACTCTGGAAGAGCCGGAAGAAACGGAGGAGCCAGAAGAAGAGGAAGCAGAAGGATTTTCCGATGAGAAAACAGAGGATGGAAGCCATCAGGTTGACATCGTACAGGGAAATGAATTCAATATTGAACTGGACCACGAGGACGGACGTTACCAGACGGGGGAGACGGTCAACTTTTCCGGTGATATCCCGCAGGGAAGCCTGATCGCAGTGGGAACAAGTCTTGTCGAAGCAAACCAGACAGAGAATACCGAAGATCTTCTGTATGCAGAAGTAAGCTACGATGAGGGAACAAATTCCTTCAGCTTTGAGATGCCGGAAGATGATGTTGCATTAAATGTGCTATATGACCAGGCTGAGGGCGGTATTAGTACCGTGGCAGCTTCCGATGGAGACTTGTGGGATGATTCAACAGACATTGAAGCTAATACCTATTACTATTATTCAGATGGAAAACTGCATCCTTTTGATTCTGTTATGGGACAGGGCGGAAATGATTCCTATAAGTATATCCGTTACAAAGCAGGCGGAAAGACTTATACCGTCTATGCATACTGCATGCAGCACAGTAAACAGTCCCCGCCAAGTGGAACGACTTATAAAAATATGGTCGAACTGGATGAAGGCGGCGATGACCGTTATTTAAGGAAGGCCATGTTTTACGGATATGGCGGTCCCGGATGGGGCGGCACATTCAACGGCTATAATATCAAATCCATCATGGAAAAATACGGCTGTTCCTCCGAGACCCGTGCAATGCAGCATTATCTGGTCGATTATTTATATGACGGGGAATCCGGATTTGGCGGCTCCCTTTCGACAACTGCCAAAAACATGTTAAAAGAGATCAAGGCAGCCCTTGCAAAGATGCCGGATCCAACGACCATGGAGCTGACACCTGGGCTCAGTGCTTCTGCAAATGGAAACCAGAGCCCGACCTTCACATGGAAGGCAAACGCAGCTTTTGTGATCACGATCCATCTGGAAAACGGGGTCTCCCTTGTAAATGAGACGACAGGGAAAACCGGGACCGGAAATGTGAGCGTAAAGGGCGGTGAAAAATTCCATCTGGAAGCAACCACCCAGAATATTGGAAGCCTGAAAGGAAAATATGCAATCACATCCAACTATCCGCTTAATTTCCATGCCATGCTCTTAAAGCTGGCGAACAGCCAGGATATCGGCTTTGTATATTATACCGATACAGTGGAGCTGAACCTGGAGGTAGAC
>JABLTL010073841.1_pt1 | contig 11581 bp, 11 predicted proteins | sample 7160151 | NCBI WGS metagenome assembly JABLTL01 (sample SAMN14651223, study PRJNA627086) | human gut metagenome | isolation source: feces | host: Homo sapiens
GTCTCAGGCTGGGCACTCATTGGTACGAGACCATACTTGCTTGCCAAATCGGCAACACCACAGAAAGTACCGCCATCATTGAGCGGATTCTTGAAGAAGAACTGCACCTGAGGGTCCTCGATATCCTTCTTGCCCAGGTCGATAACACCCTGCAGCATGAGGTTAGCCTTCTCCAACTGGTCGTAGAAGAAGAGATAGTCCTGTGAGAATTCCACCACTCTACCCTGCTTGTCGTTGAGGGCGAAGTTAGAGCGAAGCACATTGAAACCGCTGAACATCCAGCAGCGGCCGGAACTCAACTGGTTGTGGATAGACTGCTGCGGAGTCTCGATACTGAAATGAGTATCCACGGCAGCAGCATTGGCTGGATTTTTCACCAGATCGTCGATATTATTATTGGCGATGGCATTGAAGAGAGCCTTCTCGGCAGTACCGCCCTTCTGTGATTTCTCCATCTGCTGGATCATCTGGGTAGAGATGCCTCCCTTACCGGTCTGCGCCATCATCGACATAGAAGCCATCAGCAAGGCTCCCATCAAGATTACATTTTTTCTCATATTATTATGTGTTATTTGTTTATTATTACGTTTTTACGAATAGATTGGGGTACTGTCTTCTTGATTTTTTGCAATTATTTTGCAATTAACTTGCCATCATCATACCTTAATATATTGCTTGATCATGTTTTACCATGACTTTATCAAGCATTTTTATGCTTTTATGATGCAATTCCCCCACCAAAAGACAACATTTCTGTGCAAAAATACAAAGAAAAAACTGAAAAACCGAAATTATCGGGATAAATATGATTAGGATTAGCAAAAAAGCATTATCTTTGCAGAGTTATTCACGAGTTGAACACATGGATCAAGAAAAGTTTAGTCTTTTAAGCAAGATAAAATACCCAGACGATTTGAGGAAGTTGAGTATTGACCAGCTTCCCCAAGTCTGCAAGGAACTGAGGGAAGACATCATCGACGAGGTAGCCGTAAATCCTGGTCATTTTGCGTCTTCACTTGGCGTAGTCGAGATAACTGTAGCCCTACATTACGTATTCAATACTCCTGAGGACCGCATCGTTTGGGATGTGGGCCACCAGGCTTATGGTCATAAGATTCTTACCGGTCGCCGCGATTCTTTCTGCACCAACAGGAAGTTGCACGGCATCCGTCCTTTCCCTTCACCCTTAGAGAGCGAATATGATACCTTCGCCTGCGGTCATGCCAGCAATTCCATCTCGGCAGCGTTGGGTATGGCGGTGGCAGCCAAGAAGACGGGCAAGGAGAACAGGCATACCGTGGCGGTGATAGGCGATGGTGCCATGAGTGGCGGACTTGCCTTCGAGGGACTCAATAATGTTTCCAGCACCCCCAACAACATGCTCATCATCCTGAATGATAATGATATGAGTATCGACCGGGCTGTGGGAGGTATGGAGAAATATCTCCTCAATCTCGACACCAACGAGACCTACAACAAGTTGCGCTTCAAGGCTTCACAGTGGCTCCATTCCAAGGGCTATCTCAATGAAGACCGCAAGAAGGGCATCATACGGCTCAACAATGCACTGAAGTCGGCACTCAGCCATCAGCAGAACATCTTCGAGGGAATGAACATCCGATATTTCGGACCTTTCAATGGTCATGACGTGAAGGAGATAGTAAGGGTTCTCATGCAGCTCAAGGACATGAAGGGACCTAAGCTCCTGCATCTCCATACCACCAAGGGCAAGGGTTATGAACCTGCCGAGAAGAGTGCCACCATCTGGCATGCGCCAGGCAAATTCGACCCGGAGACTGGAGAGCGTATCATCGCTGATACCAGCAACCAGCCTCCTAAGTTCCAGGATGTTTTCGGAAATACCCTGCTCGAACTGGCGGAGAAAAACCAGAAGATCGTGGGTGTGACACCTGCCATGCCTACCGGTTGCTCGATGAATATCATGATGAAGGCGATGCCCGACCGTGTGTTCGACGTGGGTATCGCAGAAGGACATGCCGTGACTTTCTCTGCCGGTATGGCGAAGGACGGACTACAACCTTTCTGCAATATCTACAGTTCGTTTGCACAGAGAGCCTATGATAATATCATCCACGACATGGCGCTGCTCAATCTGCCTGTAGTACTCTGTCTGGACCGTGCCGGACTGGTAGGCGAAGACGGACCTACCCACCACGGTGCTTTCGACCTGGCAGCGCTCCGCCCGATACCCCATCTCACCATCGCATCGCCTATGGACGAGCATGAACTGCGCAATCTGATGTACTCAGCCCAGCTCCCGGGACAGGGCAGCTATGTGATTCGCTATCCGAGAGGCAAGGGCGTGCTGGTAGATTGGAAGAACGAGATGGAGGAAATCAAGACTGGCACCGGACGCAAGTTGAAAGACGGTGATGACGTAGCGGTACTTACCCTGGGACCTATCGGAAACGATGTGGAAAAGGTGATTGCTGAAATAGAAAATGAAAATAAAGGCAATTCTGAGGCAGACAAGAAGACAGCTTCTGCATTGAGCATTGCCCACTACGATATGCGATTCCTCAAGCCGCTCGATGAAGCACTGCTCGAAGAAATCGCAAAGAAATTTGACCGCATCATCACCATCGAAGACGGAGTGAGAAAGGGAGGATTCGGATCTGCCATACTGGAATGGATGAGCGACCACGGATACCGTCCGCAGATAACGAGGATGGGTATTCCAGACGAATTTGTAGAACATGGAACCGTAGCCCAACTGAGAGAAATCATCGGTCTGGACAATGAGTCCATCAGAAAAACAATAGAAAATCAAAAATGAAAATCATTATTGCAGGCGCATACGCCATAGGTACCCATCTGGCCCGATTGCTCTCCAGAAGCAAGGAGGATATCACGCTCATTGATGATAGCGAGGAACGACTCGCCAGCATCGGTTCTGACTATGATCTGCTCACCATGCTGGGACAGCCTACCAGTCTGAAAATTTTGCAGAATGCAGACATACAGGATGCCGACCTCTTCATCGCCGTAACGCCGTTGGAGAGCAAGAATATCACTTCCTGCATCCTTGCCAAGAAACTCGGAGCCAAGCGCACCGTTGCCAAGGTGGATAATCCGGAATACATGGACCAGCAGGCACAGGATTTCTTCCGCGAACTGGGCATCGACAAGCTGATCTATCCGGAGATGCTGGCCGCCGTGGATATCAACAACGGACTGAAGATGAGTTGGGTGCGCCAGAGATGGGATGTGCACGATGGCGCCCTCATCATGCTGGGTATCAAACTGCGCGAAACCTGCGAAATTCTCAATAAGCCGCTCAAGGACATCAGCGGTCCCAACGACCCTTACCATGTGGTGGCCATCAAGCGAGGCAGCGAAACCATCATCCCGGGCGGTTATGATGAACTGAAGCTCTACGACCTGGCTTACTTCATGACTACACGCAACTATATCCCATACATCCGCAAGATTGTGGGCAAGGAGCATTATGTGGATGTGAAGAACGTGATGGTCATGGGCGGCGGACGTACTGCCGTGAGAGCCGTGAAGAAGATGCCGGAGTATATGGAGACCAAGATCATCGAGATAGATGAACACAGATGTGAATATCTCAATGACATCCTCGACGATCGGAAGACGCTCATCATCCATGGCGACGGTCGCGATATTCCGCTGCTTACCGAGGAGGGCATCAGGAGCACTCAGGCTTTCGTGGCACTCACCGGCAATGCCGAAACCAATATCCTCGCCTGCCTCACCGCCAAGCGACTGGGAGTGAGAAAGACCGTGGCTGCGGTAGAAAACGTGGATTACGTGAGCATGGCTGAGAGTCTCGATATCGGTACCATCATCAATAAGAAGGCGATAGCAGCAAGCTATATCTACCAGATGATGCTCGATGCCGACGTGATGAACGTGCGCTTCCTTATGAGTGCCAATGCCGATGTGGCTGAATTTATCGCCAAGGAGGATTCGAAGGTAACCAAGAAACCAGTGAAAGACCTCGGCATGCCTATCGGTGTAACCATCGGTGGACTGGTGCGCAAGGGCGAGGGAATGCTCGTTTCCGGACATACACAGATAGAACCGGGCGACTCCGTGATGGTATTCTGCCACAACATCAACATGAAGAAAATTGAGAAGTACTTTATATGATAAACAGTAAACTGATATATAAGATCTTAGGACAGCTCCTCTTCATCGAGGCATTCCTGCTCTTCATCAGTCTGCTGGTAGCTCTCTACTATCAGCAGGACGACATCTTTGCCTTCATCGTGGCTACACTTACCACCATCGGAGGCGGACTGATATTGAAATGGAGAGGTCATGGAGCCGACAATACAATGTCGCGCCGTGATGCCTATCTCGTGGTTTCGCTCTCCTGGATTGTCTTCAGTCTCTTCGGCACGCTGCCCTTCATAATCAGCGGTTACATCCACAGTTTTACGGATGCCTACTTCGAGACGATGTCGGGATTTACCACCACGGGAGCCACCATCCTCGACGATGTGGAATGTTTCCCCCACGGACTGCTCTTCTGGCGGTCGCTCACCCAGTGGATAGGCGGATTAGGAATCGTGTTCTTCACCATCGCCCTGCTGCCTTCGCTTGTCGGAGGACAGACCAAGGTATTTGCGGCAGAGGCCACGGGACCCATCAAGTCTAAGTTACATCCCCGTCTCTCCACCTCTGCCAAATGGATCTGGAGTGTCTACCTGGTGCTCACCATCGCCTGCATCCTCTCCTATTATATAGCGGGAATGAATCTCTTCGACAGTTTCAACTACGCGATGACCACCACGGCTACGGGAGGTTTCTCTACTCACAACAGCAGTACTGAGTTCTTCCATTCACCGGCAGTAGAATACATCTGTGCTTTCTTCTGTTTCCTTTCGGGCGTGAATTTCACGCTGCTCTATTCAGCAGTCATCAAGTTCAAGATCAAGGATCTGTTCAAGAATTCAGAATTCAAGTTCTATGCCCTGTTTGTCTCGGCTTTCACCGCCTTCATCATGATAGAACTGGTTACGCTGCGCAATTACGACCTGGAGCATGCCTTCCGCAGCGCCGTATTTCAGGTGGTTTCGTTTATCACCACCACAGGTCTCTTCAATGATGATGCCGCCCTCTGGCCTCATGTCACCTGGGTTATCCTGGCTACATGTATGTTCTTCGGAGCGTGCTCGGGCAGTACAAGCGGTGGACTGAAATGTATCCGTGGCGTGATGCTCGTGAGAATGGTGAAGAATGAGTTCCGCCAGATTCTGCATCCGAATGCCGTGCTACCACTGAAGATAGACGGTGTCAACGTGCCGATGCAGAAGCGTGTCACCCTGCTCGCCTTCCTCACCACCTATCTCATCATCTGTCTGGTCATCTCCTTCACGATGATTGCGATGGGCATCGACAATACCAATGCCATCACCATCACGCTGAGTTGCGTGGGTAATGTAGGACCTACCTTAGGTACGGAAATCGGACCTACCATGTCGTGGAGCGAACTGCCCGACCTGGCTAAATGGTTCTGCTCGCTGATGATGCTGATTGGTCGTCTTGAGATTTTCAGTGTGCTGGTAATCTTTACTCCGGCGTTCTGGAAGGAGAACTAAGATACGGAATGAGTTGTCGGATAAATCATATCAGATGACAGCATATCAGATATTTGAATTCTGGTATTTGAAAGGGAAAAAAAGCGCTTACTAAACTAAGTAGTTTTCTAAAGAAATGCGTTATATATATAAAAGGTATAAAGTCGGAAAGGCATTTCCCCATCAGAGCGGATATCCTAACACGACAGATTGCCTTGGGAGAATTCAGTGCACATGCACATTTTTATCAACTAAATAAAATTTCATACAACATGAAACCATTAAAATTTCAACCACTATTAAAATCCACCATCTGGGGTGGCAGTAAGATTATCGCTTTCAAACATCTCGACGTAAAGCAGGAGAAGGTGGGCGAAAGCTGGGAAATCTCTGGAGTACCAGGCAAAGAAAGCATCGTAGCTGATGGCGAGATGCAGGGCAAGAGCCTCAATGAGGTAGTGAAAGAACTCAAGGGAAGTTTCCTTGGGGAGGAGAACTACAAGCGTTTCGGAAATGAATTTCCATTGCTCATCAAGTTTATTGACGCCAACAGCGACCTCTCTATCCAGGTGCATCCTAATGATGAGATTGCCCACAAGCAGGGCAAGAAGCATGGTAAGACCGAGATGTGGTATGCACTGCCAAGCGAACCGGGCGCAAAACTCTATAATGGCTTGAAGATGCAGATTACACCAGAGCAGTACAAGGAGATGGTGGAGAATGATACCATCACGGATGCACTGGCTCAGTATGACGTGAAGGAAGGCGACTGCTTCTTTATTCCTGCAGGCAGAATTCATGCCATCGGCACTGGTTGTTTCGTGACTGAAATCCAGCAGACCAGCGATGTGACCTACCGCATCTACGATTTCAAGCGCAAGGACAAGGACGGCAACTATCGCCAGCTCCACACCAAGGAGGCTGCCGAGTGCATAGACTATAACGTGCAGGCTGACTATCGCCAGCATTATACTCCGATGAAGAACGAGGGTGTAGGCATAATAGAGTGTCCATACTTCACCACCGCCGTGTATGATCTTGATGAGCCTATGACGCTCGACTATTCCGAACTGGACAGTTTCGTGATTCTGATCGGTCTGAAGGGCAAGGCAAAGATAACCGACAACGAGGGTAATGAGATTACGCTCCATGGCGGCGAAAGTATCGTAGTGCCAGCCAGCACCCAGACATTGAAGGTAGAAGGAACCTTGAAGTTCCTGGAAACTTATGTATAGTTTAAAGGTAAAAAAGTAAAAAGTAAAAAGAAAGCAGGCAGATGACATCCCGCCAGGCTCTTTTTACCTTTTTACTTTTTTACCTTTTTACCTTTAAAAATCTTTTTTACCTTTTCAAATACTCCTCAATATCCGCCTGTATCTTCTGGAATTCCGGTGAGAACTGGTAGAAGGTGTTCTTCTTCATCATCATTTTCACTTTGCCCAAGCTGTTCTCATAGCAAGCCATTTCGGTGCGAGCCTGCTCGGAATGGAGGGCACGGTCACGGATTTCATTCTCGCGGTCATTGCGCAGGGCATCACATACGCTCTGCACGATGGGACTCACCACCAGGTCGAAGAGATGATGACCCTGTATATATAAATAGGTATTGGTCTCAGTTACCCCAAGGTTTCGAAGATAAGTTTCCATCTCAGGAAGATAGGTCTTGTGCTTCGGGAAATGACGCTCCAGTTGGAAGAGCTTTGCCTTCACCTTCTTGGCGAGATAGTCTATCGCCCATTGAGGATCTCGGATTCGTACGGATGGCAGCACGATCACCTTGTCAAACTCAGCCATATCCAAATGCATCGACATCTTGCGAAAACGGATGTAGAAAAGCATATGCCAAACGAAGAGGGGCCATATCGTACGGGAATAAGCTTCCAGGAAATGCTCGAAGTCGAAGATGCGATGGTCGTTGAGCGTCACCATCACGCAGGTTTCGTGCAGCCCCTTGGCATAGCACTGGTAGTTTTCAATGGCATAGGCATAGGTATGGAAGATGTATGGATTTTCGAGCATCATCTGCGAAGCCTCGGTAGTGCCCTGTCGGAGATAATCGTAGTCGGCATCCACGCAGGCTATCATATCCTTGCCCACTCCCTTGAGCATACTCGATACCGCAGCCTTCTTGCCACGGTCCAGATGCTGGTTGCGTGAAGGCAGCATGATGTCGAAATAGCGGGTTTCATCCTCAAACTTACCAAGTACAGACCGCCAGAAAAATACGTCATCATAGCTCTCGACGTAAGCCACTATCTTACGTCTCGCCTTCTTCGAGGTCATCCTGTTGGCAGCCTCGAAGTATAGGGAATTGATATTATCGGTTAAACGTTTAGCCATAATTTAAGTGAAGAGTGAAGAGTGAAGAGTGAAGAATTCACTTGATGGTGATATCATTCACTTCGGTGACTTTATCCGTCCATCCATCCATGACCACGGCAGGACTGTGGGTAGTCATGATGATCTGGATGTTAGGGTTCAGTTGAAGCACCAGTCCGATGAGCTGCTTCTGCCATTCGAAGTGGAGACTGATTTCCGGTTCGTCCATGAAGAGCACGTAAGGCTGATTGTCCTCCACCAGCACGGTGAGGAGAATGGCAAGTATCTGCTTTTCGCCGGCAGAGAGCTGGTAAGGCATGAGCTGTTCGCCTATCTGATCGAAGCGGATCTCGTTGGCTGTGCGCACGATGGTCTTGCCCGTATCCTTGAAGAGACTGTCCACTATATCCTGGAACATCCTCTTCGGTTCACTCAGTTTCTGTGCCTTGGCGGCTGCATCAGGATCACCACTCTGCAGCACGGCGATGATGCGATTGCCGATGTTCACCTGATAGTCGAGATACTTGCGCTGCAACTGGAACAGTTGCCAGTCGAGTTCAGTAACCAGCGTGAGGTCTATCTTGTTGATCATCTCGGCATTCATCAGCGGCCTATCCACCGAGCGAATCACATCGTAGCGTATCCACTTGGCTTCCTCAGGCTCCACCTTGAGATGCACCCCCTTGATCATGTGGCTCGGGAATTCCCCACCGGCAGCGAGGCCCTTCACCACCTTATTTAATATAGTACTCTTGCCCACGCCGTTTACACCACTCAGGATATTGACACGGCGGTCGAGGTTCCAAAGAATATGTTTGGTACCACTCCAGAGAGAGTCTATCTCAATCTGTTTGATATAATCAGCGTATTTCTGCATAAGAATGTCTCCTATTTTAAAAATTTCTACCGCAAATATAGCAAAATTCCTTGAAAATTAGTACCTTTGCACCCGATTTTAACGATAAATATCGACTAATTTAATATAAATAAAGAAAAATGGATAACAAACGACCTCTCATCGCCCACCTGTGTCTTTTCTGCTCCGGTGCATTCTGGGGATTGATGGCTCCCGTAGGCAAGGATGCGATGCTCCACGGCATCGACGGCATCGACCTCGTGAGCTTCCGTGTATTGGGCGGTGCCATTCTCTTCTGGCTCGCTTCTCTCTTCACCAAGAAGGAGCACGTACCGGTAAAAGATATCTTCATGTTTGCTGCAGCAGGACTATTCGCTCTCGTTTTCAACCAGTGTTCCTATACCATCGGACTGAACATGACCTCTCCGAGCAACTCCAGCATCATGACTACTTCGATGCCTATCTTTGCGATGATTCTCTCCTTCTTCATCCTGAAGGAACCTATCACCTGGAAGAAAGCGCTCGGTGTGCTGATGGGCTGTGCAGGTGCTTGCATCATCATCCTGACAAGTGCCACGGCGGGCAATGCGAAGGTGGGCAACATCTGGGGCGATCTGCTCTGTATGTCGGCTCAGCTCTCTTTTGCGCTCTACCTCTCGCTCTTCAAGAATCTGCTGTCGAAGTATTCCCTCTTCACCATCAACAAGTGGATGTTTCTCTGGGCCACGCTCTTCATCTGGCCATTCACCATCGGTCATGTATCAGCCATTCCATTCGCTGAAGTTCCGATGAGCACTTGGTGGGAGACGGGCTATGTGATATTCTTCGGCACCTTCGTGGCCTACATCTGCATGATGATTGGACAGAAGACGCTGCGCCCTACCGTGGTGAGTGTATATAATTATGTGCAGCCATTAGTATCGGTGAGCGTGAGTGTGGCCGTGGGACTTGCCGTGTTCAAGGGTATGCAGGCGATAGCAGCCCTGCTCGTTTTCTCGGGTGTATGGCTCGTGGTGAAGAGCAAGTCTAAGCATGATATCGACCGTCACGACCACAGTCTCGCTTACGAGAAAAGACATGCTTAAAAGACAGAAAGCTTATCATGTACGCCACACGCCCTGTAAGGGCAAAAGCTTTATAGATATCTAAATGTCAATTTATAAACAGAAAGAGGGTGTGTCATAATTCCATGATACACCCTCCGATGTGAAAGCAATTCCCCTGTACCCACTTTTATTTTTCCCTGCCCACGGAAAAATTCTTGCGTGGGCAGGGAGAAAAATATACCCGGGCAGAGAAGGAAATTTAAAAGAGTATTTTGGAGAATAGGGAGTGTAGTCGAAAAAGATTATGATTTAGCATTGCTTGTAGAAAAATAGAGATAGAAAAAGGGTGCGTCATGTAGTTATGACACACCCTTTCTGTCTGTATTTTGTTATTTTTTAGTCTCTGTTGCTTCCGAAGATGCGAAGCAGATAGAGGAAGAGGTTGATGAAATCGAGATACAAGGTGAGAGCACCAAGCAATGCCAACTTCTGTGCGCCTTCGCTCATGTCATACTGTGTCTGGAGCATCTGCTTGATTTTCTGAGAGTCCCATGCGGTCAAGCCGATGAAGATGGCAACGCCTACATAACTCAAGATGTAGTCAAAGCCAGGACTCTTCAAGAACATGTTGACCACTGTCGCGATAATCAAACCAATCAATGCCATGAAAAGTATCTTGCCGATGGAGGTCAAGTCCTTCTTGGTGGAGTAGCCATAGAAAGCCATCGCTCCGAATGTGCCGGCTGTGATGAAGAATACCTTGGCAATCACCATTGGCTCATAGATGACGAAAATGGAAGAGAGCATCGCTCCGTTTAGTACTGAGTAAATGATAAACAGCAGTGTCGCCGTACTCAGTGACAATCGGTTGATGGCTCCGCTGATGGCAAATACCAAGATGAACTCGGCGATAATCAAGCCCCACATCAAACCACGGCTTGTCACGATGGTCATCAATAGGGTAGGACTCGTTGCAACTCCGTATGCGGTAACACCAGTGATAACCAATGCAAGTGTCATCCACAAATATACCTTGCGCATCAAGGCGGAGAACACATTGGTCAATCCACGCTCTTTCTCATTGATGGCGAAACCAGAACTCTGCTGGTTTTGTTCATTTATAAAATTGAACATTTCTTTTTCTGTCATAGTCTTATTCTTTATTATAGTTTATAATCTAGTGTATATTCAGCCTGGCTTTGTGCAAAATAGCACATTGCTATCTGTTTGAAACAAATGCAAAGATAATGCCATTTCTCGAAAGTTGCCTCTTTCTCTCGAATTATTAACATTTATTCTGTTGTTGTGCCATAATTTTAAGTCATGCAGTCTTTGCTATATGTATGTACTCTTGTAAATAATTTTCGAGAAACATCTGCTCATGGGTATCATTTAGCTTCCGATGCTCCCTAGTACCACTTTCATTTTTCCCTAGTTAGGTAAAAATTCTTCCCTAGTTAGGCGTGAATTTTTACCTAGTTAGGGAGCGGCGAAAGTGTAGTGCGTCGTTTTTCTGCATCTAGAGGTATTTGTAAAGATCTTGTGAACATTATTAAAATTGCGCCTGCGTATGTGCACGCTCACGCACACTGGAGCGTGCGCATATATATAATAAGGAGCGATGTCGATTATTGTTCACGAAAATGTGAACGCTTGTTAAAATCATAACTTTTTTGAAACTTTTTTCTCGAAATATTTGGTGGAATGGAAAATAGTTAGTACTTTTGCACTCGCTTTTGAGAAATACACTTCTCGCTAGCAATAAAGAAAGAGTTCTTTGAAAGATTTTA
>JABLTL010076474.1_pt1 | contig 11579 bp, 11 predicted proteins | sample 7160151 | NCBI WGS metagenome assembly JABLTL01 (sample SAMN14651223, study PRJNA627086) | human gut metagenome | isolation source: feces | host: Homo sapiens
ACCAATGGTGGTCATCCGGGCATACTGTCCGGGCTCCACAAGCAGTACCTCAATGGGCTTGTCCGCCTCGATTTCCTGTCCGTCATTGCAGCTGAACTCTGCGCCGACGAAGTGGTCGGCGTCCAGCACCACATCGCCTTTGTCCCACATTTCCTCGACCATTGCCTGCGCTTCCTCTCTGGTTGCTGCCTCAACCGTGATGGACTTCTGAAGTGTTTCGGTAATGGTGACTTCAAATTCTTTCATGGGCAGACCTCACAGCCCGAAGGCGCAGCGGATTTCCGCGCCGTTGGTCAGTTCGGCAGTCCCGTCCTCCAGCACCTGGGTGATCAGCTTTTTGTCCTCCTCATCCAGCGAAACAATATCGCCGTCCTCCAGCGCAAAGATGATGCCGGGGCCGGCAAGATAGCAGTCGCCGCTCTGGTCGATGATGACGTCATCGCTGTTAAAGGCGATGAAAATGCCCGAAACCGGCATCAGCTCCAGACTGTCCGCGCCGCCGCTGTTCAGCGCCAGCGTCAACGCCTCATACAGCGTCATGCTGATGGCCGCTGCGCCGGGAATGGCGTAGATGACCTCCGCCTTGCTTTCATCATCTTCGCCGTCGGCTTCCAGATGGATGCGCAGCGTTTCGGGAAAGCCGTCCATGCCGTCCAGATACAGGCTGTCCGGCTGACCGTCCTCCTCGCTGACATAGATGTTCAGATCTCCCTCAATGTTCAGTGTGATATTTGCCATAAAAACTCCTTTCAGCGCTCCTGTTGATGCGCTCTGTTTTTCTGCCAGGCTTCCAGCAGTTTGATGATGGTCTCCTGCATCTGCAGGGGTGTGTAGGACTTCGGAAAATACTTCCGCAGCACATCGCCGCGGATGGTTATGCGGTCGAGCTCGCTTTTCTTTTCCTCATCCATGATTTCGTACATGGCTTCCAGTGTGCATTGTCCGTTCTGGCTCAGGCGTTTGAGGCGCTGCGCCTGTGAAAGCGACGGCGTCGCCTGCGCGTAGTCCATGGCGTCGAGAAACTGCTCCTGCTCATGGGGTTTCAGATAGGACAGCTCGACTGCCGGATTGAAGGCCAGCTCTTTTCTGTCCACCATATCCAGCAGCTGCGGAATCAGCTCCGTCAGACGGATAAACCGCTGTACCTGCCGGGCGCTGTCGCCGGCCGGCTGACCGACCAGCTCTGCCGTTCTGAACTTTGCGCCAAGTTGGCGCAAAGTGGGGTCAGTGCGCTGTCCCTGATGGGTCAGGGCTTCCATCTTCATGCGGTAGGAAAACGCCCGCTCGCTGGGGAGAATGTTCTCTCTTTGCAGGTTGCTGTCCACCATGGTAATCACGGCGGTATCGTCGTCCATTTCCCGGACGATGGCTTTGATGTCCGCTTTTCCGGCAAGCTCCGATGCCCGGAACCTGCGGTGCCCGGAAACGACTTCAAATTTGCCATCCTCTGCCGGTCGAACCAGAATCGGATTGATCACGCCTCCCGCCATGATGCTGTCGATGGTGTCCTGCATCAGCTCATCCTCATCGTTTACTTTGAACGGGTGGTTTTTGAATGGCCGGAGCCTGTCCAGCGGGAGCAGCACGACCTGTTCCGCAACCTCCCATTCGGGCTTCGGCTCTGTGCGCGCCTGTTCCAGAAGTTCCTGTGCCTTGCTGCCGGTGTCTTTGTCCTGGGGAGCGGCCCGGGCCGCGTGTTCTGCTTCCGGCTTTTTTCGCCGGCCTGTCTTACCGGCAGTCCGCTTTGCCGGTGCTGCCGTGTCCTTTTCTTCTGCCAATTTGCATCACCTCCCGGAAATGACAGAAGCCGCAGCGGGAAAGCTGCGGCTCAGACAAGACCGTTTGCCATATCGTGGCGCACCAGGGCGTCGTAGTAATTCGATATGGTCAGCGGCGCGTTGTATAGGGAAGCCAGAAGGTACTGCTTGATGTTCCGCACCTTGCTGGCGTTCTCCTTGAAGGAACTCAGCACATACTCGATGTGCGTGCAGTTGAGCTTGAGAAACTGGCTCTTGACTACCTCTCGGGGCTTATCGTCCCCGGCGATTCGGATGTACTGACGTTTGGAGCAGATGGTATCGAGAAGGAGCTCCATGATCTCTGCGATGGTATCCCGGTCATACGGGTTGTTCTCCAGGAGAATGTCGTACTCCAGATTATCTTCAAGAATTGCCCGATATTGTTCCCGCTCATCCATATCCCGTCCCATCTTATCCACAGGTGCCTGACCGTGACCGCCACCTTGACCGGAAGGGAAAGGATAGGTTTCAGTCTCACTCAAATCAGTATAATTTGAATCAGTATTACTTCCTCGTGATTTTCGGGATTCCGGAGTCGTGAAATTCACGTCTGCTGAATCGTGATTTTCACGAGTCTTGATTCGTGATTCCGGTGCAGGCGGGATGCTGCCGTCGGAGTTATCCACAAAGTTCTTGACGAAGATGAGATTGGGCTTACCCAGCCCCTGCCGCTTGCGCTCTATGAGCCCGGCTTTGCTGTCCAGCTCGTTCAGCAGCTTGGTGGCCTTCTGATCGGCACAGCCGATAGCCTCCATGACCTCCTCCAGCGTGAAGATGATGAACACGCGCCCCTGTTCGTCCAGCCAGCCGTTTTTACGGCTCAGGCTCATCCGATCCAGCAGAATGCCGTAGAGAATTTTTGCCTCGGCGGAGATGGACTTGAAGCGTTCATCGGTAAACAGCGCCTTGGGGATACGGTAAAAGGCAAACTGATCTGCCTGGGCACCGTAGAAATAATCCAGCGTCACTTGGCGCGCCCCCTCTCAAGCGAGCGAAGAATCTCCTTCGTACACCAGCCGATGCACGGTCCGCACTTGCCATACGGGCAGTCATCGCATTCGCTTACGGGTTTCGTTTCCGGCTTTGGCCGGTCATAATAGCAGACCTTCAGCATACAGCCGTGTCTGCCGTAGTAATAGCAGTACCGGCAGTCCTTCGGCTTGCCGTTTTCGCAGTAATCTGTCATAGCGTTCATCCTCCTGAAAATGGGTACAAAAAAAGCGCGTCTGTCCAGCCGCAAAGGCATTCTCCCCGGAGGGAGAGACAGACGCGCAAGGCGTGTTCATATTCAATTCTGGCAATAAAAAATGGGCTAAGCGTCCATCGCTTACTCCCAGTACAACATCAGCTATTCAGTTTCGGCACTGCCCAAATGCAAGGGCTTATGCCGCAAATTCCTTGATATTACGGGCTTTTTCGGGTGTTAGTCCACAAATAACAGCCTCATTCATCAGAATAACATCAAACTGGTCATCCCGTGTATAGTCCAGAACATCCTTCAGTAGAGAGTTATCGTGGTAGATCTTCGGGACATCAATGCCATGCAGCAGCATATTTGTGATACACAGCATATAAGGGAACTGCTTCTTTTCGATGCCGTAAATGGAAGCATCGTAAGCGGACTGATCCTCTGTTGTTTCGATTTTGGCAGAAAGTTCTTTCAGCCAACTTGTAAGGAAACCGCCAGTACCGCAAGCAAAGTCTGCAACCTGTTCGCCAATCTGCGGATTGATCATCTTTGCCATGAAATCGGTCACAGCACGAGGGGTGTAAAACTCACCGGAAGAACCGGCGCTTTGCAGTTCCTTCAAAATAGTCTCATAAATTTCACCGAAAGCATGGCTTTCCTCATAGTCTCCGAGGTCAAGATCATCAATAACATTGATAACCTGACGGAGCAGAACGCCATCTTTCATGTACTGGTTGGCATCGGCAAAAGTGGTCTGCACGATAGCCTTTTTAATTGGGGTAGATACGTCAACAGGAAGCTTTTTGAGCGTTGGGAACAAGGTGTTGTTCACAAAGTTCAGCAGCTTATCGCCTGTCATTGCAGTACCGGTATGATCGTCAACAGCCCAATTCTGCCAACGGCATTCTTCCGGAATAATGGAAACATAGTCCTCGTCATCCCATTCCCAATCCTGCTCTTTTGCATCATATACTTTCAGAAAAAGCATCCATGCAATCTGCTCAATACGCTGGGCATCGCCATTGATGCCGGCGTCATTGCGCATGATATCACGGAGTCTTTTCACAAATCCTGATAAATTGCTCATAGTTTATACCGCCTTAGTATTTTTGCTTCAAATAAGGAACAAATACATCGTAGAACTTCTTACTCCACTCTGCATGGAACTTTGCCATTTGTGTCCAGTCAGCTTCATTTTCGATACTTACACCTTCCAGACGAATGACAATATAAGATCCCTTAGTGTCATCGCTGCGCAGCCAGTCTATCTGAGTACCCAAGACAGATTCAATCTCAGATTTGTGACTGTATAAGTAATCAAAGGCTTCCTTATTTCGTTCTTTATTGGAATGTGCAAGTGTCAAATCAACTCTTGCTTTATTGTAATTCGCTACACAAGCAAGGCTAAAACCGCCAATACCGAAGAAACCGCTCAACCAGTTTTCCTTGGATGTAGTGCATCCAGAAAAACAGCCGTGACCAGTTCCATCATCATGTGCCTGCTGAATATAAGGCAGTGCAAATGCCCAATAACGACGACGCAGTTCATAACGTGTACCGGCTTCCTGTGCGGTTCCATCGTCATTTGCATCCTTGAGATAGAAAACCAAATCTTCTTCATTTGCACCGTAAGCTTTGAAGAATTTGCGAAGCATGGAAATCTTCGTGGATGTACTGGTATTTCTCTCCACATAAATATCGGTGTCAATTTGTAGGGCATTTCTCAAATCTTGCGGTTTGTTGCTGACATAGACATCCAAATCGTTGGAAGCCCCCTTGGAGTATGCCAAACGTGACAGAACAGATTTATCTTCTGCATGGAGAATCTTCAAAATCTGCTCCATCATGTCAATCCAACTTGTAACCGGCTGTTCGGTGTTCTTGTAGCCAAAACGAACAATATCACGACCGCTCAGTTCAACATCGTCATCCAGTGAATAGGAATCCATTTGTTTTTCTGCAGGTCTATAGTCCGTTGCAGGAAGCGGCCATATTGTCAATGCACGCTGCATCAGCATCTGATTTCGTGTTTCCAGTTCTGCAAGTCCCCAATGTTCTTGCTGTCCGATCCAGTTATTCATGTAAAGGTGGCTGTCAATGAAGCCGTTTTTCATATCTCGCTTTTCAACAAATGGACTATTGCTGTATTTGGAGTTATATCCAGTCAGAGTCAGGTTTGCCATGCGGTGGAGCCAAGTTTCGTGAATTTCTTCATAGTCTTCACCAAGTTCTTTTACCCATACAGGGGTAAGATGCTGTGGCATGATGTGTTCGATAGAATAGATTCCATCATCACACTGTTTATAGACATTCTGAACTTCCACGGTCCCGTAGTTTTCAAAACGCTCCAAAATATATATCTTATTTTTACTGTTCATCTGATAAACAGGACGAACAGAAAATGCTTCAACAAATTCTCCATCATCCGGGAACCTGCCACGATCAGACTTAGAATTAAGTGCATACTTGAATTTTTCAAGATAGCTGTTATCCGTACCATCGTATCTAATGATTTCTCGATGGAGCATCAAGAAAATCTTATTCAGAGCATTGGTAGGAAGATCGCAAATCGTTCTACGGAACAAGTAATTCTCGGTGTAAAGGAAAATTTCTTTTACATCAGCAAGGGATAATTTACCCGCCTCTTGCAAACGCAAAACTTCAAGGAAGAACGGCCTTGTAACGGTGGTTTCCAAACGATTCAGGCGGTAAATACAAGAATTTAATTCCTTGTCCGCAGTGTTGCCTTTGAGCAGAATTTCGTACCATTTTGCATAGTTCAACAGTTCCTGCAACAATGGCTCGATTTCTGTACCATTTTCCTCGACGAACGCCTTAAATGTGAAGTAGACCTTGCTCATAGAAGGGATAAGCTGCTGTTTTACGCTGAGATAATCACGGACAAACATACTTACATCATAGTCCGTACAAATCTCAATCTTATTCCAGTATTTCTCATAAAAATCATTCTGCTGTTTTGTGGGCAGGCCCATGAGAATGAAGTTCCTGATTTTGTCACCCTCGCTCAGAGCAACACCCGTAGAGTTCAAACTCTCAAAAATCAGCTGCGGATTGTCATCTTGATTCAGCGTAATATTGATGATTTCCAATTTGGTTACTGCTTCATAAAGTTCGTCAAGGGTGATTTCTTCTTTCTGAATGCGAGAATAAAAGTAGTTATAGTTAATTGTGAGATTAGAATTCGGAATATGCTCAGATTCTTCATCAAACAATTTTCCAAAAGCATTTCTATCATTCTTAACAGGTTTCAACTTTATTCTGGTATCATCGTCCTGCCATTCGTCAATCAGGTATGTCTTATAAATCTTCTCTGCAAGATTGCCCTTTTCCGGTGTTAACACACCACTTTTCATCAGGTTATACATTGCGAGCAGAAGCAAAGAAATTGTAGTCAATCGCTGCTGACCATCAATGACCAGATATTCGTTAAATTCGCCATCGTTATGAACAGACACAATGCTACCGAAGAAATGGCTCTTGCGTCCACGGCGGATAACCTTAATCAGGTCATCATAAAGCTGCTTGCAGTTTTCAGTTTTCCAATCATAATTTCTCTGATATACAGGGATGACAAATCGCTTGTCAGACCCCTGCATATAGGAAACGAGTTTAGTTTCAGATCCTTTCATAATTTATACCGCCTCATCTGCGTAAATCGCTTCTTCAAGTTCCTTAACTGCCTGTAAATATCCAGCCTTGCCGCCGAAATAACCGGCAATCTTAGCAGGCTTACCAAGCTTCAGGAACGGGTCAAGTTTCAAAATTTCTGTCTTTTCAATTTCATAAATACCGGTGTTCATGTATTTATCAAGGAGTGCTTCCAACACCTCTTTGGCAACACCGCTGTATTTACTGAGAAAATCACGTTTTTTCACATTGTTGGCTCTCTCTTTACGGGTCAAAGGCTTTTTATCAAATGCCACATGACAGATAAAGTCGAAGTCATCCACATCAGCCATGTTCTGATCTGCTTTCATCAGTTCAAGGTCAATGCCACGCTCCAAAAGCATTTCTTTGATTTTCTCTTTCTTTTTTTCCTTCGACCACTGGCGAATAAAGTTATCCAGAGATGCGTACTCACCACGGATATTTTCCTTGGTGTAATCGACAATACTTTCCTGACGGAGCAGCTTGCCGTTGGCATCATACACGGATACAGTTTTATGGATAATCTCCACCTTACAACCATCACGACCAACAACAGGTTTCACGGTCGGCGGGTTAGGAGGTGTAGGCGGAACCGGAGGATTAGGATCATCTCCCGGCTGTGGTGGTTTATGTCCTGGGAATCCAGGATCAATGACAATCGGGCCATCCCAATCAGGATCAGCAAACAGTCTGCTGACATTACGGAAGTCCATAACCACAAAATGAGTTTTGCCTTCCTTTTCACGCAGTCTGGTGCCACGACCGATAATTTGCTTAAACTCTGTCATAGAGCCAATCATTTCATCCAGAACAATCAGCTTTGTCATCTTACAGTCCGCACCGGTAGACAACAACTTGGATGTGGTCGCAATAACCGGATATGGCGCAGAAACAGAAATGAAGTAATCCAGTTTCTTTTTGCCATAGTCATCGCTGCCGGTAATACGCACAACATAGTCCGGATTCTCTTTGACCATATCAGAGTTCAGGTTGACCAATGCCTGACGCATACGCTCCGCAGCATCTTCTGTAGCACAGAACACGATGGTTTTCGCCATTCTATCTGTGCTTTTCAGATAGCGGGTGATTTCAGATGCAACCTGCTGAATACGATCTTCGATAATGATGTTGTAATCGTAGTCACTATTGGTATAAATACGGTCTTCGATTTCATTGCCGTAAATATCTCTTTGACCCTTTCGAGGACGCCAGCCATCACCGATGTCGGTCATAATATTGATAACCTTGAACGGCGCAAGAAAGCCGTCTTCAATGCCTTCTTTCAGGCTGTACATATAGATAGGTTCGCCAAAGTAACTCAGGTTAGAGATATACTTGGTTTCCTTCGGGGTTGCGGTCATGCCGATCTGAGTAGCAGAATTGAAATATTCCAAAATTCTGCGCCAACGGCTTTCCTCTTTCGCAGAGCCACGATGACACTCATCCACGATGATAAGGTCAAAGAAATCTGGTGTAAACAGTTCGCTGAAATGTTCCTTATCATCGTCACCAACCAACTGCTGATACAGAGAGAAATATACCTCATGGGAAGTAATGGTACTCTTATCATCCTTGGCAACATTGATTTTATGAATAACCTTTTCCAGCGGAGCGAAGTCCTGCTGAATAGACTGATCCACAAGAATATTGCGGTCAGCAAGATAAAGAATCTTACGCCTCAAACCACTTTGCAGCATACGATAAACGATCTGGAAAGCAGTATAGGTTTTACCCGTACCAGTAGCCATGACGAGCAGCAAGCGGTTCTGACCTCTTGCAATGGCATCTACGGTTCTGTTAATAGCAATACGCTGATAGTAACGAGGAGGATATGTATTCTGGCTGCTGTAATAAGGCTGCTCAATTAACGCTTCCTGCGCCGGTGTCATTCTGGACTCCTGCTTGAAGCGGGCAACCAGTTCAGCTTCTGTCGGGAACTCATCCAGACCAAACTGACGCTCTTTTCCTGTAAGGAAATCATGTTCCGCAAACCCGTCACCATTAGAGCTATAGGCAAATGGAAGATCAAGCATTTGAGCATAGGTCATGGCCTGCTGTAAACCATGAGAAATACTATGATTGTTGTCCTTTGCTTCAATAATGGCAATTGGGTTGTTTGCGTTCAGATACAGAATATAGTCTGCTCGCTTTGGCTTTTCTCGGAACACAAAGTTACCCTTCAAGTTGATTCTTCCGTCCGTAATCTGTGTCTCCATTGTGATTTTACCCCTGTCCCACTTAGAGATAATCGAAGGAGTAATGTACTGCAATTTAATATCTTCTTCAGACATTGCCTTTTTCGGTAGTATTGTACTCATTTGCATGTCCTCCTTCCATGCTCGTCATACATGAAAGCTTCTCATAATCCGAAATTATCGGAACTTGCATTTTAAAAAACATCTCATTTTCCAAAGTGTCAAATTGACACTTTGGAATGAGCCTTTGACACTTTGGAAATCTTCCTTCTTAATAAGCGATCCTGAAATAGTCCAAATATGCTTTATATTTATCCTGTGCGGTCAAACAAGTGTCTGTCAGGTAGCCTTTTTCGTTATTCCACTCTTTCAATCCTCGGTAATAGAACATCTTCAGATTATCCTCAATAATGAAAGGAACAATATTATATTTCAGGCATTCCTTGAACATAATCAATCTGCCCACACGACCGTTGCCGTCTTGGAACGGATGGATTCGCTCAAACTTTACATGGAAGTCCAGAATATCCTCAAAAGTCTTTTCTTCCTTGGCATTGTATTCTGTCAGTAACGCTTTCATCTTATCGGCAACTTCTTCCGGAAGGGCAGTATCCATACCACCAACCTCGTTTGGAAGTTTCTTGTAGTCGCCAACAGCGAACCAATCTTTTCTGGAATCGCTGGTTCCATTCTTCAGGATCAAATGAAGTTCCTTAATGAACTTCTCGGTCAATGCCGTTTTTGCGTTCTCAATAATCATGTCAATACAGCGGAAATGATTTGCTGTTTCAATCACGTCGTCAACATTAAGAACTTCATTTTCTATGCCGATCGTGTTGGTTTCAAAAATATATCTGGTCTGATCGTGAGTCAGACGGCTGCCTTCGATATGGTTGGAATTGTATGTTAAATCAATCTGTGTCTTATGGTAAATACCACCGGAGTATTTACTTGCCTTCTGCTCTTTCAGAATACCCAACAGAGTAATCGGTTCTTCTTTTCTCTTGTTGGTACGCTCCGGTTTTTCTGCATTTTCGGGAATATTCCAAGTCTTGCCGGTAAGAAACGCTCCATTTACACGTCCCTGGGCGCAGTAATTTCTAACGCTGCGCTCTGACACATCCCATTTTTTCGCTATTTCAGCAACCGAAAGGTATCGCATCTGCTATCCTCCGTCATAAATCGAATCAAAAAACTACACTAATCTACTGTATAGTATATCACATTATCGGCAAAAATATCAACCACTTTCAGAATTAACGTCTTATTTTTGCCGTCACAGGAAACCTTGTTTCATTCCATCTAACCCGCTGTCTCACCAAATCATATAAAAGTGTGATATGAATCACATTATTATCAATAACTATGTGATAAGCAACCAACGCACAAATCAAAAGGCTGGATACCACCTCTTTCGAAGTAATATCCAGCCGTGTTTTTGGATTGTTAATCTTCCATAATCTCAACCATCATCCTGGCACCCAACTTAAAACTGTTCTGGAACAGCAGGCAGTCCGTAATGGTCTGATACTCACGCACGCAATCTGTGTATTTCTCAAACAGCTCCTTCTGCTCATCCGTCATGGTGGCTTTGAGCTTTTCTTCGTTCCTACAGATCAGCTCCAGTAGCTTCTTATACTCCTTGCAGGAAGAAGTATCATATTCCATTGGCTCAATATTGCCATACCAAAATTCTTCAAGAATTTTCATACTGCATCCTCCCCGTAAATCATTTCACGGAGGACAATTTCCTCTGCCCGGTTATGGATGCTGTTCATAGCTCGTACCCACGCCATCTGATCATGTGTCTTTAATTCCTCATTCACAGACTCGGCCTCCTGCATCTGACGGATAATCAGCTGCAATCTGCGCTGCGCCTGCTCATCCAGATCAGCCAGATAAGTCCAAAGCTGACCTTCCAGAACCAGATGATTGAAACGCATCGGGTGATTCTCTTTGAGATAATCACGGTGCATCCGACCGTACTTTCCAATGGTTCGTTCTTCGTTAGGGAGTTTCATATCCGGAATGTAGTAATCTTCTGCCAGCACAAATTCAATGCTGTTATTCTTCATTTTGTTTTCCATAAACTTGACCTCGATTTCATGATTTTTGTCACATCGAGACTCACTGGTGTAGTGATGGTGTAGTAGCACCACCCTCAAGTCAGAAAAACCTTGATATTACTGGATTTTTAGAGATTTCTACAAATAATGCCGTGACACAGAAAAAGTACACGAATCACAGGAAATCCTCCTTTCATTACCCCAAAATCTCCGCTGTCAGGGACTCCATCTCAGCCTCCAAAATCTCTGCCGCCCGCCTGCAAGCCCCCACGCAGGGCCGACTCTGGTAGTATTCCTCCGTCCGCACCGCAGGCTCCGCCAGATCCTCGCCCTCGGCAAGCCCCAGCAGGTCCCGGCAGATCAAACTGCCTTCCGACGCCTCGAAGGAACCACACATCTGCTGCACCAGCGCATACAGCGCCTGTTTCCCTGCGGCATCCGTCGGGTCCTGGTAGCCGCACAGATCGCCCAGCACCAAGACCATGCCGCTCACCGCGCCGCACACCTCTCGCAGCTTGCCAAACCCAGCGCCAAAGGGACTGGCTCGCTTGGCCGCCTCCTCCACGCTCATGTCCAGCTCTTCCGCAAAAGCCGCATACACCGACTGGCTGCAATTATAGCCCATCCGGAACAGTTCTTCCGCTCTGTCTGCCTTGTTCAC
>JABLTL010052768.1_pt1 | contig 11576 bp, 11 predicted proteins | sample 7160151 | NCBI WGS metagenome assembly JABLTL01 (sample SAMN14651223, study PRJNA627086) | human gut metagenome | isolation source: feces | host: Homo sapiens
AGCTGCTCGCCGCCGCGAAACAGCACGCCGAGCTCCGCTGCGCGGCCGGAGCCGGTCATAATCGAGGTCGGCGTGGCCAGCCCCAGCGCGCAGGGACAGGCGATCACGAGCGTGGAGCAGACGCAGTTGAGCGCCGAGCACAGATCTCCGGCGTCGAGCACGAAGTAGCGCAGGCAGAAGATGCCGGCCGCGACCAGAATGACCACGGGCACGAACACGGTCGCGATCTTGTCGGCCAGCCGCGCGATGGGGGCTTTTTCCGACTGCGCTGCGCTGACGATGGCGATGATCTGCGCAAGCACGGTCTGCTCGCAAACGGCTGCGCATGAGAGCGTCACATCGCCCTCCCGGCAGAGCGTGCCGCAGTACATACGCGCGCCCGCACATTTCGGGATCAGCTCGCTCTCTCCCGTGAGCATGGATTTGTCGACCGTGCACGCCCCGCTCAGCACGGCGCCGTCGATCGGCACGCGCTCACCGCTGCGGACCTGCACAATATCGCCGGGCGTCAGCGTGCGGACCTCAACGGTCTGCACTGTGCCGCCGCGCAGCACGTTCGCCGTCTCCGGCTGGAGGCGGATCAGCTTCCGGATCGCTTCCGAGGCCTCGTAGCGCGAGGTGCACTCCATATACTTGCCGAACAGGATCAGCGACAGCAGCACGCCCTCGGAGAGGAAGTACAGCTTCACGTCGTGGTGCACGGTCAGTGCGATGCAGGCGCTGTGCAGATAGATTACGGTCGTCGACATGGCGACCAGAAAGTCCATGCCGAGCACGCCCTGCCGCAGCGCCTTGTACGCGCCCTTGTAGAAATATGCGCCCGGCCAGAACTGGAGCACGGACGCGATCGCAAGCTGGATCAGCGGGTGCAGATTCCAAAACAGGGGCATCGTCAGAAGGACGCTGATGCAGAGCGTCCTTAACAGCCGCAGCCGGCCGCCGATCTCGCTCTCGGCGTCGCCGCAGGCGGGACACGAGACGGAGATGTCACTTGGCTGCATCGTGTTTCAGTTTCAGATACTGCCGGAAGCACACCCACGAGCACGGCAGGCAGCACACCGGGATGTGGAACAGCAGCACCCAGCTCAGCCAGTCCACGCCCTGATAGAACACACCGTTATACGTGACGCCCTTGATCAGCGCAAAGTACGAGTAGTTCCACACGCCCCAGTTGCCCGTGAACGAGCCGCAGAGGTGCAGGATGAGAAACGACGCCGTCGTGAACACACCGGCGACCGCACCCACCAGCGTCGCGGACGAGCGGCCGCTTCTGGCCAGAAACAGCGTCACGACCGGCAGCACATACACCGTGAGATTCAGCACCCAGAGCGAGAGCGGAATGGAGTAGCCCCAGTTGAGTGCCTGACGGATGTGATCCCCGTCGTGGATCAGTACGGCGACAACCATGACGATCGCGCAGGTTGTGACGGTTTTGATGACGGCTGCGTCGAGCTTGCTGTCGAGCAGCTTTACCGTTTTTTCTTGAGCTTCCGACATAGTGATCCTCCTAAGCAGATATTACCGCGAGGCCAATGCTGACCAGTTGGTAATTCTAAAGTAGCACGGAGAAAATGGAATGTCAAGGTTTTATCTACCGTTTGGTAAGAAAAATGCGAAGCCAAGCCGCCGCCGGCAAAAGGCTACGAGGTTCTTTGAAAAATTTCCCCGTCCCGGCGGACAAGCGTCCGCCGGGACGGGGCATAGGAGCCAATGATACAATCCAACTGTACTAGAGCGGGCTCCATATATCAATCGCTATTTCGATTACGGGCGCAAGATTATCCTGGCAAATGTCATGGACAACGAGAAAGAGACAGGAAAACTGCAGCGGCAATGCGGGACATCTGCATTGCCGCTGGGATGCGCAAGCTGGAAAATGTGCCGGGTGTGTGATATAATTATGCTGACAAATCGGGATTTTGGAGGGGAACAGAATGGACACAATGATACAGGATACCTTGTTTTTCTTTGACCGGCATCAGGCTGCCTATCCGCTGTATGAGCGCTTTCAGGAAAAGCTCCTTGCCAGGTTCCCCGAAAGTCGGATCAAGGTGCAAAAATCCCAGATCTCATACTACAACCGGCACCTTTATGCCTGTGTATCCTTCTTGCGGGTGAAAAAGAAAGCGGAGCTGCCGGATGACTATTTTGTGCTGACGCTGGGGCTGCCCGCTCGCCGGAATCCGACCGGGTGGTGGCAAAAACCGAGCCGTATCCGGGGCGGTGGACAACGCATTTTGTCATCAGCAGTCCGTCCGATTTGGACGAGGAGCTGTTTGATTGGCTCGCGCAGGCGTATCAATTCGCGCAGGCAAAATAACGGAGGAAACCGATGCAGGTCAACGAATATCAGAAAGCGGCAATGGCAACGCTGAATCCGGCGCTTGACAAAAAGGATGTTCTCATCAACAGCGTTATGGGCTTGTGCGGGGAATCCGGGGAGGCCATTGATATTGTGAAAAAGTGGCTGATGCAGGGGCATGAACTGGACAAGGAGCATTTGGTCAGGGAGCTTGGGGATGTGGCGTGGTATCTTGCCGAGGCTGCCACGGCATTGGATGTTCCGCTGGAAACTGTTTTTCAGGGGAATCTGGACAAGCTGCGCCAGCGTTTTCCCAACGGCTTTGACACCGGAGCTTCGGTGAATCGCGAGGAGGGGGACCTGTAAATGCAGGATTTCGGCGTATTTCACAGTCTCGGTGCTCTGTGGCTCAGGGTGCTGAACGAGCTGGAAACCAAGGGAGCGGAAGCCGTTTATACCGACAATGCAGGCGAAAGCGCGGAGGTCAGGGAGCTGATGTATCTGACCGCAGAGGTGCAGGATGCCGCACTGCCCGATGCGATCATTGAAAAGCATAAGGTGCAGGCGGAATATGACTGGATGGTCCGCAATTTCACCGTGCAGGAGAAAGTGTCGGAGCTGCATCATGAGAACTCCTATGCTTCCCGTCTGTATGCCTATATGGGGCAGAAGAATCAGGTGGAGTGGCTGATCGAGCGGCTGAAAAGTAATCCCGCCGCACGCTCTGCGGCCATCACCATGTTTGAGCCGCTGACGGACGAGGGCTATATCCCCTGTGTCAGCCTTCTGGACTTTCAGAAAACCGATGGAAAGTTGGATATGACCGCCTATTGCCGCGCGCTGGATTTCGGCTGCAAGGCGTATGTCAACCTTGTGATGCTCCACCTCGTTCAAAAGGAAATTGCGGAGAAGACCGGCATTTCCTGCGGAAAGCTGATCTTGATCGTGAAGTCGGCGCACTTCTATTTGCGCGATAGAGAAAAGGTGCTGGCGATTATAGAGAAAGAGCGCTGAGCGCAACGATCGCATAACGAAAGCACAGCTTTCCGTTTATCTGCCTACGGCAGCCTTTCAACAGGCTGCCGTGTTCGCTTTTCGGAAGATTTTTATTTACACATTTGCCGTGATGCGCATCTGCGGATGATCTGATTTCGCTCCAAAAGCAAATATTCTATACACAGCCGCTTGGCTTCCGAGAGAAATCAGGCGGCTTTTTCTATTGAGGGAGTGATTTCGTGATAACTACGCCCCAGAAACAAAGGCACAATCACGCCTGATCACGGAATATATCGAAAATAGTCCGCGGAAATTCAAGCGTATGGTTCAAAAAAACATAAGAGAAGGGAAAAGCAAAATGAAAAACAAAGAACCGAACGCTGCTTTCTGCAAGAAGGTGTTCGCAGAACTGTAGCAGTATCGGGAATGGCTGTTTTTTTAGCGTCTGATGAAATCCCGAACCATTGCTAACCCTGAAAGGGCTGGAGGTTCGGCACATCCAACCGTTTTATACGGAGAAGCTGAAAACGGTTACGCCGAGTCCCGTCACCTTCTATCATGCGGTGATTTGTTGAATATCCGGACTACCGCAACAACCGCAGGATCAGGGCAAAGCCGAAGGGCTTGCCGCCTGCAATTCACAGACAGCAAGCCCTTTCGGCTGCTTGAACAATTTTTGCTCGATATTTTTGCCTGACTTTTTGGGGGCGCTTCACCTTGGATTGGGCGATGATGTTGATCTTCTCAATGCCGTTTTCGTCTGAGCTCTGCCGTATTTTCGCCCAGAGCCTCTTGGCGTTGCCTTCCGCGCTGGCCCGGCAGTCCTACTGCCCGCACAAAAACGGTGCAGTTCAATTCTTATGCTCAATAAGAACCGTTTAGGGAAAGCTGTATGCATTCTGCCGGGTGATGGTGACCGTGTCTGCGCAGGATAAAGGGGAGCGTTAACACTCAAGTACCGGAGCTTTTAATGCCCAAAACAACATCAAAAACACGGCGGGCTTCCTTTACAAGGTCAAATGAGCCATCTTCTGCAGCCCATGTGATTGTAACGCTTCGGAAGCTGTGATAAAGAGTAAAGGCAATATCCTCCGGCGGGAGAGTATTGGAAATCTCTCCTGCTCGCTGTGCATTGTCAATGGTTTTGACAACGGTATTGTACAGATACATTGTGTAAGGAAATTTTTCGACCGCCTTGCCCTGAACCATATGAACATAGATCTGCCGGATAATGTTGGGACCGTAATCTGCGGAGCTGATGCCGTAAACACTCATCAGCGTCCACAATATTCCGACGTTTGTCTGCTGCGCCGCAAGGGAATCAAGCAAGCTCTCTGCTTTTACACCCAAGTAGCCGGTGATGCCGTATAAAAGCTCGTCTTTGGAATTGTAATGATAATAAAACGTGCGTTTTGTTATGCCGGCAGCTTCACATATTTGCACCACGGTAACATTCTCGAAGCCGTTTTCTTTGAAAAGACCAATTGCACATTCTCGAATCCTTTCCTTGGTGTCTTTTGACGATTCACTGGGCATTGTTGCAAGAACCCTCCTGTATAATTGTTTAATTTCCACAAAAATAGATTGTTAAATTTATAATACATCAGCATTGACAAAAGGTTATCAGCATGCTACCATGGCAGTGTTGTTACCGAGGTGTAAAACGATGACACCAAATCGGCACTGAAGTAGCATAAGCATTCTACATCTTAAGACGGAAAACGTCAACAATCTTGATCAGGAAAATTTAGGGGATGAATCGTTATGAAACTGTTTGAAGAAATCAAAATCGGATCCATGACACTGAAAAACAGAGTGGTTTTGGCTCCAATGGGTACCACCACGGACCATACTAACGGATTTGACATGCGCGACGTGAACTTCTACGGCGAGCGTGCCAGAGGCGGCGCCGGACTGATCCTCACCGGCGCGGTGGTGTCTTCCACTGAATTTGAACCGGCTCCCTGCCAGAAGCTTACCAACATAAAGGATGTTTATATGCTTCATATGGTTGCCGAGCGTGTCCATTGCTACGGCGCGAAGTTTGGTATTCAGTTGTCTCCGGGTATCGGCCGCATGAACTGGATCGATCCGCATACCCCGCCCTATTCTTCCAGCCCTTGCCCCAACTACTACAAGCCCGATCTGATTTGCCGGGAAATGCCCACCGACGGTGTAAAGCAGCTTGTCAAGTCCATGGGTGAATCGGCAAAGCTGGCCAAGAATGCCGGCGTTGATATTATTGAGATCCATGCCTATGGCGGTTATCTTATCGACCAGTTCAACTCCGCAAAATGGAATCATCGCACGGATGAATACGGCGGCTCGCTGGAAAACCGTATGCGCTTTATGATGGAGATCGTGGACGCTGTCCGCGAAGCCTGCGGAAAAGACTATCCCATTGCCATCAAAATCACGCTGGACAGCGTCGATGACGAAGAGCGTCCCATTGAAGAGGGGCTGGCGATTGCAAAAGCGCTGGCCGAATCCGGGAAAGTCGACCTGATCCACTTTGGGCGCGGCGCCTATTCCTGCCGTTGGCGCATGGTAAGCAGTGTATATCAGCCGGTTGGCTTTGACCTGGAGGCTGCCGCCAAGGTCAGGGAAGTAATCGGCGATCTGCCTCTGATGGCCCACGGTAAGCTCAATCACACGGACGTGGCGGAGGAAGCCCTTCAAAAGGGGACTGTAGATCTGGTTGCCATCGGCCATGGTATGATTGCCGATCCCCACTGGGCAAACAAAGTCAAAAAGGGAAAGCAGGACGAGATCAACCCCTGCATTGGCTGCGGTGAGTGCCACTTCAATGCCATGAAGGGCCGCGCCAGACCCTGCGCTGTTAACCCGCTGTGTATGCACGAAAACGAATATGAACTCACTCCTGCACAGGACAAGAAACGCATCCTGGTTATTGGTGCAGGCCCCGGCGGCATGAAAGCGGCCATTAGCGCAGCTCAGCGCGGATTTGAAGTCAGCCTTTGGGAGAAAAAACAGCGCATGGGCGGTATTATGGCGGCTGCCGGTGCGCCCCGGTTCAAGGCTGACGTCAAGGATCAGGTGGAGTACCTTATCCGCCAGGTGAAGAAGAATGCCATTGACCTTCAGCTGGGTAAGGAGGCCACGATTGAAAGCATCAAAGCCTTTGCCCCTGACTTTGTGGTAGTTGCCGCCGGCGCGTCCCCTGTGACCATTCCCGTCCCGGGTGCTGATAAGCCCCATGTCTCCACTGCTGTACCCGTGCTCCTCCGAGAGAAGGAAGTGGGCCAGCGTGTTGTGGTTGTGGGCGGCGGCGAGGTCGGCTGCGAACTCTCCAGCGAACTGCGTCTTCAGGGCAAGGAAGTCACCATGGTGGAACTGCTGGACGATATTCTCCGCACGGCTGACCATTTTGTGGCGAACGACCAGAACATCCGCTATCTGGCCGAACATTCCGGTACCAATATCCTCTGCAGCACGAAACTGACCGAAATATCGGATGACGGGGTTATTGTAGAGAGAAACGGTGAAAAAGAGAAGATCCCCTGTGACAGCGTGGTCTTTGCTGCTGGCTTCCGGGCGGACCACAGCCTGTATCAGGCGGTGAAGGCTGCGGGCATCGAGTGTGTACAGGTGGGCGATAATGTAAAGCCCGGCAAGGTCATCGATGCGATTCATCAGGCTTATCATTATATCCGCGTGCTTGAATAAGGCGGCGGGATGATGAGAGAAAACATTAAAAAGGAGAAATCAAAATGGCGGAAAACACATTGAAAAAACCTGCTGTTGAAGAAGATGTCGGTATATTCATCGACCCGCGCAAAAGAGCTCTGGTATGTATCGCACTTTTCATTGCTGTGTTCGGCTGTAACTTCAGCTTCCGTTCCTACAGCGTGGCACTTCCCAAAATTGTTGAAGGCTGGACCTACTCTGCAAATCTCTATTCTGCCGGCAATTCCCTTATGACAGTCGCCATGACGGTCGTTACGCTGATCGTTGTGCGCATTTCGGCAAAGACCGGATTGAAAAAGACCATCATTGCCGGCCTTGTTGTAGTCCTGGCCTGTGACCTGCTGACCATGATCGCCCCCAACATCATCGTTTTCCTGATCATCCGTGTATTCTACGGTGTTGGATGCGGCCTTATCTGCGGGCAAGAGCTGTCCTCGCTGAACCTGATCTGGCCCGGCGCAAACCGCAAAAAATGGGTTGGATATCGCGGCGTCACTTACAGCGTGACCAATGTTGTTGGACCCACTGTCGCTGGCCTTCTGGTCGACCATTTCGGCTGGCGCTCCACCTTCTGGACCATCTTTGCTTTTCACCTTGCCGGCCTTGTCATCTTTTTCATCTGCTGCCCCAAGGAGACAAAGAACCGTTTCTACAAGGATACGCCCTTTGATGCCACCGGCTGCGTTCTGTTCATCGTTTTCATTGCTGTCGCCACCTTGGTCTGTACGCTGGGCAACACCCTCGGCTGGTCCAACCCCATCATTATCGCCGGATTGCTGATCGTCGCTGCTTCTCTGGTCGGCCTGCTGGTTACCGAGAACCGCAAGGGCTCTGCGGCGCTGCTCCCCCTGGATCTATATAAGCGCAATTCCAACTTCACCAAGCTGTTTTTCATCGCAGTGTGCGGCTGCATTGTGAACATGGCTCCCGTTAACTTCCTGTCCCTTTATCTCCAGAAGATCGGTGGCACAAGCGCAACGGCTTCCGGCTTGCCCTTCTCTCTGATCTATCTTGTAACTCTCTTCTTTACCTTTACCATTAGCCGCCTCAAGGGTCTGAAGCCCAAAAAGGTTCTGGTGTTCAGTTCCTTTGTCTGCATGATCGTTATTGGCATCCTGGCATACTGGCTGGCGCCCACTGTGGGTGAGAATCTGGTCATTATGAACATCATCGCTGCCTGCTATGGCGTCGGCAATGCCATCACGACCACCACCATTTATGACGCGGCTGCTGAATATGTGGACACTGCGGACATCGGTATGGCGACCTCTCTGGTCTATATGGGCATTACTTTCGGCGGCTCTGTCGGTCTCGCTATCCTGCAGCTGATCATGAACTCCGTCACTGCAAGCACCGGAGATCTCGGCAGCGGTATTAAGGGCCTGTTCTGGGGCAGCTTTACTGCGGCGGTTATCATGACGGTCCTCACCCTTTCCCTGAGAGACAAGAAAAAAACAGAATAAACTGTGTTTGAAAGGAAGTTTGTATCATGACGGATAAAAAATATGCTATTGTTACAGGCGCCTCCAGAGGCCTTGGCGCTGCCATAGCCGAAGAAGTCGCACGCGAAGGTTTTGATCTGGTCATTACCTATAAAAACAACAGGGACAAATGTGAGGCCGTTGCAAAAGATCTTGGTGAGAAATTTGGTGTTCGCGTGGTGTGCTATCAACTCGCCATTGAAAACGAGGATGAGGTCCTTGTCTTCCGCAAATGGGCAGAAGAAAACATGGGCAAAAATCTTCAGGTACTGGTCAACAACGCCGGCATTTACACAAACCAGCCTTCCGAATCCATTAGTTCCAAAGATTTCTGTGACGTGATTGACGTCAACGTGAAGGGCACCTTCTTCATGACCCGGTATTTCTGCGACCTGATGATTGCAAATCATTTCGGAAAGATCATCCATCTCTGCTCCGCAGCCGGTCTCAGGGCCGCAAAGGGTTCCATTGCCTATTCTGCTTCAAAGTTTGCTGTTCGCGGCATGACGCAGGCACAGGCCATCGATCTGGGCCAGTACAATATTCAGGTCAACGCCATTGCTCCCGGCTCTCACAAGACGGATATGTACTGGGATGCTGTGCGCATCGACCCGGTGCTCATGGAGACCCGTACCAAGGGCTGCCCGCTGCAGCGTGCTGGAGAGGTTACGGAAATGCATCATATTGTCCGTTATTTCCTCGCTTCCGATTTCATCACCGGCCAGGTTGTCTCCATGAACGGCGGAACAACAATGATTTAACTGCTGCAATTTAACAAGAATTGTTGTTTGAAACATCATTCCGGATGCCGTATTATATCGGCATCTGGAATGACAACCATAAAATAGGGTGAATGATATGGGGTATGTTAGTATTTTTCTTGGCCTTGCTGTGGTTGTTACGCTGATGATCCGGCGCTGGACCCCGCTGATGGTCGGCCTTGCGGCGGCGGCGGTAGTCATCTTTCTCAACGGACTTCCTTATGGCGAATCCATGGCCAATTTGTATTTTGATGGATTCTGCACAATGTTTAAGTCGTTGTTCCCGGTTATTTTCTCGGGCAGCCTGCTTGCACAGATATATAACCGATCCGGTGCTGTCAACTCTATCGGCGACGCGATGGCAAATGCGCTTTTCAAAGAAGGCACCACGCCGACGCGCAGATATGTCTCCTGCATTCTGGCAATGGTTGCTGCCAGCGGTGTTCTTGCCTATTGTGGGATGAACTCTCTGGTTACATTGATCGCCATGTATCCCATTGCGCTCAGGCTTATGGAACGAGCCGGCGTACCGAAACGCTTTGTCATGGGCATTCTATCCTGCGGCGTATACACCTTTGCCATGTCCGGCCCCGGTTCGGCGGAGGTCGTAAACATTCTGGCCATGGAGGCGCTGGGAACCAGCTCTTATGCAGGCCTGTGCGGCGGCATTGTGGCAGTGATTACCGAGATTTTTGTTACGACACTTCTTACCACCATTATGATTAAAAAGGCTGTGGCAAGAGGCGAAGTATTCAAATACGGCCCCAAAGATGTTGTCGTTGCCGATAATAAAGAGAGGCCTAATGCGCTGATCGCCCTTATTCCTTTGCTGACGCTTGTGGTGCTGTTCAACGTTTTCTCTGTTGGTATCTTTTCGGCTACCATTATAGCATGGCTTTTATCAATTGTTTTGTTTTATAAATATATTCCCCTTAAAGACGGGAGCAGGAGAAACGAGATTCTTGAAAGCTGCACAGCGGCGGGAAGCATGGCCTTCGGCCCTATCAGCGCGGTTGCTTCCATTGTCGGTTTTACGACTATAGTCCAGTCTCTGCCTGAGTTTCAAAATATGCTGGACGGGATATTCGCAATGAATTTGTCTCCTGTTCTTATCCTGATCATTGCCATTAGTCTGGTTGCTGCGCTCACATCCTCTTCTTCCTCGGCAATCCGCGTGGGTGTTCCTATTGTGGCGGCCAAGTGTCAGGAAGCCGGCCTTTCTGCCGCGTTTATTCACCGCGTATCCTGCTTCGCCTGCTCGATCGTGGATACCATGCCCTATGGCACGGCGATCATTATCAATCTGGGCATAGCGGATTTGAGCTTGAAGGAAGGCTACCCGCCCATGTTCATTTCCACTACCGTCGCCACGCTTTGCGGCACGATCATATGTGCTCTGTTTATGTATGTATTTCCTTTTCTTCCTTAAACGCAAAAACACCTATACCGCCAAGGACTCACCGATTATCCGGGTGAGTCCTTTGTGTGTGTTTTGCACGAGATTATCGGCGCGATTTTTTCGGGGTCTGATAACTCGTATAGATATACAAAACTTCACACCATCGTCCACCGGTACGGAGATAATGGAGGCGATCATGTTTTCCGCTTCTTCGATGCTCACCGTCGCGCCCTTTACGGCCGCGTCAATGTCCATCGTGGAGCGGGCGTCGAGGCCGACCATTGCAGCCACCGGCATCCCGCCCTTGAGGATGAACTTGCCCCGGTATTCCGAAAGAGACAGAATTCCTTCCTACATTATTGTCTGCCAAGGACGAGAAGAAGCTCCGGCGCTACTATGAGAGCAAGCTGGCCGCGCTGCCGGATGTGATGGATGTGGCCGCCGTCGTGGATTTCACAGGATATAACCGCCGCACTGTCTGCCAATGGGTTCGCGTGGGGAAGCTGAAGGCGCTGGCGCTGCTGCAGAAGTATATGATCCCCAAATGCTATCTCATCGACTGGCTCTGCTCGGACGATTACAACAACACCAACCGCAAATCCCGCCGGCATATCGATATGCTTTGGGAGGCGCAGAAATGGAGAGAATGATGCGGACAGTTTCCCTTGCTTTCTCAAAAAGAGGCACAGCGCAGTTGTTCGGAAAATCCGAACAACTGCCGCAGACGGGAAAACCTATGCCGTAAATCACTATAACCTCGACATGATCATCTCTCTGGGCTATCGCATCAAGTCCTCCATTGCAACGCAGTTCCGCCGCTGGGCTACCGAGCGCTTGAAAGAGTACATGATCAAGGGCTTCGCCATGGACGATGAGCGCCTGAAGAATCTCGGCGGCGGCAGCTATTGGAAGGAGCTTCTTGACCGCAT
>JABLTL010034591.1_pt1 | contig 11570 bp, 9 predicted proteins | sample 7160151 | NCBI WGS metagenome assembly JABLTL01 (sample SAMN14651223, study PRJNA627086) | human gut metagenome | isolation source: feces | host: Homo sapiens
CATTTTCTCGCTTTTTTTTGTACTTTTGCAGAAATTTAACGTGAAAGATTATATGATACAGTCAATGACAGGCTTCGGAAAAGCTACCGTTGCCTACAAAGAAAAGAAAATTAATGTAGAGATAAAGTCATTAAACAGCAAGTCTTTTGACCTCTCTACACGTATAGCACCTCTCTATCGTGAAAAGGAGATGGAGATTCGCCAGATCATCGCTAAAATGCTGGAAAGAGGCAAGGTTGACTTTGCTATCTGGATAGAGAAAAGCGCGGGTGCTGATGCGACTCCTATCAACGCTGCGCTTGTAGAGAATTATTACCACCAAATCAAGCAGATTTCGGCTCAGACCGGTATTCCTGAGCCTACTGACTGGTATGGCACACTTCTTCGTCTTCCTGATGTAACAACACGAACTGAAATGGAAGAATTGACTGAAGAAGAGTGGGAAGCTGCTAAAAGTGCAATTTTGCAGGCCATCGGTCATCTGGTGGACTTCCGCAAGCAGGAAGGTGCTGCTCTCCAGAAGAAATTTACGGAGAAAGTGGATAATATTCAGGCACTCCTTGCCAGCATCGAACCATACGAGAAAGCCCGTGTGGAGAAAATCCGTGCCAGCATCGTGAGCGGTCTGGAACAGATTCCTTCAGTCAACTACGACAAGAACCGCCTGGAGCAGGAGCTCATCTACTACATCGAGAAGCTCGACATCAGCGAGGAGAAGCAGCGCCTTACCAACCACCTGAAGTATTTCCGTGAGACCATGAACGAGGAAGGTCACGGCGTGGGCAAAAAACTCGGTTTCATCGCTCAGGAGATGGGTCGCGAAATCAACACCACCGGTTCTAAGAGCAATCAGGCTGAAATGCAGAACATCGTGGTGAAGATGAAGGACGAATTGGAGCAGATCAAGGAGCAGGTGCTGAATGCACTATAATTGGAATCATAAAATTAATGATATAATTATGAAGAACGGATTGTTAATTTTCAGCGCTCCTTCCGGCAGCGGAAAGAGCACGATAGTCAACTGGTTGATGAAGGAACACCCGGAATTGAAGTTGGCCTTCTCTATCAGTTGCACCTCCCGCGCCCCTCGTGGTACTGAAAAGAATGGTGTGGAATATTTCTTCCTCACTCCTGAGGAATTTAAGGCTAAGATTGCTAATAAGGAGTTCCTGGAATACGAGGAGGTCTATCAGGACCGCTTCTACGGCACGCTGAAATCTCAGGTGGAAAACCAGCTGAATGCTGGCGAATCCGTCATTTTCGACGTAGATGTCAAGGGTGGCGTTAATATCAAGAAATTCTATGGTGAGCGTGCCTTGAGCATCTTCGTGCAACCTCCTTCGGTAGAGGAATTGCGCCGACGTCTGAATGGTCGTGGTACGGATGCACCAGAGGTGATTGAGCAGCGACTTGCCAAGGCAAGCTATGAGCTGACATTTGCTCCACAGTTTGACCATGTAGTAGTAAACGACAACTTGGAGAAGGCGCAGCAGGAGGTTTATCAGCTCGTCAAGGATTTTTTAAGTGAAGAGTGAAGAACGAAGAGTGAAGAGTGAAGAATTTTAAGTGAAGAACGAAGAATGAAGAAAGTAGGAATATTCGGAGGAAGTTTCAACCCGATCCATACCGGTCACATCGCTCTGGCCAAGAGCCTCTGCGAGAAGGCGGGACTGGACGAGGTGTGGTTTATGGTTTCACCACAGAATCCGTTCAAGCAGGCGGCAACCGACCTGCTTGACGACTCTTTGCGCTTCGAACTGGTGGAGAAGGCGCTCAAAGGGGAAAGCCAGCTGAAGGCTTGTAACTATGAATTCCATCTTCCGAAACCTTCCTACACCTGGCATACGCTCCAGGCGCTGAGCAAGGATTATCCCGACATTGCCTTCACCTTATTAATAGGTGGAGACAACTGGGCCGCTTTCGACAAGTGGTTTCATCACGACGACATTCTCGCCCACTACCCTATCGTGGTCTATCCCCGTCAGGGAGCAAGCATCGGAGCCGTTCCACAGGGAGTAACCATCGTGGAAACGCCCCTACTCAACATCAGCAGCACCCAGATTCGCCAGGCGATTCTTCAGGGGGAAAGTATCCACGGAATGGTGCCGGAAGCCATCGAGGACTTGGCATGCAGATATTATGAAATGAGAAGTGAGAAATGAGAAATTATAATATGGAAGATATGAATTGGAAGAAATACATCAAGAAGGCTTTGTGCCTGGCATTTGAACCGATACGACGTAATGCTAACTTCTTTACGTTCATGTATATTTTGGGCGTACTGACTGCCGTGGTAACGCTCCCGAGATGGGGTGAGCTCTACGACAACCTGTATCTGGAACTGTTTTTCGACCTCTACATCGTTTGTGCCGTCTTGGCTTTGATTCCTAAGAAAGTACGCTTCTGCATCAGAGGTGTACTCTATCTCATCTTGTATGCCGTGGCGATAGCTGATGTCTATTGCTTCGTCAATTTCGGCTCCACACTCAACCCTTCCATGCTCATGCTGGTGGGCGAAACCAACAGCAGCGAGGCAAGCAACTTCATCGCAGCCTGCCTATCTACCGAGGTTATCTTCAGTAGTGTGGGCTGGGTATTGCTGCTTATCCTCGTGCAGATACTCACCGCCTTCCGCCGTTTCCGCCATTTCATCTGGAAAGTATCGGTACTCTTTGCCTCCTTCAGCAAACCGCTCTACGGTTGGCTTACCATTCATATTGATCGCATCACCCGACTCCTGCCTCAGGTAGCCGGCATCTGCTGCATCGCCCTCTTCATCTGGAGCGCCTGCACTTCCTGGCACAACAAGATGGCCATCCACAAGCTGATGACGGGCAAGACTATCGGCGAAGTGGAACATACCCTCACGGAGAAGGACTGCGCCAATCTCTACATGCCTATCTACCGACTCAATTTCAGCATCTACGCCAATAAGTTGGCAGCCAACCAGATTACCCAACTGATTCATGCTGCCGACAAGGTGGAGGTAGATACCTGCACCTACCGTTCGCCACAGATTGTGCTCATCATCGGCGAGAGCTTCGGCAAGCAGCATTCCCAGCAATACGGTTATTTCATGGATACGACTCCTTATCAGGTGGCATTGGAAAAGACCAAGAAACTGACTAAATTTACGGATGTCGTGACCTGCTGGAATCTCACAAGCTTTGTTTTCAAGAACGTATTCTCCACCCATGTCATCGGCGAAAAGGGTGAGTGGTGCGACTATCCTCTCTTCCCGGAAATCTTCCGCAAGGCAGGTTACCACGTCACCTTTATCACCAATGAATTTCTGCCGCAGGCCAAGGAAGCCGTATATGACTTCAGCGGCGGTTTCTTCCTCAACAATCCGAAACTCAGCAAGTTGCAGTTTGACAGCCGCAACACGGAGCTGCACGCCCTGGACGACGGACTGTTGGAGGACTATGACAACGGACTGAAGGAAGCTGAAACCAACAGTAAGTACAATCTCACCATCTTCCACCTGATGGGTCAGCACGTGGATTACAAGACCCGCTACAAGCACAGTCAGACCCATTTCTGGGCGGGCAGTTACGAGGACAAGCGCCCCGAGCTGACCGACAAGCAGCGCAAGGTGCTGAGCCATTACGACAACGCCACCCTTTACAACGACTCTATCGTGGCACAGATTATAAAGCGCTATTCCAAGAAGAACGCCATCGTCATCTACATGCCCGACCATGGCGAGGAGTGCTATGAGGGCAACCGCGGTTTCATCTGCCGCAACCATTCTGCCAACATTGACTGGCCTTTGGCTCACTACGAGTTTGAGATTCCTTTCTGGATTTTCTGTTCCCAGAAGTACATCAGCAGCCATCGTGACATCTACCGCCAGATTCGCAAGGCGAAGGACAAGCGTTTCATGACCGATGCCTTGCCTCACCTATTATTATATTTAGCAGGCATCGAGACTCCTACCTACAATCCGAAGTACAACATCCTAAGCCCAGAGTATGACGAAATGCGCCCTCGCATCCTGAAAAACAGCGCCGACTATGACAAGTTGAGGGATGCGGAAATGGAGAAGCAGAAAAGGCTGAAGGATGCAGAAGCTGCCATGGGACATAAAAAGAAAAAGAAATAAGAATATTGCATATTCAAAACAAAATACGTAATTTTGCACCCATAAAAAAGAATATGCCCCTATCATTATTAAATAAAGAATAGGAGAAATAAGATATGAATACACCCACTTTAAGTCGTTCGGAATGTAATGTGCTGCGAGGACTTGCCATTATCGGCATTTTCCTGCACAACTACTGCCATTGGATAGGTTCTATCGTCAAGGAGAACGAGTATCAGTATTTTCAACACAATGTGGACTGGCTGAACCAGGTATTGGTCAATCCAGACCTCAATCTGCCGTTCCATCTCATCTCTTTCTTCGGACATTATGGCGTACCAGTATTCCTCTTCTTGAGCGCATACGGACTGGTATTGAAATATGAAGCAAAGCCACATCTTGATGCCTCGACACAATTTGTCAACATCAACGGAAAGACGATGTGGAACTGGAAGGAACCACTTCGCTTCATCCGCTATCATTATCTGAAACTCTTCAAGATGATGATTGTGGGATTCGTGGCCTTCACCATGCTCGACTACATCACATACGGTCCGCACAAGTATGCTACACTTGATGTTGTGGCGATGTTAGGTATGTTTAATAATATATTGCCCGACCCAGACCGCATCATCTGGCCAGGACCATTCTGGTTTTTCGGATTGATGCTCCAACTCTATATTGTCTATCGTCTATTCATCTATCGCAAACATTGGGGATTCACCGTAGGACTGATGGTAGTCTGCATAGTGATACAGATAGCGTTGGGATGGGACAATCCAGAGAGCGAGGCGATGAACCGTTATCGCTATAATTTCATGGGAGGAATGTTGCCATTCGGGTTAGGCGTACTCTATGCCCGATATGGCGAGAAGATATTGATGACTTTCCATCACAACGTGACGAATTTCTTCGGCATCATCTTCTGCTGCTCCATCATCTACAGTCTCAGCGGCAGCATGATGGGATGGACCTTCGTGCCCCTCTTCATCTGTCTGCTCAGCGTACTGACCGCCAAATTTCTTTCAGGAGTCAACTGGTTGTCAGGAGTCAACAGAATATTGGAATGGATGGGCGGCATTTCGGCGGCACTTTTCGTCTGCCACCCTATCACACGAAAGATTTTCATCCCTATCAGCCGACAGGGAGATATGTATGCAGGTCTGCTCCTCTACATCGTATCGAGCATCTGCCTGGCTTGGTTGTTCACGCAACTGATGAAGAAAATACCAAATCCGAAGCTTTAGAAGCTTTTTTCGTTTTCCACCTCCATAATAAGAATACAAACAAGAAGACAAGAGGATTCTTCACTCTTCGTTCTTCACTCTCCACTTAGCTTACGCCTATGAAGATAAAAGATATAGAACTGGCGAATATCAGCCGATTTCGTGGTGAACTGATGGGAGCAGCCATGCTCTTCATCATCCTCTTTCATGTGGGATTGCCACGTGAAGATGCTTTCTATGGACTTCGCCGAATGGGAAATGTGGGAGTAGATATGTTTCTCTTCCTCAGCGGAATCGGCCTGTGGTTTTCATGGGTCAAGAATCCTGACGTTAAGCGTTTCTTCATCCGCCGTTATCTCCGCATTTATCCAGCCTGGCTCATCATCGCCTGCCTCTTCTACATTCCCCGTTTTCATGGCGGAAGTACGTGGGACTGGATTTATCTCTTCGGAGAGATTTCCATCAACTGGGGTTTCTGGCTGCACGATGAGTTGAACTTCTGGTACATTCCTGCCACGATGATGCTCTATCTCTTTGCTCCAGGCTATATGGAACTCATCAAGCGCCATCCTATCTACCGTTGGCTGCCCGTGGTCATGGTGATGTGGTGCATCCTGGTGCAATACGTTACTCCTATCCATCAGGCAGTTGGCCATCTGGAGATTTTCTGGAGCCGCGTACCGATATTCTTCATCGGAATCAACATGGGCGAGATGGTTCGCCGCAAGGATACGCTCGACGGGGCAAGCATCTGGATGATCTGGATCATGTTTCTGATGACGCTTCTCTCCAGCATTTTCCTGGAGCAGGTGAAGCATGGTCATTTCCCGCTCTTTCTGGAAAGAATGCTCTATATCCCGCTCACAGTAACCAGTATTCTGCTGCTCAACCGCATCTTCCGCCGCACTCCGAAATGGGTAAACAAGGCATTCATGTTTGTGGGCGCTTTGAGTCTGGAAGCTTACCTCATTCACATCCACTTCGTACTCTACTATATCGAGAAATGGCATTGGAGCTATTGGCCTACCTTCTTCACCTGCATCGCCATCACGCTCCCTGCCTCCTGGATATTGGCAAAAATCGTGGGCTGGATTTCTAAGAAATTACAAATGAGAAATGAAATGAAAGGGAAAGAATTTAAATAAAAATAGGAGTTTATGAAAGAAATAGATAATATAGAAAAGGACAGTAAGGGGTTGTCTGCCCTGATGCGCCTCATTCGCCCGAAACAATGGATCAAGAACGGCTTTATCTTTATGCCGCTCTTCTTTGGCGGAGAACTTTTCAATACCGGTGCCCTGCTGGCAGGAGTCATCGCTTTCTTCGCCTATAGTTTTGCTGCTTCCAGCATCTACTGTTTCAACGATATTTACGATGTGGAGGCAGACCGACGTCATCCCGTGAAATGCCATCGCCCGATAGCTTCCGGAACCGTATCGGTAAAACAGGCGTATGGACTGATGATTCTGATGTTAGCGCTTTCCATCGGCTGCAGCAGCCTGCTGGATGGATGGGAAACGATGGGCATTATCCTTTTCTACTGGTGCCTGAACTTAGGCTATTGCGCCAAGTTCAAGCAGTATGCCATCATAGACGTCTGCATCGTAGCCTTCGGTTTTGTGCTCCGTCTGCTGGCAGGTGGTGTGGCAACGGGCGTGGTACTGAGCAAGTGGATTGTGCTGATGACCTTCCTCATCACCCTCTTCATGAGCTTTGCCAAGCGCCGCGATGATGTGATAAGAATGGAAAAGACCGGAGAGGCTCCACGCAAGAATACGAGCCGCTACAATCTGACTTTCATCAATCAGGCGATTACCATTACCGCCTCGGTCACTCTGGTCTGCTACATTATGTACACAGTAAGTCCGGAGGTTCTGGAACATTTCCATACCGACAAACTCTATCTCACAACGGTTTTCGTGCTGGTAGGACTCTTGCGCTACATCCAGATAGCAGTTGTTGACCAGCAGAGTGGCGACCCTACCAAGATTCTGCTCCGCGACCGCATCACCCAGGTTATCGTAGTAGCCTGGCTTGCCGCCTTCCTGTTCCTCATCTATATCGCATAAGGCATGAAACGGAATACAGATTTAGATTTCATCCGATCCATTCTCATCATACTGATGATCCTCATCCATATCGTGAGTTTCGGGAATGCTTATCCTCATCTGAAGACAGGCATTCTCTCGTTCATGATGCCTACCTTTCTCATCATCACGGGTTATCTGGTGAACATCGGGAAAACGGGCAGGCAGTTTGGCAAATATCTGCTTTGTCTGGCTCTGCCATACGTCATCATGGTGACGGGATTTTCCGTGCTCTCCTATTTCCTGCCAGTAAGAGATGGCATTACCGAACTCTCCCTGTCGCAAATCGCCCAAAAGATCTTCGTCACTTCCATCGGTCCGTATTGGTTTATCCAGACCATGATTATCTGTGGAATCTTGTATTACGGGAGCTTCCGGGCTTGCGATATAATCAGCAAATACAGGGGGCGTTGTTCTTGCAGGAATAGTAAGGGGAATGATTCTTGCAGCAATATAAACAAGGGAAAGACGGAGGAGGAAACCCTGTCTTTAACAACCCGTCTTTTTCTCTTGGCGATTCTGATGCTGCTGGTCAGCAAGACCCCAGCCCTGAACATTACGGCTGCCATTTATTATTTTGCCGGAGTCGTTATCCGCCAATGCCGCATCGACTTCAACAAGGTTTTCCGCCCTACTCCCTTGTCGTTCATTCTCTGGCCTTTCATCCTCTATCGGGAAGACCTCTATGACTGGGGGAACATGGCTGTTGCTTTCTCCTGCTGGTGCTGCATTTCTGCGCTTATGTGGTTGAACCAATATTACAAGTCGCAAATGATAGGAAAGTCCACCTTATTATATATAGGTAAGAACACGTTGCCGATTTATCTCTTCCATCCCATCTTCACAATGGCGGCGAAATTCTATCATCCTCTGTTCGCCTTCGACAAGAGTGAAATCCTCCTGGCTGCTTTTACCATTATCCTTGCCATCGCAGGAAGCATCGCTATTGCCAAGGTTATGGAAAAAACAAAATTGGCTTATTTCTTCGGGAAAAAGGAAATACTGAGATAAATGACAAATGACAAATGAGAAATGAGAAATGAAATGATGAAAAAAGAAAAAATATATTGTTTCGATTTTGACGGAACGCTCACAAAGAAAGATACACTTATCGAGTTTATCAAATTCAGCATGGGGAAGACGCGCTTCCTCATGGGTTTCCTGCTCTATAGCCCCATCCTCGTGCTGATGAAACTGCATCTTTTCCCCAACTGGAAAGCGAAGCAAATCATTTTCAAGCACTTCTTCGGCGGTATGAGCATCGAAGATTTTGATGATTACTGCGTCAATTTTGCTGCTAAGAATCTCTATCTGCTGCGCCTGAGTGGTATTGGAAAAATACAAGAAGCCAAACGCAAGAAAGAACGGGTATTGATCGTAAGCGCCAGTATCGACAACTGGGTGAAGCCTTTCTTCGACTTCCAAAACCTAACTGATGTGGAAGTTCTCGGCACCCAGATAGAAGTAGCCAACGGTAAAGTAACCGGCTATTTCAAGACCAACAACTGCTATGGCGAGGAGAAAGTTCATCGCATCTGCGAAGCCCTGACCCGTACCATCAATAATGGAAAGGGAGCCTCAACACTCGATTTCGACCGCACACGATATGAAATCGAAGCGTTCGGAGACAGTCGTGGCGATAAGGAAATGCTCGCCTTTGCCGACCAAGGACATTATAAGCCGTTCAGAGATTCTCTCTAAACGGCTTATTTTATTCATATTAGGAATTTATCAATTTCCATGATTAACCATATTTCGTAAAGAATCAAATTCCATGAGGTCTTATTAAACTTTGAAAGAATGGATAAGTCCCCATTTGAGATTGATGTTTGATTAGTCCTGCACAAACGTCGTAATGCTTCGAGGTGCGAGAACAGCCTTCTCCATACATTTTCCTACAGGAGCCAAACTCTCGGAGGAAACATCGCTGGTGCGATACATTTCCCACTCCATCCGGCTCATTCCTGCCACCTGCAACGTAATAGGTTTGACGTCCTCAGAATAATTAATTGCCACCATCACCCATTTGCCATCCACATTTCTGTAGGCAGAACACATCACGCCACGAGGGTCATTATATCCCTCCTCCACCTGCTTTCCTGCTGCATCAGTAGCAGAAATGTCGTAGCGCTGGGCACCAGGACGGATAAAGCGGGAATAGTTGCCCAAAGACCAGAGGATTTTGGAATCGACTGCCCAACCGGTTTGCCAGCCATCCCTACTGTAGATGCGGAGCAATCCATCGCGATAGTCGCCACCAGCAGCACGCCACCAGCTCCAGCTCTCGGCATTGGCATAGACCAGGTCGTGATGGATGATGCGAGCTACGTAGAGAGCGGTCTTCATGGAGAAATCATAACCTCCGCCACCGCCTATTTCCTCATCATTACCCATGATGCAAGTCTCGGTCTGCCAGAACTTAATGCCCTTCTGTCGGCAGGCTTCCCTTATCTGCATACGCACTTCACGCATATAAGGTACTGGCGTATTGGTCCAATAACTGTGACCACCTATAAGCATCGGCACCTGTTTTACGTTGCCCAAGTAGGTTTTCGTACTGTCTTTGGTAAAGAAAGCGTTGATTTCATAACCCCTCTGCCAGTCGGACTCATGCGTAGCCAACATACAGCGGTAATCGCTCGACTCATTGATGAGGATTTGCGTATTCATCTTTTCCTTCACCAAGGCCTTGCTCAATTCTCTTACCACCCGGGCCACCTCACGGTTGGTAGCAGGACTTCCCTCCTGCTTCGGTCCCGTCCAGTTCCAATGTCCATCGGGTTCGTTGATCGGACTCATATAGTCGATGTGGATACCGTCGTGCTCCTCAATCCCCTTGAGCGAAGTGGCGATAAACTTTCCAAACTTCTGATAGCAGTCGTCTTTCAGGTTGATGGTTCCTCCCCGTCCGGTATTCGTGGCGAGTCCATTTTGCGTATAAAAGACGGGAGCAGAATTGCAGAAAGCCAGCAAATAAGGAACTCCTCTCTGCTTGGCGAGTTTCAGGAAGCGTCGTTGCCCCGCCTGCTTATTCCAGTCGTAGGTTCCATCGGCATTCAGAAAGCATTGGGTTCGGGTTCCTCGCTGAATCTGCGAAGCCTCTCCCTGTTCCTCGCTTCCTGCGCCCAGATTGAATCTCCAGAGCGACAGACCAATTCCCTTCGGTTTCCCCGTCTCATCATTTTCCACGGAAAACAACCAGTCTGCTATCTGCTCCTGTTGCTTTTCTGGCCAGAGACCGAGAAACTGCATACTCCACGCATCACTTGCGCCAAAGTGCTGGATATGCTGCTCTGGCGAAGTAGGAAGAATGGTAAAATGAACCGCCTCTCCTTGCGCCGGCAAGAGAGAAAGGCTGAACGCAACGGCTGTCATCAGGCATTTTGAGCCCCTCTTCCAGGGCATCATCTTCTTGTCTTTTTTCATATCTGATTTTCTGTTATTCAATTAAACTTATGCACGTCTCCAAGGGACTTTTTGCTTAATCCACCACTCCTTTTTTATAAAGGTAGTTTCTGCTGCAAAGATAATGCAAATGAGCGCAATGAAAACTTGTTTTCAAATTGCCGAGTGCAGCTTATCTTATGCAAAGATAATGCAAATGAGCGCAATAAAAACTTGTTTTCAAATTGCCGAATGCAGCTTATCTTATGCAAAGATAAGACTTTTAGCGAAATTCTCAAAATATTTCAGAATAAATATATCGAAATCCGTAAAATGTTAGATTGCAATCTACTGTCCAAGAATTAGACGGTTATGTCTAATTATTAGACAGCTTACTTATTGACTATTTCACATAACAACCTGATTATCAGCATGATTAAAATATTGGCACGGCTCTTGTCCTTATCATGCCAAAATGAAGAAGATTATGAAAAGAATAGGAATATTGATAGGATGGCTGGTCTGGACGGCTGGCGTCTCGGCACAGAGTTGGAGCCTTGACGACTGCATGAAATACACCGTGGAGCACGCCACGGAAGTGAAGCGTGAGGTGGTTAACGCCCGCCAGCGCAAGCAGGATTACCAGCATGCTGTGGCAGGATTCCTGCCTACCGTTACGGGTGGCGTGCAGGGACAATATGCCTGGGGACGAAACATCGACCCGGAAACCAATACTTATAATAATGTAACGACATTCAACAACTATTATCAGCTTTATGCCGAACTGAA
>JABLTL010154117.1_pt1 | contig 11546 bp, 10 predicted proteins | sample 7160151 | NCBI WGS metagenome assembly JABLTL01 (sample SAMN14651223, study PRJNA627086) | human gut metagenome | isolation source: feces | host: Homo sapiens
TGTCTGTGCCCATATCTGCGTAGATCTGAACATTCTGGCGATCATTCTGCGGCGGACGTACCAGAGCGCCCATCTGCAGCGCGCGGCACATGGATACCATTGCAGATACTTCTTTATAGGAGAAGCCGCCGTGCTCACAGTCAATAAAGAGAAAATCAAATCCCAGATTCTTCAGAATCCAGACGAGATTCGGGTTGCTGATCATAGTGATCTGCGTTCCTACAACTGTCTTGCCGGCCAGAAGCTTTTTCTTCAGTTCCATAAATATATTTCCTTCCTTTGTTCTTCTATATATTCTTTGCTCTTCGATTCTCTTTTAAGCCTTCTTTTTTCGATTCACTGCTTCTGTTCTGCTTTTTGCAGTATTTTAATATTTCTCAGCGATACATATTTTTCATGCAGCTGAGAACGGCGTCGGGATAATGTCTTCCCAGAACACCCATCGCATACAGAATGTAATTTCTGTCGATGATAATCTGCGGGTCCTGTACCGGAAGAAGAGACATACCGGGATTGGCGAAGCAGCGCGCAGCCAGTGCCTGCATCTTCTCCTGGTCTCCGTGTACGAAGACGCCGCCGGCGCAGAGCACTTTATGAACGTCTCTCAGGTCGCGGCCGATGGCAGTGCCCGCCATAATTCCCATGACAGGATCGTTTTCCTGTGCGTAAAAACCAGCATGGCGGCGGAGAGCCACATTGATTGCGCAATACGCAAACGCGCGGTCCAGGCAGGCCTCTTTCTCATCCGCCGGTACGTGCCCGGTATCGGCTTCGAGCTGTTCGGCATAGTCTTCCACTTCATCCTGCGTGACGGAAATCGGTTCATCCATTGCGCGAATGATATTCTTCGGACCGACAGCATCCAGAACACCGGTTGCGCTGACGCGCATGCCGAGATTCCCCTCGACCGTGCGGTAGGAGAACTGCTTCTCATTATTGATGACGAGTCCACGCTCTTCAATTGCAAGATCCTCCAGATCCGGAAGTGCAGAATGAATATCAGTTGTTGCGCCGCCGATATCCAGAAGAATCAGGCTGCCGACACCTTCCTGCTCATGTGTTCCCCGGGCCAGAAGCTCCGTAGCTAGCAGAACCGCGCCCGGTGTGGGAACCACAGTATAATCTGCCAGGGTATCGCGGAATTCCGCAAGTCCGCTGGCGCGAGTGATCTGGTGAATGAATTGCTCATGAATCGCTTCGCGGGCAGGCTTTACATTCAGCTCATGGATCGTCGGCATAATGTTCGGCACGCGTACATAGGTGATTCCGGCTTCTTTAAAACGTTCGGCTGCCCGGCGCTGCGCATAACAGTTGCACGCCAGAATCACCGTTGCATGGCATCCGGCACGGCAGATAATGTCTACATTTTCTTCCACTGAGCTCTCGTCTCCGCTGTCCGTGCCGCCGGCCAGCAGGATAATATCCGGGCGGATCTCCTGAAGAACCTCAAGGCGGTATGAAGGAGGTTCTTCGCAGGAGATCACCTCCATGACCCGGGCGCCTGCCGTCATGGCGACTTCCTTAGCCGCCTTGGCCGTTACTCGCGGCATATATCCGAGAGCAACCATGCGAAGGCCTCCGGCCGCGCTACAGGAACTGTAGCGCCTTGCCATGGGATCAATAGTCACTCCCTGATTCCGGATCTGATCCAGCGCCGCATCCGCGCCGTCCAGAATCCGGTTTAATGTTGTCGGAGACTGTCCTCTGCCCAGAAAGGTCAGTTCCTCTTCTTTCATATGGAAAGCAGCAGCTTTGGTATAAGTGCTTCCCACATCAAAAACAATAATATTTGCCAGCATATAAATCCTCCGGCTTATAATAATTCTAATATGACTAATTAAGTTTACTCTCTTCGTCGTAATTCGTCAATCATTATTTGTATTTCTCTGCTTATTCCGGCATAGAATCTTCGTCAATGGAGAAGATTGCTTCCGCTTTCTTTTCTTCCAGGCGGAGAGATAGAATTCCCTGTGTATAATTCACATGAAAACCGGCCTGGAGTCCTTTCTCGTCTGCCGTTGCCTGTGTAAATGTGGCAAGTTCCTGCAGAATCTCACGGTTCAGGTAGCCGCCACGCCAGTGAAAGGTATAGCGCGGCTTCTTCTTCCGGATCGCCTGGCGAATCCGGTTCTTTACATCTTCCATTTTTGTAAAGGAAACCTTCTTTTCCCGGTAATAGAAATGGTCTCCGTCCAGGCAGGCCGGAAGCGGATAGATTACTGGGCGGTGATCCCGGAAGATCATGCGGTCGCTCAGGTTCATATAATCATACCGGATCTCTTCCGTGCAGGAAACAGAGTTGTCGAAGGTAGCATCCAGTTGGTACCAAGTCTTCTCCGGTTTCCATATGTTCCAGGCGTGACGATATGGGTTTCCGCGCTCCGGGTCTGCTTCGCAGATGGCGATGATACAGTCGATGCCAAGGCGGTCACAGAAGCATTTGATCGTCTTGGCAATTCCTTCGCATACACCGATCCCTTGCTGTAGTGGACCGATAATTTCATGGGAATACCCCTTTTTCAGCTTGTCGTATGTTACCTGTGAACAGATAAAATCATGAATAGCGATAGCCTTCTCCGGTCCGGACAGAGATTGCATGGGGCGGATCAGGCGAGTAATCCTTGCTTCCAGATTTTTCTGGTGCTCCAGGATCTTCTTTTTCTCAAACATGTATTCCGGTTCGAAAAGAACCGTATCCGCGCCGGCTGTCTTCCGGCAGCGAAAGCTTGTGACATAGAAGATCATGGGATGATCCAGACGTAACCGGAACCAGAGATCCGAGAGTTCCGCCATCGGGAGTGCCGTGACAGAAAAAGACGGGGATAGTTGTGTCATGCCATCATAGATCTGACGGTAGACGGACTGTTGTAGCCGCGTCATCTGTGAATAATAATATTCTGATTTCATGAAAAACTCCGTGTACACAGAAAAAGGCTGCCGTAGCAGCCCTTTCTGAATCTATGATCAGTTCTTATTCATCCCAGTTATGGTAAACGTTCTGAACGTCATCATCCTCGTCCAGCAGATCCAGGATACGATTCATCAGCTTGATGTCCTGCTCATCGGTCAGTTCTACCCATGTCTGAGGGATCATGGTAACGTCCGCCTGTGCCATCGGGATGCCTTCCTTCTCCAGTGCTTCGCGAACAGCGCTGAAATCCTCGGGGGCGGTGATTACCTCGTAGCTGTCCTCCTCATCGGAGATATCCTCAGCACCTGCGTCCAGAGCCAGCATCATCAGGTCATCAAAGTCCATATCGCATTCTTCTTTGTCGATGATGATCTGTCCCTTCTGGTCGAACATAAAGGATACACAGCCCTGCGTTCCTACATTGCCGCCGCCTTTGGTAAATGCGTTGCGGACATTGGATGCTGTGCGGTTCTTGTTATCTGTCAGCGCGTCAACAATGATTGCGGTTCCGTTCGGGCCGTAGCCTTCGTAAGTAGCTACTACGTAGTTTACGTTGCCTACGTCGCCGGCTGCCTTCTTGATGCTGCGGTCGATGGTGTCGTTCGGCATGTTATTGGCCTTCGCTTTGGCAATGACATCGCGGAGCTTGCTGTTGTTCGCGGGATCAGCACCGCCTTCCTTTACAGCAACGGCGATCTCTCTTCCGATACGGGTGAAAATCTTACCCTTGGCAGCATCGTTCTTTTCCTTTTTATGCTTAATGTTCGCAAATTTGGAATGTCCAGACATTGGTATTCTCCTTTGAATCGTGGTTAGTAGTTTGAGTTTTGACAAATGAAAGACCCTTGTCATAGGGCAAGGGTGCTTCGAATCGATAAAATTATAGCACGAAAGAAAAGGGAATGCAAGATTTTTTTGAGCATCAGAAGATGGCGGAAAACATGCTTCCGGCAAAGCCGGAAGCTATGTATCCAGTTCCAGGCTTACCATCAGCGCCCGGTCTACCTGTTCCAGATATTCATGGCTCAGATGACATACCTTTTCTTTTAATCGTGTCTTATCTACGGTGCGCAACTGCTCCAGAAGAATTACGGAATCCTTCATCATGTCCGTGGTATAGGCATGCAACTCCACATGCGTGGGCAGCTTCGCCTTGTTCATGCGGGACGTGATCGCCGCGCATATGACCGTAGGGCTGTGGCGGTTGCCCGTATCGTTCTGTATGATCAGTACCGGACGGACACCGCCCTGCTCGGAACCAACCACCGGGCGAAGATCCGCATAAAAAACATCTCCTCTTCGAATAATCACTGGGTTCACACTCCCATCACCAGATTTGTTATCTCTAGTATATCCGGAAGGAAGATTTTCTATTCAGCACCTGAAGTTGGAAAGGAAAGATTAGTTCCCGGCTGAGATTACACGTAGATTCTGGGGATTCGGCGTTCCAGACCGCAGACAAATTCATAGTTGAAAATGCCGCACAGCTCGGAGAGATCTTCCACCTGAATGCAGGCGTCGCCATCACGTCCGATCAAAGTGACTTCATCGCCCTCCTCCACACCGGGAATTCCGGTGACGTCAACCATCATCTGATCCATACAGATGCGGCCAAGAATCGGCGCCTTCTTCCCGCGGATCAACACATAGCCGCAGTTCGAGAGCAGGCGGGGATAACCATCACCGTAGCCAACCGGAATGGTTGCGACCTTCTTATCCTCGGTCAGGATTCTCGTATGGTTGTAGCTGATACCCTCTCCCATTTCGACGTCCTTGACATAGACCACCTGACTCTTCAGTTCCAGCGCAGGAGTGAGTTCGATCTCATGGCTGACTTCATCCGAAGGATACAGACCGTACATGGCGATTCCCAGGCGAACCATATCCATGAATGCTTCCGGCATCTCCATCGATGCCGCGCTGTTGGCACAGTGATGGATCGGGATGCGGTCAGCGTCCTTCTCCACCCGGCGGATAAAGTCCTGGAATAGGCGAAGCTGTTCATAGGCGTAAGTCTTATCCTCTTCGTCTGCGCGGGCAAAGTGTGTGAAAATACCTTCAACCTCTACGCCGGGAAGCGTGCGGATGCGGCGTACTGTCTCTACGGCTTCGTCATCCACCGGGAAGCCGATGCGGTTCATGCCGGTATCGACCTTGATATGGATGAGTGCTTTCTTTCCCATGCGCTCTCCCAGCTCGGAAAGCTCCTTCGCGTCCTTCTCTTTGAAGACGGTGAAGCGAACGTCCTTCTCAATCAGCTCTTCGTAGTCCTCCGGCCAGGCATAGCCAAGGATCAGGATCGGTTTCTTTACAGCGCCGGCGCGAAGATCCACAGCTTCGCTTACCGTTGCTACGGCAAAGAAATCCACAGTATCATCCAACGCCTGCGCAATGGCAGTTGCACCGTGTCCGTATCCATCCGCTTTAACAACGGCGCATACCTTTGTGTTCTGTGGAATCCCGCGGCATATATTGCTGATATTTTGTCTGATTGCGTCCAGATGGACTCTTGCAGTTACTCTTTTACAGTATTTCATTGTATCCTCCGTGCAATATCAGAAGCCATAACGGCTCTTTCTCCTAATTCTTCTGCGGCCCGGTCTCCGGCCAACGCATGCATCAGCACGCCGTAGGATGCGGCCTCGAAGCCGGTAAGCTGCCCGCCGGCAAGCAGGGCGCCGATTACGCCGGACAGAACGTCACCGCTTCCTCCGGTCGCCATACCGCTGTTGCCGCAGGCATTCACATACAGCTGATCCCCACCGGATACCAGCGTGCAGGCATCCTTCAGGACGAGCACACAGCCGAAACGATCGCTGAAACTGCGGGCACATGCGGGCATATCGACCGAGATCCGGCTGACCGGCTGCGCGATCAGGCGCGACATCTCTCCCATATGGGGAGTCAGCACATGATTCTTTCCGAGAAGCTGCTTCAGGTTCTCATCCGCAGCGATGATATTCAGTGCATCTGCATCCAGCACCATGGGAAAATCCCCGTATTGAAGCATATAGCTTACCAGGCGGCGGGTATCCTCCGATACGCCAAGCCCCGGACCGATCACTGCGGCGTCCGCCCATTTGCAGAGCTCCTGAAGGGTATCCACCGGAAAAACTCCGGTGGTATATGTCGTGAGAATCGCTTCCGGCAGACGGGTCTGCAGAATCTCGCGGTTCTCTTCCGGCGTATAGATGCGAACCAGTCCGGCTCCGGCGCGGTAAGCAGCCAGTGCGCTCAGGTAAGCGGCTCCGCACATATTTCGGGAACCGGCCATAATCAGCACATGTCCGAAACTCCCTTTATGGGAACGGGGCGGCCGTGCCGGCAGGTCAGCGATATCTTCCGGTCCCATGGTAAAAGCCTTTGGGGATACGGCATCAAAGCTCTGAGGTGTGATGCCGATATCGGTAACAGCCACCTCGCCGCTGCACACCCGGCCGGGAAACAGAAGTGTCCCCAGCTTCCGGTACTGAAAGCATACAGTAAGATCCGCCCGGACAGCAGTTCCAAGAACCTGGCCGGTATCCGCAGAAATTCCGCTGGGGATATCTACAGCAACACGATAAGTGTCTGCCGCGTTCATTGCCTGAATCGCCTGCTCGTAAGAGCCGCTTACGAGGCGGGAAAGACCGGTTCCAAGCATGGCATCCACCAGCACGGAAAAACGGTTCTCTATAATATATGCCCGATCCGGGATATCGTACCGGATCGGAATCTTCATCTGCTCACAGATATGACATTGCAGCTTCCACTCTTCGGTGGCGTGACTGACGTTCCCAATCACAGCAATCTCGCAGGGGTAACTGTCCATTGTGAGCATGCGGGCCATGGCAAGCCCATCTGCGCCGTTATTGCCGGTTCCGCAGAAGACAAGAATCGAGGGGCGTCCGATCAGACGCCCCTTCATCTCCTGAACAGCCGACAGTGCGGCCCGTTCCATCAGAACAATGGACGGAATGCCGATCGTATCAATCGAATGACGATCCATGGCGCGCATCTCCATGCTGTCTACCAAATATTTCATAATTAAAACCTCCGGATCCTTTGATCACTTGTGGGAATTCAGCCGATAAGAAAGCTGCATCAGACTCTCCGACAGATGAACATTCTCCACAAAAGCATCGGACGGTAGATCCAGATCTACATGAGCGAAGTTCCAGATGGCACGGATCCCGCAGTCATACAGCTTCTTCGCGACGGATACGGCATCGCCCCGCGGGATTGCGAGTGCGACAATGGCAACGTCATTTTCCTTCAGGAACGTCTCCAGAACACCCATGGACATGATCTTGATGTCGCGGATCTTCGTACCAACCAGCTCCGGATTGCTGTCAAAGATTCCCTTTACCACAAAACCTCTGGACTCGAAATTCGCATAGCCTGCCAGCGCGCGTCCAAGGTTGCCGCCGCCGATAATGACCATGTTGTGAACCTTGTCCAGACCAAGAATCTTGCCGATCTCGGTTCTCAGATATTCTACATTATAACCATAGCCCTGCTGTCCGAAACCGCCGAAATTGTTCAGATCCTGCCGGATCTGTGAGGCGGTGACTCCCATGCGTTTGCTCAGTTCATCAGATGAAATTCTTTCTACATTTTCACTCTGCAAATCTGAAAGATAACGATAATATCTGGGGAGTCGCTTGATCACGGCAGCAGATATACTTTTTTCTTCCATCGTTCTCTTTCCTCCTATCTTCTCTCTATACTTTTGAATTATAATTCTTTATTAAAAATTTGTCAATGTCAAACAATTTCACCAGATGAAAAATCCAAAGACTCTTCCCGGAAACGCTTGCCTGAGCTGACAAGATATACTATAATAATTGAGATATTATAACCGAACAGAGGTAAAAAAATTATGATACTGACATGCAGCCATCTCTCCAAGTCCTTTGGTACGGACATGTTATTTCGTGACGGGACCTTCCGGATTGAAGAGAAAGAGAAAGCGGCCATCGTTGGCATAAATGGAGCCGGCAAGTCCACGCTGCTGAAAATTATTATGGGAGAGCTCTCTGCCGATACCGGTGAGGTAACGCTTGCCCGTGGCAAAACCATCGGATACCTGGCACAGCACCAGGATCTGGATAGTTCCCGCACAATTTACGAAGAGATTCTTCAGGCCAAGGCGGATATCATCCGGATGGAGGCAGAAATCCGCCGCCTGGAACAGGAGATGAGGCACGCCGAAGGTGAGAAGCTTTCCTCGATGATGGAGGAATACAGCCGCCTGAATCACGAATTCGAATATCAGAACGGTTACGCCTATCAGAGTGAGATTATCGGCGTCCTGAAAGGTCTCGGATTTACCGAGGATGACTTCTCAAAGAAGTGTTCCGCCCTATCCGGCGGTCAGAAGACGAGAGTCTCCCTCGGTAAGCTTCTGCTGACGAAGCCGGATCTGATCCTTTTGGACGAGCCGACGAACCATCTGGATATGAACAGTATTACCTGGTTGGAGGATTATCTGCGCGGATATGCCGGCAGTGTGATCCTGGTAGCGCATGACCGGTATTTCCTGGATCGTATCGTCACGAAGGTGATCGAGGTGGAGGCCGGGCATATTACGACGTTCAGCGGGAATTATTCTGCCTATGCGGAGAAAAAACGGATGCTCCGTGACGCCGCGATCAAGCAGTACCTGAACCAGCAGCAGGAGATCCGTCACCAAGAGGAAGTTATCGCTAAACTGAAATCCTTCAACCGGGAGAAGTCCATCAAGCGCGCGGAGAGCCGCGAGAAGATGTTGGAGAAGACGGAACGCCTGGAGAAACCTGCAGAGCTGAATGATTCCATGCATTTTACGCTGGAGCCGAATGTAGTAAGCGGCAACGATGTCCTCACGATTCGCGGTCTGTCCAAGGGCTATACCGGCCATCCGCTCTTTCACGATGTAGATCTGGATATACACCGCGGCGAACGCGTCGCGGTGATCGGCAATAACGGAACTGGCAAGACAACGCTCTTAAAGATCATTAACGGTCTGGTAGAGCCGGATGCCGGAAGCTGTACGCTGGGATCAAAAGTGACGATCGGCTATTACGATCAGGAACAGCAGCTTCTGGAGGAGGATAATACGCTGTTCGAGGAGATTCAGAATGCCTACCCGACGCTGAACAACACCACGATCCGCAACACACTGGCAGCCTTCCTTTTCACCGGGGATGACGTATTCAAACAGATCCGCGATCTGAGCGGCGGTGAGCGAGGGCGTATGTCTCTGGCGAAGCTGATCCTCTCTCCCTGCAATTTCCTGATTCTGGACGAGCCGACAAACCATCTGGATATGACGTCCAAGGAGATCCTGGAGCAGGCGCTGACCAGCTATACCGGAACGGTGCTCTACGTCTCCCATGACCGTTACTTTGTCAATAAGACCTGTACTCGGATTCTGGAGCTGACCGGTGAGACTTTCATCAATTATATTGGGAATTATGATTATTATCTGGAGAAGAAGGACGCGCTGACCGCGTTGCATACGGCATCTTCCACAGCGACGGGGAATGCAGGAGCTGCGGTTTTCTCTGATTCCGGAGCGAAAGACTGGAAGGCACAGAAAGAGGATCAGGCCAGACGACGGAAGCTTCAGAATGATATGAAGAAAATTGAGGATCGGATTGCGGTTCTCGAAGCGAGAAATCAGGAGATTGATGAGCTGCTGACACAGGAATCTGTCTATACGAATATGTCAGAGTGTCTGAAGCTGAATAAAGAACAAGAAGCCATCCGAGAAGAGACCGACCGGCTCTTCGAGGAGTGGGAGGCACTGGAACAGGAAGAAAGTTAAACTCCTACTCCAGCGCCAGAAGTCTTCCGATATGAAGCATGCCCCAGCCAGGGTATGCTTCTTTTTTTATGCAGCTCTCCCGTAGCCGGAGCTTAATCTGTACGTTCGTAAGCTCAGGCTCTTTCTCCAGCAGAAGTGCGATGGCGCCGGATACGATTGGAGCCGCCATGGAGGTTCCGCTTTTCGAAATGTAGGATGGGGTTCCGGGACGAGGGCATACCCGGCAGGAGATCACGGTTCCAGGAGCGACAACTTCAGGTTTCATAATACATTCCGCGGTTGGTCCACGCCCGGAATGATGTTCCCGGACTTTCCCCGGCACAGTGGCTGGAAGAGGACCGTCCGGACATCCGACCGTTATGATCTTCCGACTGACGCCTGGAGCGGTGACTGTACCCTCTCCAGGACCGTCATTTCCAGCCGCTGCCACAATGACCAGGCCTTCATCCCACAGCGCTTCCACTTCCCGGATCATTTCCGATGCTTCTGTACACATTGACTTTTTCTGAGCCCCGGCAGAAATATTGACAATCCGGATGTTATAGCGCCGGTAATGCTCCTGAATCCACTGCAGTCCTGCGATCATGTCATCTGCGTTTCCATCACCAGAGTTATCCAGAACTTTGATTCCGGCCAGATGACAGCCAGGAGCAATCCCGCGATAATAGCCGCCGGACTGTCGCCCGTCTCCGCCGATAATCCCGGCGACATGTGTTCCATGTCCGCAGTCATCGAAAGGATACCGGCGGGAATCCAACATGTTCTGAAAGACGGCAAGGCGGTTTTTCAGATCCACGTGCGGAAAAATCCCGGTATCCAGAACAGCCACCCCGATTCCATGGCCGGAAAATCCAGCCAGATGAGCTTCTCTTGCATGAACCCGGAGAAATGCTTCCTGCATCTTTTTTTCTCCTTTTTCCGGTGTTTTTATATCCTATGAAAAAAATTGAAAAAGTTGAAAAAAGTTATTGACAAAAAAGAAAGCATCTGGTAGAATATGATTCGTTGAGGCCAATTGGTCAAGCGGTTAAGACGCCCCCCTCTCACGGCGGAAACAGGGGTTCGATTCCCCTATTGGCTACTCACAGAGCTATCATATCAGATACGATATGATAGCTCTTTTTCATTTTTATCGTTTTCACCTGCATAAAAAGAGACCTCCGTGTCTTGCTTTGCGGAGATCTCAGGCAAATTATAAATATCGTAACTATTCGACTTCGTGCGCTGCCGGGCAGGATTACTTCCAAAGACAGTTGTCTTCGAGGATTTTAGCGAATGTGGAGAGTCCCTGAACGTCCGCTTCAGTAAAACGTGCCGGGCGCATACTGTCAAGATCCAGAACGGCTACGACAGCGCCGTTCGCGTGGATCGGAATGACCAGTTCGGAATTCGTCTTGCCGTCGCAGGCAATATGCCCCGGATAGGCATGGACATCATCTACACACTGGATCTGATCGGAAGTAGCCGCTGTCCCGCAGACGCCGGTTCCCATGGCGATATGCATACAGGCGACCTTTCCCTGGAATGGGCCGAGGATCAGCTCACCGCTTTTCATAAGGTAAAAGCCGACCCAGTTTACATCGGGAAGAATCTGATAAAGCAGAGCCGAAGCATTCGCCAGATTGGCGATTGTGTCATGTTCTTCATGCAGAAGGCCGGAAAGCTGGGCATTCAGCAGATCATAATTCACCACATTCATGTGTGTAATCTCCTTTGGTTGTCATTGTAATTTCTGAGCCAGCCCGCAGCTGACCCGGTAGACCTCATCGGCCTCTTTCGCAAGTGCTTCACAGAATCTTCCGGTGTTCTCTCTCCACTTTCGCTCCTCTGTTGAGATCGGGACAA
>JABLTL010083042.1_pt1 | contig 11543 bp, 10 predicted proteins | sample 7160151 | NCBI WGS metagenome assembly JABLTL01 (sample SAMN14651223, study PRJNA627086) | human gut metagenome | isolation source: feces | host: Homo sapiens
CTTAACCAAATTTTATTAGTTATATTACGTTAATTAACTCTCTCATTTTCAATCGATTACATAAGAATTAACAGAGTATTGACTTATAAGAAGTACCCAAATAATGAAAAGAATATACTTGTTTTTGTTTCTGAAAACGTAGAAATGGATAGATTAATCCAAGAAACTAATCTTAGTGATATGGAGCCTATTTTTGGTTTCCGAGGAAATTATAATAAATCCAACATACTGAAAGGGATAAATATTTCGATACCAATAATTGGAGAAGGGAAAACCGAAACCTTAAAAAAGATTCTTGATGGATTTGATGCCGAAGATGTGTGTCCTGTTCTTCCGTTTCCTTCGCAGGACCTTAGAAGGTCAGAAAACCTTCTTTATGAGTATTGTGAAGTGTTTAAGGATAGATTAATGCTTGAACATCAGGATTTCGCTTATGTCGATGAAAAGAATCCTTTTGAGTTGTATACAATTATCAATAATATTATAGACAATTATCAGGAATCTTTAAAACCACTTGGGGGCGAGCTTGGCTTTGGCATTTCTATATTGGCAAGCAAATTATTGTCTTTGGGGGCTTTATTTGTTGCCTTGGATGATAATCGACGAGGAAAGATTACAATATTTAATGTTAAAGCAAACGATTATACAATAAAAATAGATGAAAAAGCGTTTATAGATAAAAATAAAAACAGTGAATCACATTTAGTTTGGGTTACAGGCGATGCTTACAAATAGAATGATAAAATGTGTTGGAGCAGGACTGGTAAGTCTTGACATTCTAATGCGTGGATATAGCGACAAACAAGTTTCTTACAAGTTAGGAGGAACTTGTGGTAATGTTATGGCAATTCTGTCATATATGGGTTGGCATACGTATCCTATTGCACGACTTGACAGTACTGATTATGGAAAGTTGCTGTTGGATGATATGAAAAGCTGTAATGTACATGATGATTTTGTTTCAACAGTTGATGGCACTACTCCTGTAATTGTACAAAGAAATATTGTTGACAAATATGGTAATCCGTGTCATAAATTTGAACTTCTAAATAATCATAGTGGAAGATTCTTTCTCACATATAAGTCAATAACAAAGAAACAGGCAACAGAGATAATAGGCAAGTTGAACTTTGTGCCAGAGGTGTTTTTTATAGATAGAGTGTCGCCTGCAATATTACAGTTGGCTGAATATTTTAAAAGTCAAGGTACTCTTGTTTTCTTTGAGCCTTCCATGAAACCTTCGTCTAAAGGATTTGCAGAATGTTTGCAGATATCAGATGTGGTGAAGTTTGCTGATCAAAGAATTCAAGATGTGGGTTTTACCGTGGCTTATAATAATAAATTATTTATCCAAACACTTGGCGCAGATGGTCTGCAATTTAGTCTAAATGGAAGCAGTTGGGAGAAAATAGACCCGGAGGCAAATGATAATGTGGTAGATACTTCTGGGGCTGGTGATTGGACTACTGCTTCTTTCCTAAATTATCTTAGACAGAATGATATGTTGGATATTAAACGACTGGATACTTCTGTTGTTAGAGAGGGGTTGATATTCGCTCAAAAAATAGCATCGGAAAGTTGTTCTTATGAAGGGGCAAGAGGGATGATGGAAATACCATTAGATAGAATTCTTGTAAAACCTTAGTATGATTTCTTGATAATTATTTGTCGCAATGAGATGTCTTGTGAATAATTAAATTAGGAGGATTAATTATGGTAAGAATACTTGCAAGTGACGGGGAAAAGACGTAAATTTGCGATATAATGATAATCATTTGACTAATAGGGAGGAAAGGACATGTGTACAAAGAAAATTTTATATCAGCCTGGCAATAAGGGACGAGTTGCTCTTAGAGCTAAAAAAACTGGCGATAAATTGACGTTTAAGAAAATCTGTTACACTACAGATTGTGTTTTGGCGTATGCAAATGCTAAGGATATTTCTATTTCTAAAGCTGCAGAGGAATTGGCAGATAAAGGCGCTTTTCCTAAGATTTATCGTGCTGCAAGAAAACGTGTACCTTTGCCTTATAAATTAGTTGCAAAACAATTTTATTGATATTTCCTATGGCAAATAAATTTTTATATCATGGCATCGAATACTTACTTTTTAATGATGTATAATCCCGAATATGCAGAGGTAGTTGAGGATAAAGACAAAATTATTAATAGGTTGCATTTAAAAGAAAGAATGCAACAGTATAAAGTAAAACACCGCAATGAAAAATAACAAGAGCCAATTAGATATATTTCTTCTCAAACGCATAGAAGAGAATCGAGAAGAGTTAAGACACGTTTTGGATTCAACCTTGCAAGTGGAGCAAGCGTGTCTTGAAGAAATTGTGAAAGGTATCAGACATTGCAAAACTAATATTACGCATTGTAATCTACCCTATAATGAGTTTGTTTTAGGGAATGGGGATTAGTTGTACGAATTTCTTTAATAATCAACACGTAGAAATGAAGTTTTTGAATCTATCTGCCATAAAGAAATCTTATAATGTTTGTAAGAAAAGATTTTTTAAGTTTCTTACACAAGCAGAAAACATACTGCCATATTATTATAGTTTAATAGCTTGTGTGATATTCTTGTGGCTTGCGGAATCATATATAACAAGTGCCCTGGGTACATTGAATGCTTGGTGTGTTTGTGATTTGAATAAAACGGCATTTGGATGGATTGTCTTCTTCTCTGTAAGTTTGTATATTGGAGTATCCATATGGAAATATGTAAGGAGAGGACTTTATGTATCACATCGGTATCTGTGTTGGTGGAGTATAGGACTAGCATATTACCTGTATTATAGACTATTATCCTCTCATTTCCTTTTTTGGGGTGTCAATGTCTTAGGCATGGATATAGCATATTTGGATTTGCTTGTTCCTGCATTTTTGACTCTTGTTATTTTGAAAATCCTCAATTCTGTTAAGAAAACCGAACGAACTTCTGATGGTAACATACTGAGCGATGAACCTATAAGTGACATAGAATCCGATTTGTTTGGCTACAAGGATATAGTATGGTATCTAAAAGGAGATTTAGAATCTGTCAATGTGACAGAACATGCTTTTAGTGTTGGAATTACGGGAGAATGGGGAACAGGAAAGAGTTCTTTTCTTAATATATTTGAGAAGTCAATAGATGATTCTAATAGTATCGTAGTGCGCTTTTATCCGCGTAGCTCCACTAAGCCTGATAATATACAAGATGATTTCTTCGATGTATTTTCAGAAGCCATAAGAAAATACCATACAAGCATATCTGGCACAATAACGAGATATATTCGAGCTTTAAAATTAGTAGAAGGTGAAGGACTATTTAATAGGCTTACTGATGCTTTCGAGTCTTTTAATGTAGAAGATGAAAGAAACCGAATTTGTGAGGCTATTTCTAAAATTGGCAGAACAATATATGTCATTATAGAAGACCTCGATCGTTTGTCTGGAATAGAATTGCTTGAAGTGTTGAAATTGATAGATCGAAATGGTGCTTTCTGCAATGTCATCTATATGTCCGCTTATGACAAACAATATGTCAATGGTGTGTTGAAACAAACTTTAGGTCATCAGATTGATGGTGATTTTACAGACAAATATTTTTGTTATGAACTTCCGTTACCTGTTCAAAAAACTTGGGTCATCAAAAGCTATATAGCCAAATATCTTCGGGAACATACCCTATCCATTTCGAATGATATGACTTATAGCAAAGAACTTGCTGGAGAATGGGAAAAAGTTGGAAGTATGGTAGTAATGACATTGGGAACTATCAGACATGTAAAAAGGTTTATTAATCTGTTCATGTCTCGGTATGTTCATGTTATGGATGACGTTAATGTGGGCGATTTCCTTCTGCTGACTTTAATCAGATATTCAAACATTACAATCTATAATGCTATTGTAAATTGTCAATTTGTGCAAAGAGGCGGTTTCATGAGTGGAAGTGAGACCACCATGTATCTTATTCAAGATTATGAGAAAGTGCTCAAAGAATTAGGTGCAAATGAAAATGCCATTGCTGTCGTTAAAGAATTGTTCCCAATACAAGACGGAAGTCAAAGCGAAGAGAATGGTTATAAACGTTTGAGAAGAGCGGTATCTTTTGACCTTTACTTTTATGATAGGTATAGCTATAAAATCTATTATAAGAATATAGCACCAATCTTTGAAGAAAAAGATGATGATAGTGCTTTAGCTTATTTTGGCAAGCTAATGAGTCAAAAGACTAATTGGAGTACGGTTGAAGAGTATCTTCGCTATAGAGGTTTGGATTGGATTACTAACGGAGGCTTATTGAGAAGATATATTAAACTCATCATTCTTGCTTATCATAAAACAGATAGAAATCTTAATTATTATGCTTCTTTTGTTAGGCTTTTCTTCAAATATTCAGAAGAGGAGTTTGTAAAACTCAAAGCGGTGGATAATTCGGAACAGTATTCTGGGTTGCTATATGATTGCCTTGATGAAATGACAAAGACTTGCCATGTTTCTATAGGTGCAATGCTTGTCAGTATTCTTGATGAGTTTAGAAAGAACACAGAGAGACCAAGCGAATGTGTTTTGAAAGATAATCAATATACAGATTTGGCCTTGAAAGCGTTGAAGGCTTACACAGAGCAGACAAATGTAGTAATAGACCCATTTATTTCCATGCAATTGTCAGTGATACATCCTATTGGAGAACAAGGCATTTTGGAAAAATCGAGAAAGTTTATTACGGATAAGATTAATGCCAATATCGAGGCTTATGCATCTTCCATGTTTACATCTGCCATTCGCAGAAGTGGTAAGGAATTCTCATTGATATTATCATTGCGAGAGCCGGAAATGTTAAGCCAGATTTTTCCAGATTGGAATACAAAATTCCCTAAATGGATAAAGAAACTGCCAACAAAAGACATGCAATATGTTTTCAATGAGTTGTTTGAAGCTCATAAACGATATGAAAATGTAGTTGTCAAGGCTTTAGAAAACACTTATGCCCATAATGATTACGCTGGTTTTAAAAGAGCCATTGAGAATAATAAAAAGCAAGAACGGGTAGCCAATAAGACAGAACAAGTGTTTGACTTTATTGCCAGGCATAATGAAGTTACATCTGCAAATATAGCAGAAGCCTTAGATATGCCGAAGACACATGTATTACGCATTGTAAAAACATTAATGAAAGATAAACGAATAGAAGCTTTTGGTGCACCAAGATTTCGAAAATATAAACTGACAAAGGCATGAGAATAATACATTTTTCTGATTTCCATCTACAAGGTGGTAAAATCTTAAGACTACATAAAATCAATGCTAAAAAGCTTATGGATGCTTTGGTGAAAATCAATCAAAAGCATAAGATAGACATCATCGCCTTTGGCGGTGATTTGATAGATTGTGGAGGTAAAAGCTTTACTTCCATTCAAGAAGGTTTTAAGGCATTTGAAGACGTTGTTCTAAAACCTTTGATGCAAACTCTGAATTTGCCAAATGACCACATCATTATTGTGCCAGGAAATCATGACAAGGATGTTTCTGATTTAAAAGGGAAAAGCTTGATGGAAGATTTGAAGAAAGAAAGTAAGGTTACTAATTTCTTGTATAAATCATATGATACAGACGAAAATGTCAAGGGAATGCTTCCTTATTTTCAATTTCGAGATGATTTTTATAAAGGGTATAACGCTTATTCCAAATCAGAAACAAACTTTAGCTCAAGAATAATACTCGCTGTTGAAGGAAAGAAAGTCGGTATAGCAATGCTGAATACTGCTTGGGGATGTACCGCTAAATCTGGAGAAGAAGTATTGTTGGGGAATGCTCAAGTAGTGGAGGCATTAGATACTATAGAGGATTGTGATATCAAGATAGCAGTCATGCACCATGATATATCTGCTCTTATAGAATATGATAGAAATGCTGTCAAACAACCACTCATGTCAAACTTTGATTTATTGCTTACAGGGCATATACATGGTGACGATTCTAACTATTTGGAAATTCCAAATGGCTGTTCTATCATCCGTTCTGGAGTAGCTGGTATCACAGTCAACAATAATGATGAGACTGATGAACAGTATAAGAATGGTTTCCATGTAATAGATATAAATGTTGACATGCCAAGTGATGTCGCTATTGCCAAATATATTCAAAATAGTCAGTATGATTTTGGAATTGATAAAGCATTTGGAGAAGATGGGACGTGGTGTCCAAACAATCATGTAGCGATGTTTGAGCCACTGGACTATTGGATAAATAAACGAAAATTTCCTCACGAATACATTTCAAACTCTATAATAGAGTCTTGTATTGAAGATTTGAAAAGCGCAGATAACAAGTTGATAAAAATCGTAGCCTTTTCTGGCTTTGGAAAAACAAGAATGGTCTATGAGGCATTCAAGTCATTAGGGTCATTCAAGAATTGCTATTATAGTAATGCTGCCGATGTTGACAATGCAAGTATTCTGAGACAATTTAATGTTTTGGTTGGTAAGATAGGTAGAGAAGATAGCTTGATAGTCATAGATAATTGTAATCATGACTTGCAGTACAGGATTTTGCAAGATTTTGAAAGTTGGAACTGTCTGAAATTAAAGCTTGTTCTTACATCGAATGAAGTGAACGAGAAGAATAGTAACGCTAATGTTCTTGAAATTAGATTGGACAGAGACGTGCTTAGGAAGAAAGTGGAGAAATATGTGGATGAACATGTTCCTGAGGGAAATTCTGTCGTTCGAGAAAACATCAAGAATATTGCAGATGGATTTCCTGGCATGGCGTTAAGTCTTGTGGATAGTTTTCAGTCGGAAAATAAGATAGATGTGCATTCCGTTGATGCTCTTATAGAACGTATGGTATCACATGACACTGGACTTGATTCTGACCAACAAAAAGCATTGCAGACCTTAGCTTTATTTCAGCCATTACCTTATAGTCAAGGGAGTCATCCTGCATATCTGGCTATAATTCGTAACTCCATATTCTTCCCCATTGGTTCTAATGACATTTCTTATCGAAAAACATTGGTAAATACAACGATAGACAAATGCAATAATACATTTGTCGATGTGGGGCGAGATTACGTAAATGTCAGACCATATCCTTTGGCTATCTGGTATGTAAATAAATGGTTTGTTGGTTGTGGTAATCAATTGGAAGAGCTGATTGACTATGTGGAATCACTGCCAGACAGTGAGAGCAATCTCTTGAAAGAATGTCTTTGTAAGAGATTGGAGGCGGTAGATGATAGTCCTTTTGCAAAGAAACTGGTAGAAAGATGGGCACAAGACGAAACTTTTCTCAGTGAGAAAGTGATTCTTTCCGATATGGGTTCACGTCTCTTTCTCGCCATGTCGCCTGTGAACCCTGTCGCCATAGTCAAAGGTTTGATGGAATTCTTTGACAAAAAAAATGTAGAATGGATAAAATCCAATGTGCAGTGGAAGGTAAGAAGGTGTTACGTAAACACTTTAGAAAAATTGTGCTTCTCAAAGGATAGCTTTGGGTATGGTGTTCAACTGCTGGCTAAGTTTGCCTTGGCGGAGAATGAAACCTGGGGCAATAATTCCACAGAACAATTTATACAGCTTTTTAATATCTTATTGCCTGGCACACAAAGTGACTACCAGGAGAGGGTTATAGCTCTGAAAACTTTGCATGAGAAGAGTTTCCTATATGATGAACTGATATTGAAAGCCATTGGCACCGCGTTTAAGAGTGGTAGCTTCAGTCGCATGAATGGTGCTGAAAAATTTGGTTTTGAGACAAAACTGGATTATTATCCAAGTTCAAATTCGGAGATTAGAAGTTATTGGTATGCTTGTCGTGACTTGGTCTTGAAGTTGTTGGATAAAGACCGTAAATATGTAGATGTTGTCTCTAAAATAGTTGAGGAACGTTCTTATTACTGGTTAGATAAGGTATTGTTGTATAATAATCTTTTTTTGCCGATAGTCAATAGGGTTGTTGAGCTTAGAGGGCATAATTGGCTAAAGTTATATGACAATCTGTTTAGGCTTAGTTTAGATGAAGACTTTGAGAAAGAGTATGAGGAAACAAAAACAAGTATAAAGAAATTGATAAGTATTCTCAGACCTAATGATTTTTCTACAAAATTATATGAAGCATGGATGACATGCCAGATGGATTTTCATCTTTCTGATGAAGAAATTGTAAAAAAACATATTGAGATCTTTAAGCCTTTAGCGGATGAGTTTGTTGCCAAACATATATATCAGAATTATGATGAGGTGGAGAAAATTCTATGCTTGGATTTCTATATAGATTCTTGTTTTTTCAAAAGATTACAGCATATTATGAATAAAGAGGAAATGTCGGCTTTTTATTCTAATTTGTTGGCATTCGTGAAAAAACGTAATGGAAATTGTGAAGGAACAAAATTGTATCAAACTATTGGAGAATTAGCCAGCAGAAAAGAAACCGAATCTTTCTTAAATGATATATATATGCTTCATTACGAAAAGTTGTATGCAGAATTGCTGACGAAAAATGAAGACAATGAACTTTCTGTATTGAGAAAACTGGAAGAAATGGTCGTGGCGGATCAGTTGTCTATAGACATTTTGCCAGTGTATTTGGGTAGCTTGAAATGGTTGAGCGCAGAACAGGCGGTTTTGTTGTTACCATGGTGTACAACTTACATAAAGGATTATGCTGATGATGTTTTTTCTTTTCTACAGAGATATCGTTTTGTCATTCAACCATTAGTGAAGGAAAACTTAGGGATACGTTCTGTCATGAAGAAGATGCTTTTGCAATATCCATTAAAGAGAGAGATGAAACTTGATGCCTACTGGTATTCCAATATGGTTTCGTTTATTTTCAAATGCGGGCGTGATGAAGAATTTGCAAAATGCCTAAATGCTAAATTCATGGAAGAAAAAAATGGTATTTTGGATGGTAAGTTTGTGAATGACCTTTACAAGATTTTGTTGTCAAAAGAATACATTGACTGCGTTTGGACAGATTTCTCTCGTGCTTTTTACGACGATAACTATTTCATGTTCTATATGAACATCAGAAATGATATTGGCTCAGGTTTTGGATTTGGTGAAGGCTTTTTGTTTAAAGGCAATGATGCGCACATCAAGGAACTGTGTTTGCTGTATCCTGATAAGGTTGCTCATAGAATTGCAGAATTGGCACCTTGTTTTGAATATAAGGGGGATGGAGACGATAGAAAAGTAACAGGGTTCAGTCATATCTTCATGTGGTTGCTTGACAATTTCGCAGATGATAAAACTGTATTGGAAGGAATACATGCAAATCTTCATTCTTTTTCTTGGTCTGGCTCCATCATCCCATATCATGAGCGTAATATTTTCTGCTTCGGACAGTTGCTTAATCATTCAAACTCAATAGTGAGAGATTGGGCAAAGGAGTGTTTGGATAGTGAAAAGAAGGAGTTGAATAGAGAGCTTGGAAATGAGGAATTTGATTCCATGTATTATAATCTTTAGTTTTTGGAGAATGGATATGCAATATGACTTTTTATACAAATACAGAGGGGTTGACAAAGAGGTGTTCGATAGAGATATAGAAGCATTGAAAAACAATTATTTCTGGTCTTCTGATGTGGAGCATTTGAATGATGACCAAGAATTTCAGTTCAACTCAAAGGCTCTTGTCAATACGTTGGATGCTTTAAGACTGAAGCATCCAAGATGTTATCAATCTATTGATAATGTCAAAGTACAGTTGAAAGGGATTATAGAGAAAGTGAAAACGGCTGGTGTCTTTTCTTTGAGCTGTAATCCCCATGTGCCTTCCATGTGGGGACTGTATGCTTCTGAAAGAAAAGGATACTGTATCATCTATCGCAGAGACAAACTATTGGAATATACAGGTGGTATCTGCAAGAACGATAAAATTCTTCTGAATGTGAAATATACCAAGTCTGTTCCTACTTTGTCGCCTGATGACTTGAAAGGCAATGAACTGCTTGTAAAGTTGGTGGCAACAAAGGAACAAAGTTGGAGTTACGAGGAAGAAACAAGAATCGTAACTGATTGTTCTGGTCGCCACGAAATTCCAGCTTCCGCTTTGTGTGGTATCATATTTGGTTCGCAGATGTCTGAAAAGGACAAACTAAAGATTAAGGATGCTCTTGTTGGAAGAAACGTCAAGTTCTATCAATTAAGTCGTAAGGTTGATGCTTATGGATATGAGCATTGCTTAGTTGATGAGAACAAGGTCTGTTCATCTTTGGATGATAGCTTTTATGACTATAAATGCAAAAGCATGCCAGTAGTTGACAACTTCTTTGTTAAGCTGAAGTTCATGCCATCATCAGAAGTTGAAGTGATAAACTTCATTTCTGAATTCAAAAAGAAACACGCAGATAGGCAGTGCAATATCTATGTGCATGATATGGATGTTGATATGGAGAAATTCAAAGAAGACTATGAGAATTATGATTATCTCCAAAAGCATCTAATCGCAGAAGTCTATTTCGATACTGATGAAGTTTTGTTCAATAGTGAATACCGAAAAATATAGAAAAAAATTGGAGAGCCTTTACTCTGACTCTCCAATACACCTAATGAGCAATATTTATTAAGTTACATCCCAATACGATTTGAATGCGAGCAATGGTTTGTGTGGTGAAGTTGTGGCGACCAGTGAGCCATTTGGAAATCTCAGAATCTCGCTTATGGAGCATTCTGGCAAAGTCTTTTTGGCTGAGCCCCTTTTCTTTCAGAATCTCACTCAGTCGCTCTGCTATTCCAAACGACAAGTCAAACTCAGCTTTCTGTTCGGCTGGAATTGCTGCAAGGCAATCACGGAAAAGTTTATTCTGTACCATAATTACTAAATTTCAAAGGTTGCACTTTCTATATCGGTTATCATATTCTTCTCAATGGTAATAACACCATTCTTTTGCGCTTTGAGGAGAACTTTATCAAAGGTTTGTAAGTCCATGACATATCCACTCAGCTTTTCATTTTCTTGGTATGTGCGAGAGAGTTTAACTCCGCCATTGCCTAATATGAGTATTTGGTCTGATATTCTCAAGCAATATAGGCGTAGCTTTCGGGAATCGATGGACAATGCACTGACATGGTCGTTCATCCGCCCTTCTATTCGGAAGAAACGTTCCAAAGCACCTTTGTCTATAATCTTTGATAGCGCCAACAAGATGGCATTGAAGTCTTTGTTGTATGTAGCATTGTCCTTGAACTCCAAAAGGAATTTTTCAAATTCGCTTTCGGAGTTGCCATCGAAGCAGATAGAGAACATTCCAACGTTGTCATTCTGCTCTATTGTTTTGAGTGATACTTTTGTCATAGCTATAAACATTAGTTGTTTGATAGTGCAAAAATACATAAAGAAATCGAATGCTGTTCACTTTTAAGTGAATATTTTGGATAGTTTAACAAGGGGAACATTGTATGAACACAAATACAGATTTTGATAAGATAGATAGGGTGTCCAGTTCGTTGTACCAATTTTAGCTCACTTTCCTAAGCGTTTTGGTTCGTTCTGTAACCCAGTTTTTGGACAAGTGCTCGGTTGACCAAGTACTGATGTCCTTC
>JABLTL010159876.1_pt1 | contig 11537 bp, 10 predicted proteins | sample 7160151 | NCBI WGS metagenome assembly JABLTL01 (sample SAMN14651223, study PRJNA627086) | human gut metagenome | isolation source: feces | host: Homo sapiens
AATACTAGAACTACTGCACTATTTATAGAAAAGTATCTAGTATCATTAGGCTATAATGTAGATAATACTTTATTTAAAGATAAATCAGTATATTTTAGAAATGCATTAGTAAGAAGTAATTATTTTAATAATTATTTAAATATAAAGGAAGACAATAGTTTCTTAATTAAATTTTATGAAAATTTATTATTAGGTAAAAATAATAATTTACATTCAAAAGATTTAATTGTAGAAGAATTATTTAATAAAGAGAATTAAAAAAGAGGCGCTAGTACAGACTTATTAATTTAATAGGTTTTTGTAGTGGCGTTTTTTAGAAGTAAGGGAAGTGGAATATAACATGAAATATAATTTAGATGTACTTAGTCCATTAGAGTTTGAAAAACTATCAAGAGACTTTATTTCCAAAAAGCTTTGCATGGAATTTAAAATCTTTAAACCTGGAAGAGATAGTGGAATAGATTTAAGAAATAAGGAAAATGGCATAATATGTCAGTGTAAACATATTCAAAAATTTTCTGATTTGAAATCAAATTTGAAAAAAGAAGTAGAAAAATTACCGAATATTAAGGATTTAAAAAAATATTATTTGATTGTTTCAACAAAATTAACGCCTGCAAATGAGAATGCTATAATTGAAATGTTTGATAAATACATTACTTCATCAGAACAGATAATTAGTTATAATGAAATAGAACAGTTTTTGGATGATGACAAAAATATAGATATTTTGAAGAAAAACTCTAAATTGTGGCTTACTTCATATAAAATCATTGAAATGTTTGAGCAAAAATATATTGATTTTGAAATTTCAAATCTATTAAAACATATTACAACAAATATGGATTATTTTGTGGAGACAGGAATTTTTAAGGAATGCTACGAGAAATTAAATGATGATAGATTGTTGATAATAAGCGGCTCGCCAGGAGTGGGGAAAACAATTAATTCTAATATGTTAGTAGCAAAAATGATAGCATGTAATCCAGCTTTAAAATTAAAAACAATTCTTGGCTCGAATTACAAAGAACTTATACAATCTTTTAATAAAGATGATTACGAAATAATAATATTGGACGATTTTTTAGGACAAAGTTATTTAGAGAAGAATAACGATGAAATTAATGAAATAATTTCAATTATAGAATATGCTAAAGGTAATCCTAAAAAGTATTTGATTCTTAATTCAAGATTAAATGTTCTAAATGATGTAAAAATAAAGAATGAAAAATTTTCAAGAATACTAGATTTGTTAAATAATAATAATTATATGATAGATATGGATAATATTACACTTTTAGAAAAGGCTGAAATTTTATTTAATTTGCACTATTTTAATAAGGTTCCTGGCAGTTTTTATGAAGAATTAAAGAAAGAATATTACTGGAAACCGCGTTATGAAGCAATTATTACTAATAATAATTACAATACACGAATTATTGAATATTGTGTTTTAAATTATAAAAAAGATAATATTACTTTTGATAAGTATTTTGACTATATAATGGAAAATTTAAAAAATCCAAGACAAGTATGGCATAAACAATTTTTACAATTAACTAATGAGGAAATTTCATACTTACATTCGATGTATTCAATAAATACAACTAATGTTTCAAGGCAAGTATTAAAAGAGTGTTATGAAAACATTATAAAAAAACGAGGTTTTGATGCAGAAAAAAATAATTTTAATAATATAACTGAAAGGTTATCTGACAATATAATAACACAAAAAATAAAAGATCAAAATTATGTAATGAATACTATTAATCCATCAGTAAATGATTATATTATGAATAATTTAAAGGATAATTTAGTGGAGCTTGAAAAAATGGTTGATGAATGTATTTATATTGAACAATTTATTAATTTAGTAAATTTAAATACTTCTTTACTTCAAAATATTGATATTGATATATTAAATTTGAAATCATTTAACAATGAATTTGATAATAAATTACTTTATTTAATTGAAAAATATAATTGGTGTAATACTAATGTTAGAAATTATTTTTTAAATGTTTTAAATAATTCTAATTCTAGCCAAAGTTCAATAATTTTAAGAATATTATCATCTAATAAACTTGTGGAATTTTATGAGTTAAAAAAATATGTTTTAGATGTTAATTATATTAAAGAATTATTAAACGATTCAGATAATTATTATATTAAAAATTTTATTGAGTATCTTGATGATCTTATAAGCGACTCTAATGAAGATATGAATGAATTTTTAAATAATATTTATTCGGAATTTACACCTATAATCGAATCAAAAATAGAAGATAGTATTTATGAGGATTTTTGTACTAATATTGATGATATTGTTCAATCAAATGAAGAACAGATTGAATATGAAATGGTAGATGATGAATATGTTGTTAAAAATTTGTCTGAGATGCAGGATGTAATTGTTGACGAATTAAATCAGGTAATAGAAAACAGAATTGATGATGAAATAGATAATTATTTATTAAATAAAATTGAATTTAAAAATATTAATGTCAATGTAGAAAATTGTTATGATTATTCATATATAGAACAAAGTATTATCGATCATGTTCGAAGTTTAAATAATAAATCTGGTAAAAATGATGAATCTTGTGAATCTTATTCTATTCACGATGTGTTTTTACAAAATTATAATTTGGGGGATTAAAATATGCAATTAAAAAAAGTTAAAATAAAAGATTATAGTGGATTAACAGATATTGAAGTCTTTATTCAAAATAATTTAATGTATATTGTTTCTGATAATAACGTAGGGAAAACTAGAACATTAAAAGCCATTGATAATTTCTTTAATGGAAAAGACAATGCTAATTTGGAAATTACATATGAATTTACCCAAGAAGAAATAAAAGAACTTAATTCAAAACATAATTTAGAATTATCAGAAGAATCAACTTTTATTCAAAAAGATAAAAAAATATTATTTAATAATAATGATTATACTTCATTTATAAGAAATAAAAAAATATTGGGACAATGTTTCTATATTCCTACGATTGTTAATTTTGATGATCAGCAAGATTTGTCAAAAGCAAAAAATCAACTTTCTAGTGTTATTATTGATTTGATTTCAGATGATGATAAACTAAAAAAATCAATGGTAAAATTAAATAAAGACTATAATAATTATGTTAAACAAATAAAAGAAAAATCAAAAAATATGTTTTTAAATATTAATGATTCTATTCTTTTTGATGATTTTAATGTAAGTATAGATGGAACAGATATTAATGGTAATCAACTAATAAAAAGCAATTTATACTTAGACTATTCTAATTCATCTGGACCTATAGATTTAAATAAATGTGGAACAGGTGTACAATCTAACATAATTAATTCAATTTTGACAAATTTTCCACGTAAGCAATATACTATTATTTTATATGATGAACCAGAATCTTATCTTAATAGTACTGCACAAAAAAAACTCATAAACAAGATTAATAATAACATAAATAATTCTTTGTACATAATAGCTACGCATTCACCTTTTATAATCAAAAGATCAGTAGATACATTTAAATCGATTATTAGACTTCAAAAAAAGAATTCAAATGCTATTGTGTATCAGTATAATGATATAAAATATAAAAAATATGTTAAAAATGTAAATGAATTTTTACAAAAAAGTGGACTGACCGAAACAAAATATTTATTAAAAGATGATATATATAAAACAATTTTAACCTGGTGGGAAACAGATAGAGTAAATGCTTTGTTTGAAAATAAAATAGTTCTAGTTGAAGGCCCAACTGAAAGTATATTTTTTGATATATGTTGCAGCGATAATAATTATTGTGTTGTAAATACAATTGGAAAATGGAAAATACCATATTTTAAAATATTTTATGAAGATATTTTAGGCATAAAAGTTATGATAATATATGATAAAGATGATGAAAAAAAAACGGTACATAAGTCATTTAATAGTTGGATAATGACAACTAATTATTTTTTAGAGAATGATATAGATTTAGAAAATAAGCTTGGTTATAAATCCCCAAAAAATCAGTATATGAAGCCTCAAATGCTTATTGAAAATTATTTAAATAATAAAATAGATATAAATAAAATAAATGCTCTTAAAATAACAATTGAAAATGAATATAAAAAAATGACCTAACCCATTAAAGGGCTAGGTCATTTTTGTTTTTAAATTTTACTATTTCATATCCTTCATAATTGTATGATTCTTCTTCTGGTTCAGGTAATGTTTTTTTATGTTCTAATAATATAGTAGGTCTAGTGTCTATAACATTATTATTTAATTTACTATTTTGAAGTTCAATAATATTAACGATAGTATCAAGTCTATTTTGATACATAGGAGAATAGGTATTTAAAGTTTCATCAATTTTAGAATGTCCTAGATATTTAGCAACTAATGTTGTATTAGCATCACTATCAATTAATAAAGATGCGCAACTATGTCTAAAGTCATGAATTCTAATATCTTTAACTCTAGCCATAAAAGCATTCTTTGTTTTTCTACCTAATAGAGTAGTAGCAGCTAATGGATTAATATTACCAAACACATACCAAGAATCTCTAAAACCATAATAATTAGCTTCATCATTATATAATTCAGATAAATCTTTTAATAAAAAATTAGGTATGGGTATAGTTCTATAACTAGAACTTGTTTTATGACTAGTAACAGTATATAGTTTACTAGTTTTAGGATCTGGTACTTTAACAATATTTTTATTAACAGTTAATGTATTCCAAGTAAGTCCTCTAAGTTCACCATTTCTAAATCCACAATAAAATAAAGTTTGAAATGCACATCTGAACTTTAAATCAGTTTCAACGGTTAAAAATCTTTGAAGTTCTTCTAAAGTATAAAAAGCCATTTCTTTTTTTCTTTCATTAGGATTAGTAAAATTAATCATTTTATTATATACTTTTACAAAGTTAATATCATACCATTTAGTACCAAAATTCATTAATGCTTTTAAATATTTATATACACCATTTTTATATCTAGTAGAAATAGATTTACTATTCATAAATTGTCTCCACCTTTCGAAATGTCTAATATTAAAAGATTCTAATTTAATATTTTCTAAAGGTTCTAAATATACCATCATATTTCTATAATTAGATAGAGTAGTTACTTTTACTTTATCTTGTTGGTATTGATAATGTTCTTGTATCAAGTCTTTAAAAGTTAAATCAGTAAACTCATTTTGATTTTAATTTTCATTTTATATTCTGCTTCATGGTCTTTTGCTTCTCTACGAGTTGGAAATTTTTTAGAATGATATCTATGATTTTTACCAAGTAAATCCTTATATGATAAGTCTACAAACCAACTTCTACCATCTTTTGTACAATCATTATTTTTAGCTTGTCTTATTGATATAATTATCACATCCTTTCTTTTTAAAATAAATTATGAAATTCTTCAGCAGCATCTTCAGCCTCTTTATTATGTTTCTTAGTAGCTTTAATTGAATCAGCTAAATTAATATAATCACTTACATATTTCATAGGTTTTCTATTTAGCTTAATATCTAAGGCATCAGATCCTTTTTCAAAAGCATTCTTCCAATAATTTATTTATTCATCTTTATTTTTTATTTCTATACTTTGTTTTTTAATATATTTTTTAGAGTTAATTAATTCTTTATTATTCTTATATAAATTATTTTCAATAGAAAGACTATTAATTATTCTTTTATTAGAATCTAATTTGCTTTTATTTATGTTATTTAATTTTTCTAAATTAATAGAGTAATCAATTAACTTTTCAACATCTTTAGAATTATATCCAATAATATTTTTCTTAATATTTAAGTTATTACTTTTAATATTATTTTCTAATACTTCTTTAGATTTATTTAACTTATTATTATAATTTTCTATATCTTTATATAAATTATTAACTTCAGACTTTAATTCCCTAATCTTATATTCTAATTTAGTTTGATGAACTTTATTAGAACTAATATTACCTCCATCTAATTTAGAACCACAAGAAGTTATATATTTATTAAATTTATCTTGAATATTAGCAAATGAATTTCTACCACCTAAATCTTTCCAAAACTGATCATTATTTAAGAAGTTACCTTTAATAGATTCATATATAATTTTATTATCTTTATCTCTGAGTAATATTGTCTTACCATTTTCTTTAATTAAATTTCCTGCTGAATCTCTTTTATAACATTTTCTTTTAACTTCATTAACAATAGGTAAGAAATAAGCTTGTAGATGAGGAGTATCTTCATCATAATGAATTTGAGCCATACTATATTTTCTTTACCAACGAAATCTTCTAAAAATTTTATACAACAATCAAAATATTTAGTTACTTCACTCGGTATATCATTTTTAGATTTAATATCAGGTACTAAGATATTTTGACCTTTCTTATCACCTGATTGATAACTTCTATCACTTTCTTTAAATGGTAAACCCAGAGTCATAAAAAACTCTGGGCCACTTGTAAATGTTACAACATTTAATATATTTTCATTAGTCTTGTCAGAGTTATAATTTATTTGTTTTTAATGTGTATAATTTAAGCAAGATTTAAGCAAGATTTAAGCAAGACTTAATCATAAAAAGGCTAACAAAAGTGTTTAACTAATTGACTTATGTTTTATAATAAGTTAAAATTACATTAAATAGTAATTATCTATGAGGAGGTTAAAGATGACAAAATCAAAAGGATGGAATTGGAAAATAGCAAGTGATGATATTAATTCTACGTGGAAAGTACCTAGTATAGAATCCTATTATTTACTTAATAGATGGAGTAATCTAGGTTTTAAAGACTTTTTGGATTTAGGTTGTGGTATTGGAAGACATACTGTTTTGTTTGCTGGAAATGGATTTAATACTTGTGGCTTTGATATTAGTAAATATGGACTAGATAAAACTAAAGAATGGTTAGATAGTCTTAATTTAAGTGCTAATTTAAAAGAAGGAGATATGCTTGATTTACCATATGAAAATGATAGTTTTGATTGTATTTTATGTAGAAATGTTATTTCACACCAGGATACTTTGGGAGTAAAACAAATTATTAAAGAACTTTATAGAGTTCTTAAAGATAATGGAGAAGTATATTTAACTCTTGGTTCTAAATCTACTTGGGGATTTAAACAAACTTCTTGGCCTTTAATTGATGAGAATACTAGACTTAGAATGGAAGAAGGACCTGAATACAAGGTGCCACATTTTTATGCTGATTATGATTTGATTAAAACTTTATTTAAAGATTTTAAAATTGAATTTATTAATCATATTGAAGATTTTTATGAATCAAATGGTAAAACTTATTCTTCATTTCATTATCATGTTTTAATAAAAAAATAAAATAAATAATTATATATGTTAAAAGATACCCTAGAATATGTTAAATGGGTATCTTTTTGGTATGTCTAAATTGAATGACATTTTTTCTTTTGTAACTGGATGATAGAAACTTAGAGATATTGCAAATAAGGCTATATTTGTTTTCAAGTCAGCATTTTTATTATATCTTGCATCTCCAATTAAAGGGTGATTTCTACTTGAAAATTGGACTCTTATTTGATGTGAACGTCCAGTATGTAAGTTTATTTTTACAAAACTCATGTTATCTTTATAAGAAATTAAGATATAGTCTAAAATAGAAAGTTTACCTTTTTCTTTTGTTGTTATATAACTAGTGTTAGTTTTTTCGTCTTTTATTAAGTAGTCTGTGAGTGTGTCACTTTTGTTCATTTTTCCTTCAACAACTGCGATGTATGTTTTAGCAAATTTATTTTCATTTATTTGTTTACTAAGCCTAGAAGCAGCTTTTGAAGTTTTTGCAAATACCATTACTCCTCCGACAGGTCTATCAAGTCGGTGGACAAGTCCTAAGTAGACGTTACCTGGTTTGTTATATTTTACTTTTATATACTCTTTTATAATAGTTAGTAAATCTTTGTCTTTTGAAGAGTCCTCGCATACTGGAATATTAGGTTTCTTTTCTACTACTATTATGTGATTATCTTCGTATAAGATATTTAACTCAGTCAATTCTTCCATATATTCCACAAGGAAGTACTAAGTTGTTTTCTGTTATTGGTAATCCTATTTCTCCTGTTTCTATATTTTTTCCTTTAAAAGTCATGCTTAAAATGTTATTTAATGATGTTGGGCTTACTCCTGTTGTGTATGAATTAATTAAAACAAATGAATAGTTTTCGTCTAATATGTCTTTTACTTTTAAAAGTAATTCTTTTAGATTATCAACTAGTCTCCACACTTCACCATTTGGACCTCTTCCATAACTTGGTGGGTCCATTATTACTCCGTGGTATGTTCTTCCTCTTCTTTTTTCTCTTTCAAGGAATTTTATAACATCATCTACGATAAATCTGATTTTATTGTTTTCTAATTTACAAAGTTTCATGTTTTCTTTAGCCCACTCAGTCATTCCTTTTGAAGCGTCTACGTGCACTACTTCGTCTGCACCTGCAATACTAGCTGCCATTGTAGCACATCCAGTATAAGCAAATAAGTTTAGTACTCGCATATTTGGACCAAAGGCACTTACTTTTTCCATTATGTAATCCCAGTTTGTGGCTTGTTCAGGGAAAATACCAGTGTGTTTAAAGTTTGTTGGACTTACTTTGAATGTTAAGTTTTTATAGTTTATCTGCCAACTACTAGTAAGTTTTTTCTTGTATTCCCAGTAGCCCCCACCTTTGTTACTTCTATGATATACTGCATCAGATTTATTCCAAATGTTATTATTAGTCTTGTCCCAAATTATTTGTGGGTCAGGTCTGTTAAGGATTACACTACCCCATCTTTCTAATTTTTCTCCGTTTCCACTTGCAAGTAATTCATAGTCTTTCCAATTATTACTTATTCTCATTATTATCTCCTAACTATTTAGACCTAGCATTTAGCTAGGTCTTTTTTATAAATTTACATTGTGATAAATGTTACTAACATCATCTACTTCTTCAAGCATTGTTAATATTTTATTAAATGCAGCTAAGTCTTCTCCTTCTAATGTAACCATGTCTTTTGCATATTTTCCAATTTCGTCTACTTCAAAAGATATTCCTGGAAATGCATCTTCTAAAGCTTTTTTCATAGCACTATAGTTACTAGGTTCAGAGTAAACTATAATTAAGTCGTCATCAGTTTCCATATCATTCATGTCAACATCAGCATTTATTAATGCTTCCATTACTTCGTCTTCAGTATGTCCTTTAAAGCCAAGTGCACATAAGTTCTCATACATATATGAAATTGCTCCTTGACCTGCTACTTTCATTGCTGTTTTGTTTGCAACTGTTTTTATGCTTGCAACTGTTCTATTAACGTTGTCACTTAAGCATTTTATAATTAAGTTACTTCCGGCTGGACCAAATGCTTCATACTCACATACAGTGTAGTCTTCACCGACACCTTTGTTAACTTTGTCTATACTTCTTTGTATTACATCGGCTGGTACTTGTTCTTTTTTAGCTTTTTCTATTAAACTTCTAAGTGCAAGATTCCCGTTAGGGTCTGTTCCCCCAGTTTTTGCTACTTGATATATCTCCTTTGCATATATTGAATATAATTTTGATTTCATTGCTGCTGTTTTAGCCATCGATGCAGCTCTTACTTCATGTGCTCTTCCCACACAAATCACCTTCCTTTAATCTAAACTTTCGATTTCTTTTATTATTTTAATATATTTTTCGTCATTTTTAAAGATATTTTTATCATTTTTTTCTAAAAATTCTAAAGAATCTTCTTTTGCCCTCATTAAAACTTTAAAATCTCTTTTGATATCTGCTATTTTAAATGACATATCCCCACTTTGTCTTACACCAAATATGTCTCCTTCTTTTCTCATTTCGTAATCTTTTTCAGTAATGTAAAATCCATCACTAGAACTTGCTAAAACACTAAGTCTTTCATTTTTTTCACTTCCTATTAGAATGCATGTGGACTCAAGACTGTTTCTTCCGATTCTTCCTCTTAATTGGTGGAGTGTTGCTAGACCAAACCTGTCAGCGTTAAATATAACCATCATTGTTGCATTAGGGTTATCTACTCCTACTTCTATTACTGTAGTAGAAACTAGTACTTTAATTTTTCCACTTATAAAATCATTCATAACTCCATCTTTTTCTTCTTTAGTAAGTTTTCCATGTAATAGTCCTATATTTACTTTGTTATTGAATGCTAAATCCATTTTTGTTTTAAGTTCCGTTACTGGGGTTAAGTCTAATGCATCATTTTCTTCAATTAATGGGCTTACTACATATATTTGATGTTTTTTCTTTAGTTCTTCTAGCATTAGATATAAGACACTTTTTATTCCTTTTTCGTCTTTTATTATTGTTTTTATTTCTTTTCTACCACTTGGTTTTGTTTTAATTAGTGATATGTCCATATCTCCATATATAGTTAGAGCATAAGTTCTAGGAATTGGGGTTGCTGACATATATAATATATCAGGTAGTAATCCTTTGTTTCTTAGGGATTCTCTTTGATTAACACCAAATCTATGTTGTTCATCGGTAATTACTAAACCTAAGTTTTTAAAGTTTACTTTCTCATTAAGCATTGCATGAGTTCCGATAAGTAAATCTATTTTCCCACTACTTAAGTCTCTTAGAATACTCTCTTTTTCTTTTTTCTTAGTGCTACCTAAAAGTAAAGCAGTTTTTAAGTTAGTTCCGCTAAATAATTTCGTTATATTTTCATAATGCTGTTTTGCTAAAATCTCTGTAGGTGCCAAAAGGGCCGATTGATAATTACTAAGGTATGATATATATACTGCAATTACTCCTACTATTGTTTTTCCACTTCCTACGTCTCCGCATATTAATCTGTTCATTCTTTTTTCACTAGTCATATCATTATATATTTCAGTTACTGCACTCATTTGGTCTTTTGTTAATTCAAATGGTAAACTTGATAGAAAATTTTGGACTTCTAATTTATCACATATTTTAGGACTTTTCTCAGTAATATTGGTTTTTAAGTATTTCAGGTAATTAATTTTTAACATAAAAATAAATAATTCTTCATAAATTAATCTTAACTTTGCTTCTTTTATGTCTTGTATACTAGTTGGACAATGGATTTTTTTTACTGCATCTGTTTTATTAATAAAGTTATATCTTAAACTCAAATAATCTGGAATAAGGTCATCTAATTCTATATTAAAGTCTAATGCTTTCATAATCATTTTTGTTAAATTTTTATTAGTTATTTTACTAGTTAAATGATATATACTTTCTATTTTATTTTCTTCTATTTTTAAAAGTATTATGTTGGTCGCAGTCACACAACTTTTTCTTTCATCAAATTTTCCTACTATCGTTATTTCACTACCTATTTGTAGGTTTGGTTTCATGAAAGCACGATTATAAATATTAACACTTATTAATCTATTATTTGTTAGGCATCTAAAAGTGAGTATATTTTTTCTACCTTTAAAGTATCTCACTATAGGAGTACTTTCAACTAGTCCATATATTATAACATTTTCTTTGTCTTTTACATCATTTATATCATTAATTTGAAGG
>JABLTL010049620.1_pt1 | contig 11517 bp, 10 predicted proteins | sample 7160151 | NCBI WGS metagenome assembly JABLTL01 (sample SAMN14651223, study PRJNA627086) | human gut metagenome | isolation source: feces | host: Homo sapiens
ACGAATGCCGGAATTTACAGCATTTTGACGCGTCCTTGAGGGAGGAGCTGCAATCGGATAAATTTGACTATGATTAACTTTAAAGAAATTACAAATGCAAACATATGGAAAGTTTGCACACTGGAACCTTTTGAAGAACAAAAGGATTTTGTTGCAGAAAACATACAGAGTCTGGCGGAAGCCTATGCAACAAGAAACGAGGGCGGCAATGCGCTGCCGTTGGCAGTTTATAATGATGAAACGCTTGTCGGTTTTATCATGATCGGCAAAGGCACCGTCGGCAACGAGAAAGAAAGTGAATTGATAAAGAAAAACTACAGTCTGTGGAGGCTGATGATAGATAAAAAGTATCAGGGCAAAGGTTTCGGCAGGCAGACATTGGACGCAGCGATGGCGCTGATTCGCACGTATCCGTTCGGAAAAGCGGATAAAGTTTGGCTTTCATATGAACCCGAAAATGTGCGCGCAAGAGAGATTTACAGAAAGTACGGCTTTGTTGAAAACGGCGAAATGTGCGGCAATGAGATCATTGCTGTTTATGATTTGTGAATCCGATTCAGATGCTGCGGCTCCACCGCTAATGTGCGGCCGCCAAGGGGCAGCAGGGGAACCGCAGCAAAGCATTATTATAACCAATACGCTTTTATTCCAGCGAGATGTATTCTTCCAACGAGTCACAGATTTTATCTGCTTCGCTGCCGGGGCGGGTTCGATAGACGGTTCCGTCCGTTGCCTGCCATATGACGATTCCGTCAATATTCGCCTCTTCAATCACGTACCAATCAGCGGGAACGGAGTTATATTGCCGCTCGTCCTGCGTAACGTCCACAACGTTAAGACGTGCGGACTTACATATGCCCGTAAGTTCATGTTCGCAGTATGACGCTGCGCCGAACGCGGAAACGTATTCTCGGTAGTCCGCGGCAAACCGCAGCGCAAGAGCTTTTTCAGCAGAAAGAATGTCCTTTTCCGCGGCGGCATCAAATACATACAAGGATTCCTTTGTTTGCAGCAATTTTACTACACTTTTCTGTTCCATTTTTATCCTCCAACTAATCTTGCAAAGTCTTTCCAGAAATGTTTGCGTTGAGTATTCCAGGCACTATCGTCTATATGCACCTCCGAACCCTTTTCGAAGAGGTGCCATAGCTTATGGTTATCACCTTCTCGATGTTCTTTTCTTGTGAGAATCGCCAGGGGAGAATCAACTTTTTGTCCCAAATGATGCAATTCGTAAGCTTTGCCGGTTGGGTCAAGAGGAGCCAGTCCGGATTGCATTCTTTGGAGATTCGTTCGTCCTTTCTCATCCAAATAGTTTAAATCAATATCGCGTATCAATGCATTTTTTCCGTCGACCATATAAGAGGTTAAACCGATTTCCTTACATGCATTGTATTGGTCGAGATTTTGGTATTGTTTGATTACCTCAACGGGATAACCGGATTCCATCTGCATTACGGCTGCCTGCTGCTTTGTAATTGCTTTATTCAGCTCGACACCCTTTAATGCCCGCATGGCTTTTGCGTATTTGGCCGTCTCTTGTGCGCCCCCTGTAATCGCTCCGGTGATCGCGCCCCATTTGAAGCTGTCGCTTCCTGCGAGTGCGGCGGCCTTGACGGCCTCCTCCATATTGCCCGTTTCGATGCCTTTAATAACGCCGGCAGAAACGCCACTGAAAAGGCCGGAGGAAAGCCCCATGATTGCGCCGGTTTTTGCGGACGCGGCAAAGATAAGGCTTACAGCAGGTGCGCCGAGACCGCCCGTAACAGCGGAAACCGTGACACAGAGCAGTATTACGCCGGAACCTATGATAACGTTTCGGATTACCCTATCGTATGTATCATCATATTTTTGAAATTCCCGAACGGTGGTGCTTCCGTCGTCGCCAAGCGTGAATACATAGCGCGTTCCCTGGAAAACTTCATCCAGTTCGGACAATTTGAAACCAAAATAGATGTTTTCCTGAGAGTTATAATCAATTTCCTCAAGGTATTCCTTTGAAACATACAGCGCGCTGACATTTTCAACGAAATAATCCGCACTGTTAAGCTCGGAAACAAGCTCGGAATAAACCGAATCCTCGAGATAGGTCGCCAGCGCCGTGTCATCAAGGCCGGTGAATTCGGGCATTGTCGGCTCGTTAAGGATGAATGAATCATCGGTAGGTGGGGCGTCTGTTTCAACAACGGCAGCTACGGAAACCTCGGGCGAGGCAGTCACATGGGGCTGTACGTCGTTGTTACTCGGCTTCGGAGTGCAGCCCGTGATAAATGCGCATGCGAGCAGAAGCGCAATAAGTTTATTGATCAGTTTCATTTTTCCTCCGATTCGCTATCGTCAACATCGGCAGAGGTTGACGAACCGGTGTTGTTTGTTGAAAATCCGGCTGTTTTAGACTGTTTTCTGTTAATGATTACAAGCGCGACCGCGCCGCCCATGACTACAACAGAAAGAACGGGGATGAACCATGTGATAAAGTTCGCTTTCGGCTTTTCGGCAGGTTCTGCTGTCGGTTCGGCGCTCAAGACAGGAGTGCCGCTTGGCGTCGGCGTGCTTTCGGGTTCTGCGGTTGCGGGCGGTTCTGTGGGTTCGACCGGCGGCAGCGTTTCATCCGGCGCCGGAATAAGCGTGCCGTCATCCGCTATGGAAGCGCCGACTGCAAGCTGACTTTCGATATCGCCTATCGAAAGCCCGGTCACAACATGCGCTTTAAGAACGCTGTCCGTACCGACATATATAATTTTGGTGGTTGTTTGATTCGTGTAAACGTTGCTGACAGTAATTACATAGATACCTTCATCCGTGTACACTTCGCCGTCCTTTGCAGGTTTATTGAATCGAGTGTCTTCGGTAAGTCCTTCAGCCCCCGTTCTTCGTATTTCCTTTTTGATATCGATGTTAAGGTATCTGGATCTTGCAAGGTCCAGATAAAAACCATTCTCTGTTATTGAGCTGTTTGTAAGCTCAGCACCTGTTGCAACATCAAAAGGATATACCATACAGTTGCCGTTTCTGACGGAGAAACGGAAGAAGATGCGGTAATCGTTATAAGTAGGCAACGGATTCCAACCGAAGATGTTCATGTTGTTTTTACGAATTTCATAATTCAGTGCGACTTCATAGTCCCCTTCTTCACACAGTTTGACTTCAACGGCGGCATCTTTTGTTGCGGTTGCAGCAAGATAATTGGTATATATGATTGGGCTTGAGACACTGTTGCGATAGTCCGTATGACGGACAATCAACGTTCCGCGGCCGAAGTCCGTTTTTTCAATTCCAAAATACTCATCATAACCGTTTTTGTCATCGTTGATAAGCAATTTATCGTTTCCGTTCAGCTTATCAATGTCCTGAACTAATTCGAACCATAAGGTAACGGTATCTCCGACCGTTTTAAGAAAGACTGGGTCTCCGGTTTTGTTTTCGGTAACACGAGTGTAACCGTCAACATAAAAACTACCGAGTTTCCAACCGAAATGAGGATCGTCATCTTTAATTTTTTGATTCTGAGAATAACCTGTGTCGTGTCCTGCATTCACCGCTTCACCGAGATAGCGCTTTGTTTCGTTGACGCTTTGTGCGGCGGAATATGGCATAAGTACCGATGCTGCAACAATCAGTGCAGCGATAAAGCACACAGCACGGGACATTTTTTTCACTGTACCCATAACACTCCTCCAAAGGAATAAAACTTCACGTGCGGTATTATAACAGACTATGGCGACTTTTTCAATGCAGATAAATTGAAATGCGGCTTTAAATTCATTTCGGAATTCAATTTCATTCAAGGGTTTGGGTTGCTGCCGCAACAATAAGGGGTTTTGAACACTGTGTTGGGATTAAACAGCAGGCTCCCCGCAGCTTGCTGCGGGGAGCCTGAATACGTGCAAAACACATGTATGCGTGCGGATTTTAAGGCAAAGTTTATGCCTTTTTGGTCTGAGCCATAACTTCTGCCGCAAAGTCTTCAGTGCGCTTCTGGAGACCTTCGCCCATTTCGTAGCGGGTGAAGCCGATGACTTCGAACCTGCCGTTGATCATCTGGGAAACGCTCTCATCGGGGTTCTTAACGAAGGGCTGCTCAAGCAGGCAGACTTCCTTATAATACTTCTCGATGCGGCCTTCAACCATTTTTTCAATGATTGCAGCGGGCTTGGGCTTGGGATCGTTCTTTGCCTGTTCGCGGAGAATCTCGCGCTCATGCTCGAGTTCGGCCTGGTCGCAGTCCTCCTTGCGGAGGCAGGTGGGCTTTGCAGCCGCAATTTGCATTGCGACATCGTGTGCAACAGCGGGGAACTCATTGTTGCTGATCTGAAGAAGTACGCCGATTTTGCCGCCGAGGTGGACATAGGTATCAACGATGCCTTCAACGCGATTGAAGCGGCGGATGGTGATCTTTTCGCCGATCTTTGCAACTGCGCCGTTGATAACGTCGCTGACGGTCTTGCTCTCGTCTTCGGAGAAGGACTGAGCCATCATATCTTCAACGGAAGCGGGATTCTTCTTTGCAACATGCTTTGCAAGGGAAGCAACAAGGTTTTTGAAATCGTCGGTCTTTGCAACAAAGTCGGTTTCGCAGTTGACTTCGATGATGACGCCGACGCCGCATTTTTCACAAACGAAGCAGTCAACAATACCTTCTGCCGCAATGCGGGAAGCCTTCTTTGCGGATGCAGCAAGGCTCTTCTCGCGCAGATAGTCGAGAGCCTTTTCAATATCGCCGTCACACTCTTTGAGTGCCTTTTTGCAGTCCATCATGCCTGCGCCGGAACGCTCGCGCAGAGCCATTACGTCTTTAGCGGTGAATTCCATTAAAATATCCTCCTGTAGTTATAATGCAAACGTTGACCAACACGGGAATCGGGCGCGGAACGCCCTGATATTTGCCCGCATTTAATCAATGTTACGTTCAAGCGGAGGAAGCCCGGCAGGCTTCTCCGCGGAAAAATCATGGTTGAATGATTGAACTTAGAAGTTATCTGCTTCGTCGGCAGCATCGTTGTTGATGGTTGCATCAACAGCGGCATCGGTCATCTGTTCGCCCTGCTTGCCTTCGAGGACTGCATCGGCGATCTTGGAAGCGATGAGCTTGACAGCGCGGATTGCGTCATCGTTGCCGGGGATAACATAGTCAACATCATCGGGATCGCAGTTGGTGTCAACGATTGCAACGATGGGGATACCGAGGTTGCGTGCTTCCATAACGGCGATATGCTCCTTGCGGGGGTCAACAACGAACATGCAGCTGGGCAGTTTCTTCATTTCTTTGATACCGCCGAGGTTCTTCATGAGCTTTTCACGAAGAGCGCAGAGCTGAATGACTTCCTTCTTGGGGAGAAGATCGAAATCGCCGTCCGCTTCCATTTTGTTGATCTGGTTGAGCTTTGCAATACGGGTCTGGATGGTCTTGAAGTTGGTGAGAAGACCGCCGAGCCAACGCTGGTTGACATAGAACATTTCGCAGCGCTTTGCTTCCTGTTCGATGCTCTCCTGAGCCTGCTTCTTGGTGCCGACAAAAAGAACGGTGCCGTCGTTCATCGCAATATCGCGAACGAAATTGTAGGCTTCGTCAATCTTTTTTACGGTTTTCTGAAGGTCGATGATGTAGATACCGTTGCGCTCGGTGAAGATGTATTCCTTCATCTTCGGATTCCAACGGCGGGTCTGGTGACCGAAATGTACGCCTGCTTCCAAAAGCTGCTTCATAGAAATAACTGACATAACTAAAACCTCCTGTTTTTATTTCCGCCCCGCACATCATCTTTTCGGAGAACCGCAGAGCGGCACAGCCCCGAAAATCTGCACGGGTGAGTTATTTCATACCGAGCCATTATACCATGGCTGTGAACGGTTTGCAAGCATATTTTGCCCGTCGAAACACCGAAAAACAAATATATTTGAAGTCGGAGGCAAATGTTTGCACGGAAAGCAATGTGCGGCTCTAAAACAAGTTAGCTCCGCGAAATGCGTCAAAAATATGTCATAAATATGAAAAAGTAATATCAATACAGAAAAAAGTACACCGTAAGCACAAAAGGACGGTTTTCTGCCAAATTCGGCAAAAGAAAACAGGATAATTCAGATGATTAGGTGTTGACAAACTGAAAACAGCGTGATACACTGGATATGTCAAATGAACTGCGGCGATCCTGCACGACTCACAGCGTTTTTTCCCGCAGCAAAATTCAATCACAGAAGCCGATAAATCAGTGCGCAGTCCGATTTGAAAGGATCCGGATTAAAACATGCGTCTGTATTCAATGTATAATATGTGTGCTTGCGGAATGCTGATTTGAAAGACAACACCCGTCGGTGCGTATTTTTGCGTACGGCGGGAATCATCCGACAACGGACCGGGGGGAACGGAAGCGGATGCGGGGTTCGGGTTGAGACGTTAAACAAAATATAATGCTGTATTCGCAGCTGCACGGAGCATTAACATTCAGTGCCGTTTCGGTTTCGTTAAGCATGTTTCGCCTGTGCGGAAGCATCATCCGAATGCGGAACGGACTGATTCAAAAGATTCGCGCGCTGCGGCAGCTTTATACAGTCATGCATGGCTGCATTGCATATGCGGGAACAGGGCAGTTTCCCGATCCCGCCGTGCTGCGAGGCAAGTTTTGCGCCGCAGTGCAGCACATGTGTGCAAGATATTATTAATGGGAGGCACTTATTAATGAAAGAACTCAAACGCATCTCTGCCTTTTTCATGGCAATGCTGATGATGCTGACTGTGTTCTCAGCACTCTCCGTCGTTTCGGCGGAAGGCGAAGCAGCGGGCGGCACGCAGCCCGTTTGGCCGGATCAGGGCTCCATAAAGCTCGACAAAGACGCCGCCGCAGTTGAAGGCGAGACGAATCTCTGGGAAGTTACCCTCGGCATTCAGGGCAAAAACTTCGAAACAACATCTGACGTTGTGTTGGTTATTGACTGCTCCGGCAGTATGGAAGGCGATAAGCTTACAAATACTCGCAAAGCGGCTAAAGCCTTCGGACAGAAGCTTCTAACGGAAGGCAGCACGACCCGCATTGCGATCGTCACCTTCATCAAGGAGGCAACCGCATACAACAACGGTCATTTCTACGGCGCGACCGAGCTTTCTGCTTTTGAGGCGGCTGTTGATAAGGCAACATATGCAAAAGGCGGCACCAACCAGCAGGCGGGTCTTCACGTTGCTCAGCAGCTTTTGAACACCAGCGCCGCTGGCCTTAAAAACATCGTCATTCTTTCCGACGGTGAAGCAACTTTCAGCCACCCGTTTGTTGCGGCGGCAACGTATGCAAATTGCGATTCTACGTTGGGTTGGATGTGTCCTAGCGGCGGCAAAATCACAAATATCGGTGCATTTGCTCCCGATTACAGTTTGGTTATCGGTAAGGGAAACAGCTTTACCATGGAATATAACGCCATGGTTACAGCGACCTGTCCCAAGCATGGCAAATCGACAACGGTAAACTGTGTTTATAACCTTGACGGCACGTATACGACCACGAGCGGAACCGACAACGGCGTTGCAACCATCTGGGAAGCAAATCAGGCAAAAGCAGCAGGAACAACCATCTATTCCGTTGCTTTGCAGGCAGGCACTAACGGCGAAAACACCCTTAAGGCCTGTGCAACCGATGCAACCAAGGATTACTACGCAATCGCTTCCACCGACAATGTTGAGGAAACGCTGACCACCGCTTTCACATCCATTGCAGGCAGCATTGCAATCGCAGCGCGTCAGGGCGTTGTTAACGACCCCATGGGCGAACATGTTAAGCTCAACTTCAGCGGCGAAGCTCCCGGTATCACTACCGATTTGGATGTTTACACCGCCGGCAATGCGGACGTTTACATCAGCCAGGGTACGGCGACCTATGACGCCGAGAACCGCGCAATCAGCTGGACCGTCGGCAATGTTAGCGAGGTCGACAACCCCATCATGAAATACAAAGTCGGCATCCTTGACGGCTATAATCCCTCCACCGGCGATGTTCTTGACACGAACAAGAGGACGACCTTCAGCTACATTAACTACCTCGGCGAGGGCACTGTCGGCGAGTTCCCGATTCCGAAGGTCACCGTAGGCGGCGGCGCGATACTGGTTCACTGGTATCAGGTCAATTCAAACGGCGAGCCCATCAACGAGTTTGGTCAGGTCGTTGATGGCCCTGCTTATGCAAAACAGGTTCAGCCCGCAGCTTATTTTGAAGCAAACGGCTCCACCGGTCTCAGCTACAACACACAGTACACCGTTGAGGCGACCGATTTTGCAGGTTACAAATACTACGAAAAGTACATTGTCAACAACGGCAATCTCACCCCCGGCAATGAGGCAACCGTAATTCTTAGCGCAGCGAACTCCAACCAGCATGTTTGGTTTGCATACACTCAGAGCTTCCGCGTTGGCCACGTTCAGTTCGCGGCAAACGAGGAGGATACCACCGTTTACTACACCGAGCACACCGTTGAGCAGTTCAACCTGACTTCCGTTGTTTCGAACGGGTTCATTTACGGCGGCGCATTCAGCGATGCGACATGTGAAGAGGTTCAGACCTTTGCGCAAGGACAGAATGCAACCGCGTTCACTCCCACAGCAGGTGATACCTATTATATCTGGGAAGCGGACGCACAGTTCCTCTCCCCGAGGAACCTCAGCTGCTGGAATCATGTTTCCGAAAACACCGTTGACGTTACCGGCTTCTACCTTGTGACCCCGGTCGATCGCCGGAATTACAGGGAAGTCGGTTTCATGGTCGGCAGCAAAACTCTTCCCGCAAAGCAGTTCACCGAGACTTATATAACGGAGTCCGGTGCGGTGACCACTCATGTTCTTACCGGCGGCAATTGCTATGTTTACAACACCGTAAAAGTCGATTTAAACAACGGCACAAGCGATATGTACAACGTTTCAAACGTTAACATCGGCAAGACCCGCGGATACCTTGCCTGCTACGGCATGGATAAGAACACCTATTGGCAGAATGCAGGCGATAGAATCACCTTCACACCCTATTGGATCACCCTTGACGGCGTTAAGGTTGCACCGCAGACCCGCACCGCAAAGTATCTCGGCCAAGGTTCGGATGCTGACGGTAACCACAAGAAGTTCCAAGTTGTCGAAACTGTTGCAAGCGGCATTGCAAACGCTTTTGTTGACGATGCACAGCAGGAGAACATGCTCGTTCTGATGAACAGCTATTTTGCAAACGGAGCACCCATCAATCCCGTTGATGAACCTGTTCAGGGCAATATCGTCACCGTTCACGACGGCGAAACGCTTTACACCGTTGCAGCGGAGAACAATGCGGTTCAGCTCGACTATATCGGCGTTGAAGGAAAGCTCTTTGCAGGCTGGTTCGCGGATGAAGCATGCACCGTTCCCGCAGACCTTTCGAACATTACCGAAAGCATTGATGTTTATGCAAAGTACGTTTCCGATTCCTATCTCGGGCTTCGCTACTATCGCAACGGGTTCTTCAGACTCCGCAGCCTGACCCTCGTTTCCGCAATCGATGGCAGAAATTACGCTGAAACAGGCTTTATCGTTAACGGCGAGAGGATTTCCGTTTCCGATTACAGCACCCGTTACGGTCTGCGCAGTGCGCGCAGCCTGTTCGGCAGGGGCGTTGCCAAGGATGCGCTTGTTATGAGCTGTGATTATGCTTTCGACGGCGTGACCTACGGCGCAAGGCTCAACATCACCCCCTATTGGGTAACTTTGGACGGCACGACCGTTCGCGGCGAAACCCGCACCCTTACCTATAATTGGTACGGAATCACCGAATAAGCTAAAGGAAGGATAACACGCATGAAAAAGTTTGATCCGACCCTCAACACCGTTTTCACCGATGACGGCAAGCCCGTTATTGCTCCCATGGGACAGCCCAGCGGCTCAACCATTGAATCAATCGGTGAGAACCTGAACGTTATGACCCTTGGCGACGGAACTGTTATCTACTTTGATAACTTCGGAAACATCGTCAATCCGTGACATATAAAACCATGATGATTGCATGATTCATGAAATTCATGAAATCGGTGCAATTGACACGAAGGCGACGGGGCAGATGCTGCTCCGCCGCTTTCAACATAACTGCGGATGCGCACGGACATTGCAAAAGAGCTGAACGGAGGCACGGAACAGGATGGAAAAAATCAATATCGAGCTTGCGGGCATCCCGCTTGAGCTGACGCTCAGATACAAAATGTTCCGCGATAGATATGCGGATTTTCAAACGGAAAAAAAACCCTGCGCCTGCATTGAAATCACGCCGGAGCAATGCGCCTGCGCCGCACGCGGTTACGAACCGGGAACGCTTCCCGAAAGCGTTGAAGATCTTGAGCTTTGCGCCAAGGCCTGCGCCGCGCTTCTTCCGCACGGGCGGGCAATCATTCATGCGGTTTGCTTCGTGTGGTGCGGAAAGGCATGGCTCATCTGCGCTCCGAGCGGAGTGGGAAAAACAACGCATTATAAGCAGTGGAAACGCCTTTTCCCGAATGAAGTGGAAATGCTGAACGGCGACAAGCCCGTGCTGAATTTTGAAAAACAGTATGTAACCGTTTCGGCTTCGCCGTGGGCGGGGAAGGAAAACATGCGGCAGCTGCGCACGGCGCCTCTCGGCGGCATTGTGTTTCTTGCTCAGGATAAGCAAAACATAATTAAACGCTTGTCTCCGAAAGAAGCGGGTGTTCGGCTGTTTCTGCAATTCATAATTCCGTGCGACAACGCGGAACAGGTGCGTTTTGCAGCGCAATATACTGAACGTATACTTGAGCGCACGCCGGTTTGGCTGCTCAGGAATCGCGGAGACGGTGCATCGGCCGAGCTTTGCCGAAGGACGCTTGAAAGCGAACTTTGCTGCGCTGACAATTAACGATGCAGTGTTTGGAATCATTCGGCTTTTGAATGGTGCTTTTGAAGGATAATCGACCGAACGGGGGGTTTGAGAGTTTATTATGGAATACAGAGTTAATCCGAATGCGGTTTATGTTGAAGTTTGTGATGAATACCTGCTTGTTGCCGTTGGTGAGGCGCGCGGAAAACTGCCGCAGCTCAGGAAACTTTCGGAATCCGGCGCGTTTATTTGGCGCTGGCTTGAAAAGTGTATTGCTTCGGAAAGCATTATTTGCGCTGTCATGCAGGAGTATGAGATTTCTCGTGATGAAGCGCAGTCGGGGTTTTCTGCCTTTGTTTCAACTTTGATGAAAGAGGGTTACATAACCGAATCCGAGTGATTTTACACGATTGAAACGCTGAATTAAAACTGAATTTAAACGCAGTCGATTCAAAAAATGAGGGGTTTGCTGCATCGGTTCCAAAACAAACGGGCTGATGTCAATTCAGCTCTGCAAAATCGGTAGAAAACTTAAAGTTTTTGCACCATGATGCATTTGCTTGAATTTTTTCGCTGATTTGTGCTATACTAATAGCGCAGGAGGTGTGAAGACATGATAGATTCCCATGAACTTAAGAGGCGTGACAGCTATTTAAATAAACTGATCGGCTTTCAGGATACGGAGCCGGTCAAG
>JABLTL010160612.1_pt1 | contig 11517 bp, 9 predicted proteins | sample 7160151 | NCBI WGS metagenome assembly JABLTL01 (sample SAMN14651223, study PRJNA627086) | human gut metagenome | isolation source: feces | host: Homo sapiens
ATTATACGCTTGTTGTCAATACCCCTGCCTGGCAGCCCTTATCTCATCTGCCATTTCGCTTATCTTTCTTAGTCTGTGATTAACCCCGGACTTTCCCACAGGCGGATCAAGAAGTTCTCCTATATCCTTAAGATTCATATCCTGATGTTCAAGACGTATCTTTGCTACCTGGTAAAGTCCTTCCTTTAGGCTTGAAAGTCCTACTGTATCTCTTATATACTCAATATCTCTTGTCTGCTTGACTGCCGCTGATATTGTCTTATTAAGATTCGCCGTTTCACAGTTAACCTTCCTGTTAACATCATTTCTCATCTCTTTAAGAATCATGACATTATACAGTTCCATCTGGGAAACATATGCTCCCATAAGATTAAGGGCATCTGTTATATTGCTGCCCTCCTTCATATAGACTATATAATTATTCTTACGCTGCGTAACCTTTGCATCAAGATTAAAAAAGCAAAGCATATCTTTAACACACTCTGCATCTTCTTCATAATCACATACTATTTCGTAATGATAAAACTTATTAGGGTCACTTATTGAGCCTGCGGCTATAAAAGCTCCTCTTATAAATGCTTTTTTGCAGCAATCCTTCTGTACTATTCTTGGGTCCACAAATACTGGTTCTATATGTTCAAATGTATCATCTGCCCACTTAAGTGTCTGTAATATCTTTGCGACCTGCTTCTGGTCACATATTCTTATGCTTGTATCCCTGCTGCTCTCGGATATATATAATATATCTGAGGAATCTATATCAAATATAGTCTCTAAAAGTACAATAAACTTGTATCTGGCAACCTCATTTTCAGTGAGCAGTTCAACCTGCATCTCACCACCCGATGAACGTCTTATACGTCCCGACATTCCCATAATAGCTGCAAACTCAGCTATCTGGCAGTGTCTTGCCGAATCAAGCCTTGCACTCAGCTCTTCCTTAACATCTGAAGAAAACGACATTAATTATCTCCATTTCTTATATTGCTATACAAGGGTACACCCTGCATTTGTTGTATCAAAGCCGGGGCTTTTGACCATGGCTTCATTAAATATTAAACTCTTATGAATTCTTAACCCTTACGCTTTGAATCCTTCTCTATATCCCTGTGTTCCACCTTGCAGCCATAAGGTGTCTTTGAAAGTCTGTCTGCAATCGCATTGGCAAGTGTCACCGAACGATGCTTTCCACCTGTACATCCAACTGCTATGACAAGGCTTGACTTTCCCTCCTTGACATAATTAGGAAGCAGAAACTGTATAAGTCCATCTACACGCACAAGGAACTCTTCTGCCTCTGGTGCTTTCATGACATAATCCTGTATCTTTTTATCATTACCCGTAAGCGGTCTTAGCTCTTCAACATAGTATGGATTAGGGAGAAATCTTACATCAAACACCATATCAGCATCAGCTGGTATACCATACTTAAACCCAAAAGATAACACTGTAACTATAAGGTTGTTAAACTCTTTTCTTTCAAGCACTATCTTTTCAAGCTCTTCCTTAAACTCTCTTGTCAGAAGCTGGCTTGTATCTATGATAACATCTGCTCTTTGTTTAAGAAACCCCAGCTGCTCTCTTTCAAGCAGTATAGCTTTATCCACTCTTCCGTCCTTAGCAAGCGGATGTGTCCTTCTCGTTTCCTTGTATCTTTTTATAAGTACATCATCACTTGACTCAAGAAACAGAATTGTATAATCATATTTCCTGCTTTTCATATAATCAAGTACGGAATCGAACTCGGCAAGTGAATTGCCACTCCTTATGTCTACACCAAGTGCTATGTTGTTATATCCATTATTCTGCTTCTGGCAGTCTGCAAGCTCTGCAAACTTTGATATAAGAGATATAGGCATATTATCCACACAATAATATCCCTCATCCTCTAAAACATTCAACGCTGTCGATTTGCCTGCTCCCGACATACCTGTGACTATAATAATCTTCATATACTGCCTCGCTCCTGACTAAAACCTGTATCTAGAACTCTCCTATTTTAACAACCTCAAGCTCAAGCTTAACGCCAGACTTCTTTAAGACCTCTTCTTTTATCTTATCTGTAAGCTCACATACATCCTTTGCTGTTGCCCTGCCTTTATTAACAACAAAGCCTGCATGTTTTTCTGACACCTGTGCATCACCTGCTGACAGACCTTTAAGTCCTGCATCCTCTATAAGCTTTGCTGCAAAATATCCCTCTGGTCTTTTAAATGTACTTCCCGCACTTGGATATTCTAACGGCTGTTTCATTCTTCTCTTTTGTGAAAGTTCTTTTATATTCTCTTTTATCTCATCAGTATCGCCTTTACTTAACTTAAGTGTTGCACTTACTACTATATATCCATATTTCATTATGCAGCTTGTTCTATATCCAAGTTCAAGCTCATCTTTACCCAGCGTATGGATATCACCATTCTGATCTAAGACCTCAGCACTGACAATAATATCCTTTATCTCTCCACCATAAGCTCCAGCATTCATTCTGACCGCCCCGCCTATCGTTCCTGGAATACCTGTTGCGAACTCAAAGCCTGCAAGTCCTTTATCTGAAAGCCTGTTTCCAAGCCTTGACAGCTTCATGCCTGACATAGCCTTTACCGTTACATCATCAATATACTCCACTTTATCAAAAGCATCTGAAAGCTGTATAATAACTCCTCTGAAGCCTTTATCTCCTACCAGAAGGTTGCTCCCATTGCCTATAACATAGTAATTCATGTCTGATTTTTTCAATAATCGTAGTATAGCCTGTAACTCTTCAACAGAAGAAGGCATTACGAAATAATCCGCAGTGCCTCCTATTCTGAATGTAGTATGACTGCTCATAGGTTCATCTGTTCTGACCTGTGATTCACCTGCTATATCCTTAAGCTTTTCCAACAAATCATTCTGATTCATGTATTATCATACTCCCTGTCTATATTCATTATTCACATCATTCTACTCATTCAATACAAGTCTGGCTGCTCCATACATACCAGCATCGTTGCCAAGTGTTGCCTTTAATATCTTAGTGTTTCTTGAAGCATGGAACACATACTCCTTATAGTACTTTTCCACTCTGCTTAACAAAAACCCGCCTGCTGCTGAAACACCACCACCTATACATATAACCTCTGTATCGACCATACCAGAAGCACATGCAAGACCTTTACCAAGATAACGGCACATATAATCAACAACCTTTAAAGCAACAGAATCTCCATTCTTTGCCTCATCAAACACGGCTTTGGCTGATATATAAGGAATATCCCTTAACGCTGACGGCTCATCTGATTCGCTAAGCATTCTGACAGCTGTCCTGACTATGCCAGTTGCAGAAGCCACCTGTTCAAGACAGCCCCTCTTACCACAGTTACAATACTCCTTCTCCTCATCAACTACAGGAAGGTGGCCTATCTCAGCCGCTGCACCATTGAAGCCGCACAAAGGCTTTCCATCAATGATAACGCCACCGCCGACACCTGTACCAAGTGTAACTAAAAGACTGCTTGAGTACTCTTTTGCACTTCCCATCCAGTACTCACCAAGCGCTGCCATATTCGCATCATTTCCAACCTTAACCTTGTATCCTGTCATCTTACTGAATGTCTGTGCCACATTAAACACACCCCATCCAAGATTGACACATTTGTTAACTGTGCCATCATCCCTGACAGCACCTGGAACTCCTATTCCTACTCCGGCTATATCATCACTTGCTTTTTCTACTGCTTCCAACATATCTGGTATATGTTTTTTTATATCTTCCAGTATAAGGCTTCCACCCTCATCCTTTCTTGTTGGAATCTCATCCTTATAAAGAAGCTCTCCTGACACACTAAAAACTCCACACTTACATGTTGTTCCACCAATATCTATTCCAAGTACTATGCTTTTATCATTATTAATTCCTGCATTACTTATATTATCATTACCACACATACAAACTTCCCCCAGTCATAATCTGTTATCTAATTATTGTAATTAAAGGTCGTCCTCTTCGTCACCCTTCATAAGGTTTTCCTGGACCCTTCTGTATAACTCCTTAGCTGCATTGTAACCCATCTTCTTCTGTCTGTGGTTTACCGCTGCTGCCTCTACAATAACAGCAAGATTACGTCCTGGACGTATTGGAAGCGAATGGCATACGACTTTATTGCCAAGATACTCTGTGTATTCCTCTTCAAGACCTAACCTGTCATATTCCTTATCCTTATTCCAGTCCTCAAGCTTGATAACCATATCAATCTCCTGTGTTTCCTTAACACTTTCTACACCAAAAAGTGTCTTAACATCTATGATTCCGATACCTCTTAGCTCTATGAAATACTTTGTTACACCTGGGGCTGAACCCACTAATGTTTCATTACTTACCTTTCTTATCTCAACTGCATCATCTGTTACAAGACGATGTCCTCTCTAAATAAGCACAAGTGCAGCCTCACTCTTACCTATACCACTCTCACCTGTTATAAGCACGCCCTCACCATAAACATCAACAAGCACACCATGGATTACAATACAAGGTGCCAGCTGTACCTTGAGCCATCTTATAACCTCTGCTGAAAATGAAGAAGTTGACTCTTCTGACTTAAGAATAGGTATCTGATACTTCTTTGCAAGCTCTATGATCTCTGGTTCAGGTTCAAGATTCCTGCAGAATATAAGACATGGTATATTGCTTGATAAAAGCTGCATATAACGCTCAAAACGCTCTGTCTCTGAAAGACTCTTAAGATATGAATATTCCACATTGCCTATAATCTGTATACGGTCATTATCGAACTGGTCATAAAACCCTGTAAGCTGAAGTGCTGGTCTGTTAAACTCAGGCACATGAATCCATATTCCCTTGACATCTATATCTGGTGTAAGATTCACAAGATTCATCTTCTCAATTACTTTTGATAAATTAACTCTTTCTTTACCATTCATATACTACTCCTATCCTGCATATTAAAGTCATTATTGACAATGCCGCAATTATTATATATTTGATTAATGTTTTCCTGTTTTATATTTATATTTTTACCATATGTATCCACATGCGTACATATTGAATGCCATATTCACAACATTTTATCCCGCTTTCGATATTTACACCATCTTATACATTAGTGTAACACAGTGCCTATGATATTAAAAGATTTTCTTCAAATATATTGTTGTTTAATCAAATACAGGCTGTCGTCCGTTCATCAATGGAAATATTTATATATATTCTGTGCCACATTCTCTGTTATGCCTTCAACCTCCATAAGCTCACTCACACCTGCAGCCCTTATCTTTTCTATATCTAGAAAATGCTTCATAAGTGCTTTTCTCCTTACCGGTCCGATTCCTTCTATATCATCAAGCACCGAATTAACCTGTAGCTTACTTCTTAGTGATCTGTGATACTCTATGGCAAATCTATGTGCTTCATCCTGAACACGTGTTATAAGCTTAAAGCCCTCGCTATGTCTGTCTATAGGTATCTCTACGTTGTTATAATACAAGCCTCTTGTATTATGATTATCATCCTTAACCATGCCGCATACCGGGATGTGAATATCCAGCTCTGACAGCACCTTTAGTGCTATATTTACCTGTCCACGTCCACCATCCATCATAATCAGATCAGGATACACCGAAAAGCCTCTTGACTCCTCTTCACCCGCACGTTCCCTCATGCCTCTCTGGAAACGTCTTGTAAGCACCTCACTCATGCTCTTATAATCGTCAGGTCCTTTGACTGTCTTTATCTTAAACTTACGGTAATCATTCTTCTTTGGTCTTCCATCTTCAAAAACAACCATGGAACCTACAGATTCAACACCACTTGTATTGGATATATCATAAGCTTCTGCTCTTCTTAGGTTCTTAAGTCCAAGCCATCCAGCTATCTCTTTCATGGCACCTGTTGTTCTCTTTTCTTCAAGCTTAATTTTCTCAGCATCCTTGGTAAGAACCATAAGTGCATTCTTATGTGCCAGTTCAACCATACGCTCCTTGTCACCCTTTTTAGGTGTTATGATAGATACCTTTCTTTTCTTTCTGCTTCCAAGCCACTCGGCGATAACATCTGCATCATCTATCTCTTCCTGTGTCATGATAACATTAGGAATATATGGAGTTCCACCATAGTACTGCTTCATAAACTGTGATAATATGGCACTTCTGCTATCATTTGCAGCAACCTTCATATGAAAATGCTCTCTTCCAAGCAGCTTTCCCTGTCTTATAAAAAATACCTGCACGACTGCATCCTCTGCATCCATAGCACATGCTATTACATCCCTGTCAGTAGCATCATCCGACGTAATCTTCTGCTTCTGTGCTATCTGCTTTACGCTGTTAAGAAGATCTCTATATCTTGCTGCTTCCTCATACTCAAGCTTCCTTGAGCAATCCATCATCTTATCCGTAAGCTCGTTTATTATCTCTGAATAGTTACCATTAAGGAAACTGATAACCGACTCTATATTTTTCCTGTACTCTGCTTCACTAACCATCCCCTGGCATGGTGCATTGCACTGTCCTATATGGTAGTTAAGGCATGGTCTTTCTTTGCCTATATCCTTAGGCAGTCTTCTGTTACAGGTTCTTACCTTATAAAGCTTGCATAAAAGTTCTATAGTTTCTTTTACGGCACCTGCTGATGTATATGGACCAAAGAACTTTCCTGTGCCATGCTTCATTGTTCTTGAGAATAACACTCTTGGATATGCTTCATTTACAGTAACCTTGATAAATGGATAACTCTTATCATCCTTAAGCATCGTGTTATACTTTGGTCTGTGTTCTTTAATAAGATTACACTCAAGCACAAGTGCTTCAAGCTCGGAATCAGTTACTATATATTCAAAATATGCTATATGCGAAACCATCTGTACAACCTTTGCAGAATGATTCTTACTGCTCTGGAAATACTGCCTTACACGGTTTTTTAACACCTTTGCCTTGCCTACGTATATGATTGTGTCATGCTTATCATGCATAATATATACTCCCGGCTTATCTGGAAGTTTTTTTAGTTCTTCTTCAAGATTGAACATACACATCCTCATTTCTTAATTTCTATGCTATTCTTTATTTGACCTGCGCTCATTATAGCATCCCAACATTATTCACTCAATTTCATTTTTATAATTTTCTGATTTTTTCACAATATTCGCATATCGTGGGATTATATGCAAAAATGACTGCAATGGTATTATAACTTACACCATTGCAGTCTTTGCCGATACACCTTAAGACTATATCCATCCCTGTTATTCCTGCTTGTGAAACCCTTCTCTTGCTTTACTGTTTCACATTTTCACTTTTTCACCGCTACACCCCTACACTGTTTCACATTTTCACTGTTTCACTACTTCACTGCTTTTTTATAATTATATACCAGTATTATTTCCATGATTAGAAATACTATGATAAACAGCAGTACACTCTTTAACCCATACCCATATGAATCAAACATCCTGTTTATATCCATCGCGGCTATTATTGACATTTTCTTTGCCAATCCTACACCAAGCACATATAAGACATGTGGAATGAGCATACACAGTGATATGATTACTGACACCTTATAACTAAATCTGTACGATACCATATATGCTATAACTGCTATAACTATCAGCCATAATAACCTGCATATATAATTAATGATAATATATGAACGTATACTTATATCAAACGGAAAATCTGCGAATTTCTGCAGACACAATATACTTTTATCGATCTGGTTATAGCTGTAGCAGCGTGTTATGTTATATATATTAATGCCAGCAGCAAGCCCCCATATAATAACCGCCAGCATAACAATCTTTGACAGCTTGATCCACCACAGCTTCTTTCTTTTTCCTGCTGTTCTTATATGCATATTCATTCCCTGCTGCCGCTCTGAGGCATAATCTCCTGCCGCTATCAGTATAATGATAACAACGGATATCAGATTCATTGTTTCATTGTTAGAATAAAGCCTGCTTCCAAATATATCATCATAATTATATGGATTAACTATAACCGTCTCTGCTTCACGGGACTCGTTTATATTTTTAACATAATCATATTCCTTCTGCATTATGTCCACTGTACCAAGAAGCTTTTTGGCATTTTCCTTCTCATAAGAGCCATCTTCTTTACTGTCCTGCACTAGCACAGCCTCATCTCTTAATGCCTCAATATAATCACTGACCTCCTTATCTGCCTCATGCCCATCGAATTCCACATAAAAACTGTTAAGCTTATATGTCTTGTTATTACTGCCATAATCTATGCCCTTCATAACCTTAGCCGATGTAAACAGATATATCCCTGCCAGTATAAAAACAATCCCCTTCTGTACTATCATTGTTTTATAGATTTCCATAACATATAAAGGCATACCAGACACAATCTTCTGATTAGACTGACTTATCTTTACCGCAGCAGCTTCTATGACACTCTTTTGTCTGATTGTATATTTTAATGAATAAGCAATCACATTTCCAGTCAGTCCTGCAGCAAGTAAAACAGCTGTAAGAATCCACGTTGTTGTACTTATATCTGTTATAAAGCCATCTCTTCCCCAGTTCTCATACATAAGATAAGAGCCTCCAGGAAATATAATATTAAATACATTAATATATTTAAGACTGTTAAATGTACTGTTATACTGTATTCTGCCATACAGCATATATTCGCATAAAAGCACTGCTATAAGCAGCGTAACTGCTATCTTATAATTATTCACAAGGTTTATCATAAGATATATCAAAAGACTTATGGCAGTCATTGCGCAGGCATATACTAATACATATATAACAAAAATCTGATTTACACTAACAGCATAAGGAAACATACTAAACATTTTCGAATTCTGTATACAGCAAGTTCCATCAACACCATATATCTTTGCATATATACCATATGTTATTGAATTAAACAGACATGATAATATTATATTAAATACTATAATAATAAAGCATCTTATAACAGGCAGAAATATTCTTCCTCTCCTGCTTGTTCTTACAAGCACATATACTCCGTTGTCGCTCTCTTCTGTAAAATGTATTATGATAACCGTCATCATAATCACGTAGATAAGCGGTATAGCTCTATTATTAAGAAGCTGCTCAATAGCTGCCGTGTTTGTATTATTAAAAGCCACATCTGCTTTTTCAAGCTTTTCTTTATCTTTTAACTGCTTATTGGCATTGAGAATATAATAGCTGTCTGTATCACCAAAAAGTGTGCTATCTGCTATTCTGCTATAATTTTTAGACTTGATGTTGTCCGCACTATTGTCATAATAGCTGTTATAAGACTTCACGTACTTTTCCTTATTCTCAACAAGCTCTGCTGCTTTGTTTATATACTCGCTATCTTCTTCCCTATATGTATCATATGCGGCTGTCAGCTTACTGGCTGTCAGACCTACCCTGTCTTCTTTAATCTTGTCATAATCATTGATAATCTGTCTGTAATATCTATATGTCACAGCATCATTGCTGCTGTTAACCTGATAAATACATATGCTTATAACCGCTGCCAGCGCACATATTATACACAGAATGCTTTTCTTTATTATTCTTATCAGTTCCATAGGCTTTCTCCAACTACTCTGGTGTTATCTGCTGCCACTGCATGCTTGTGCTTCCTATCTGTGACTTATCAAGAACCGCAGTTACACATATATTTGCTCCACCCTTCTTTTTCTTTGCCGCCTCTTTATCAATAGCCTCTATCTTATCTTTTTCCTCCTGTGACAGTTCCATACCTGCTACATCCGCTCTGGCAGTTGTTACAAGCATGCACCTTTCATCACCGCCTTTATAGTCAAGAGTTATATTACCTGAAGAATTCTCATTAGTTTTATTCAGTACAACCGTTTCATCAACATTTCCATCTGTATCAAATATATAAATATAATTGTCATAGGCTGCCCGTTTTTCTTCTATGCTTTTTCCCACTAATTTAGAAATATTAACTCCTCTGTATACATACAGATGTTTTCCATCATATCCATAAAAATGTATGTAATTCTCATCCCCAATTTCTTTAAACTGCGAAAACTCTCCATTTTTAATTTCTTTTTTCTCCTGCTTTGCTTCCTCTGTAGTTCCCTCAATATCCAATGTAAATATATCTTTTATCTCTCCGTTGTCCAGATTTAACTTTCTTATAATATATTTATCCTCATTGGCACATGGGAAGTACATATTATTGCTTTTATCAAAGCTGACTTCACTGTTCCAGTTTAAGATTGAATCAGCTATGTCAGGATATTGTTCATTCATATTGTAAAGTCTCTGCACATTTTCTGTATTTATATCAAGCACCTCAACATAATATATACTTTCTCCCACGGATATACCACTGTTCCAGTTTATATATACTTTATCTCCTATGCCATACAATACTATCAGTTCAAGATAGTTATATGTACTTTCATATGTCTTTATAATATGAGGCTGGCTGTCATCCGATAACGATACTGAACACAGCATGATTGTGTTATTACCTGCTAACATATAATACAGCTTTCCATGGCTGATACATGCATTGTTTTTATTTCCATTGACAGAATAACCATCTATGGACAATGTTTTTTCTTCTTTCTTATCTCTCATAGTCTTATTATAAGAAACAAGTATATCCTTCTCAGCGGTCTTTTCTATCATATATATTCTCTGATTGTGATACCATATCTTACTACTAAGACACATATCTGATGATATATATGCCTCACAGTCTTTCGTCTTATGGTCACAATCAATATCAGAACACAGTGGAATAGCCTCCTGTTTAACCATATCATAGTAATACATGTAGCTATTCGTATTGTCACTGACTCCTGATGCACCAGCTATATAGTAGTAACCTGTCTCTGCTGCCGCTGCACTGTCTGACATATAATATTGCGGCTCATTGTCATCATATACATATGATGCATACTTATAATCTACGTCTGTCTGTCCGCTATCAGATGTTTTACTGCTGCATGCCATCACTGCTGACAAACAGCCTATAATCAGTGTAATCACGCTCACATCTACCAATATCTTTTTTATTGATTTCTTCATAAAAACCACCGTCCTTTTCCACGTTTATTTCTGTACTTGACAGGTTTGTGCCAAATATATGCAGACACACCCGGCATATTGACCTTTGGTCTAAACATCATAAGCTTATGTATATATTACAGATACGCAGCTGGAAAAGTGACATGTATTATAAAAAAAATAATGGTGCTACATCATATAGCACCATTATCATATAAGAATTTTATGCCTGCCTTCCAAGATCAAACGCCTTATGATTAAGTTCCCTGAACTTCTCTGGTACGATTGCATCTATAGCTGCACTCCAGTCTTCATAAGGTATATCATCAAAATATTCTGATAATCTTCCCATAAGCACGATATTAACAGCCTTAGATGAACCAGCCTCCTCAGCTATTGATAAGAAATCCTTTGCATCAACATTAGCACCAGCTTCCTCCAGCTTCTTAACAATATCTGCCGGGTATTCTGCAGCACCTGTTATAACAGGCATAGGATCAACCTC
>JABLTL010059520.1_pt1 | contig 11496 bp, 9 predicted proteins | sample 7160151 | NCBI WGS metagenome assembly JABLTL01 (sample SAMN14651223, study PRJNA627086) | human gut metagenome | isolation source: feces | host: Homo sapiens
AGAGATGGCAAGCTGGCTCCACACGCCCTGAAAGGGCAGAAGCTCCTAGCCCAGGGCATCGCCCTGGGTATATTGGCAGTCAACAAGGCGCCCTGTAAGGGCAAAAGCATTGTAATTTGCCTGGAGTTTTAAAGCTTTTGCCCTTACAGGGCGATAGGCTTTCACCCGTAATAACCCAGGGCGCTGCCCTGGGCTAAGAGCTTCTGCCCCTTCAGGGCGTGAGGGGCAAAGCTTGCGAAACTTGAATAAACAACAAACATATGACCAAAGATGCAGAAATAGAACAGGTGCTTTCACTGCCCAACGAGGAATGGCAAAGGAAGAAGCTGAGATTACCTCACTCTCAGAAGAAAGACGTTGAGAAACCTCAGAAGAGAAGAAGCAGAGAACCCACTCTGCTAAAGGATTACAGACGATTCTGCCAGAGCGAATCTGACGTTCATGGGAGCGAAACAGAGATTCGTGGGAGCGAATGTAAAAAACATGGGAGCGAATGTGGCAATCGTCACATTCGCTCCCACGATCCCCTGTCTCGCTCAGAGAAATCTCCTTTACTCAACTTCAGTCATTAACCACGCAATGAATTACGGAATCAACAACGAAGAATCACCATAGCTCAGGAAACGGAAATCGTGAGCCAGAGCATAGTCGTACACTTTCTTCCAGTCGCCATGGAGGAAGGCACTGACGAGGAGGAGAAGAGTACTCTGAGGCTGATGGAAATTGGTGATAAGCATCTTCACTATCTTGTACTGATAGCCGGGGGCAATGATGATCTGCGTGCTGGTGTGCAAAGCCTCCAGACCATTGCGGTCGAGATAGTCGATGATGGCCTGTATCGCCTGAGAAGGCTGAATGGCATTCACCAAACCGCCATCTGCCGACAACTCGTAAGGATCCCACTGGTTGACGTGCAGGTCGTCTTCTGTCGCCTCGGGATGAGAGAGCAGATAAACGCCCATATAATACAGGCTCTCGATGGTTCGCACACTCGTAGTACCCACAGCAATCACCTCGCAATGGTGCTGCAGGAGCTTCTCCAACGTATGACGGTGCACCACGATATACTCGGTGTGCATGCGGTGACCCTCTATCTCAAGACTCTTCACCGGCTTGAAGGTACCAGCGCCCACATGAAGGGTAACCTCCTCACGCTCAATGCCATGGCGGTCGATGTCCTGCAACACGGCATCGGTGAAATGAAGTCCGGCAGTAGGAGCAGCCACACTGCCCTTTATCTTCGAGTAAACCGTCTGATAGGTAGTCTTGTCGCTCTCCTCGGTGGCACGGTTGAGATAAGGCGGAATAGGCAACTCGCCCACGGTCTCGAGAATCTCGGCAAAGGAGACCTGCGTGTTGTCCCAGTCGAAGTCGACCCAATAGTTGGTTCCACCACCCTTCGCCACCATAGAGGCAGCCTCCGAGCCTAAGGCGTCGCCACGGCGCATGGTGGCAGAGAGTGTAAGCTGATGCCCCTTGATCTCGAAGTCGCGCTTCAGACTGCCCTCCTTCCACTTCTTCAGGTTGCCTATCATGCAGAGCCATGAGCAATGTCCAGTCGTCTGGAACATGAGCTCATAGTCGGTAGGATCGGCAGGCTCCATGAGGAAGACCTCTATCAGGGCACCCGTCTCCTTGCGGAAATGCAGACGCGCCTGAATCACCTTGGTATTGTTGTAAACCATCAGTCCGCCCTTGGGCAGGTATTCAGGCAAACGGTAGAACACATCCTCGCCTACCTCACCATGACGGTAGAGAAGGAGTTTGGAATGGTCGCGCTGCGCCAAGGGGAACTTGGCAATGCGCTCATCAGGAAGGGGGTAATTGTAATCGGTAATTTTTATATGTTTTGTATCCATTATGATTGAATTTTAATGTTACACTCCTCCAGCCATGACTATCGCCCGCAAGAAGGCATAGACCAGGGTGAAAGCCAGGATGCAGAGTATCTTGTCGATATCGTCGTGGTCGTAACCCGTGGGGGTGTACTGGTCGGAGATATAAGTGATGTGGGGTGACACCTTGTAATACAGTTTCAGATAACCTATGTAGCACACGACACCGATGACAGCACCCACGAGGAGTCCGCAGAGAATGTCGGAGGGATAGTGCATGCCGAGATACAGGCGTGTCCAGCAGTTGAGCAGCGACCACGAGAAGAGGGCGATGGCGAGGCGCTTGCCACGCATGAGGAGCGAGAAGAACATCGCTATCGACATGGTGTTGGCTGCATGAGCCGAGAAGAAGCTGTAGCCACTGCCACGAAGGTTGCCCACCACCTGAATGGTGTATTTCAGGATGGGATCGTTGTTGGGGCGCCATCGTTCCACCAAGGGTTTTACCACCCCATCGGTGATACCCTCGGAAAGAGCCACACAGACGAGTGCTCCCATTACAGCCAGACCAATCTGCGCCATCGTCTCATTGTTGCGCACAATGATGTAGAAGAGGGTGAGATAAAGCGGTATCCAGGTGAGCCCCGACGTAAGGACGAGCGCCAACTGGTCGATGAACAGATTGTCGCTTCCATTGAAGAAGTGGAGCACCTCGAGATCGGTGAGAAGACATGAAACAAACATCATATTTCCTCCAGTTGTTTGGTTTCTATCCATCCGTCTCTTCCATCTGCCAGGTGGATGCCACGCCAGCCATCCATAGAGCGGTCGGTGATGTCGACACGCGTTCCCTCATGAATGACGAACTGGTCGGCGCTCTGTCGGGAAGGAGTCTTCTTGACATTGACCGTAGGAGCCACGATGATGGCACCCGTGCGGTTGACGAGTATCTGTTTCTGCTGATAGGCAAAGAGCGAACTCAAGAGGAAGACGACAAAGAAGAGGATGCCGCCGAAGAAGCCGGCCTTGCGCAACAGCAACTGGGGCGCGAAGAGATAGACCAGCACCAATACCAAGGCAAGGATGATGGACAGGATGCCCGTCTTGGCCCAGTTGTCGACACTGGTGAAGTTGACCAGCGCCTTGTACCAGGTGACGAAGAACATCTCGCTGACAGGAGTGATCTTGTCGATGGTCTTGCTGCGAGCAAACTGCAGGTTGAAGTTGATGTCCTCGTCGCCGGGCGACAGCAGATGGGCACGCTCGTAAGCCAGGACAGCCTTGGTGATGTTGTCGGTGCGATAATAGGCATTGCCGAGGTTGTAGTAGACCTCGGGCGAAACACCGTTCTTGAGCAGGTCCTCATAGTCCTTGATGGCCTGCTGATAGTTGCCCTTGGTGTACTCGGTGTCGGCGTTCTGCTTGGTGACAGCAGAGGCAGAGAGGCTGAAGCCCATGAAGATGAGCAGCAGCACCACACCGAAGGTATAGTCGCCCTGACGGGCAGAAGTCTTCTTGCCCTGCTTGCGGGCAGCCTTGATGGCATTCTCTATTTCCATAATAGCAGTCATGGCTGAATCGAAAGTCTTGTTCATATTGCCGGCAGGGTCGCCAGGAGCATAGCGCTCAAACTCACACTCGTCGAGAGCCTGGGTAAACTTCTCTATGGTGTCGGCATCAACGGAGTGAGCCAACAGCTTATCCTGAATATTCTCGCGCGAGAGCTGTTCGACAGGCATATTGAGCTTGTAGCTGACGTAGCCCCACAAGGCTCTGAGCACTTCGTCGTAGAACTCGCCCTGCTTGCGGGCCATCATCAGGGTGCGTGCCTTCTTGAGTCGCTTGGTGGCTATCTTGTTGGCCTTGTTGGAACGCATCTTCACGATGTCGGCATTCTCGATGGCACGGCGGCGGAAGGCGATGAGCAGACCGATGAAGGCGATGAGAGGCACCATCAGACTCGTCCAATAACCAAAGCTGCCATAGAACATATCGTCGATGTCGCAAAGCTTGCTCTTGCCCAACTTCAGGGCATGAATGTCCTTGTCGGCATTGCTGTAGTTGGCCGACGACGAACCGTCTGAGCCGTCGCCCTGCTCCACGGTGAGGGTGAAGGGCTGGGTCTTGATGGTGCGGTAGGCATTGGTCTTGGTGTCGTAGTAGGTGAACTCTACCGATGGAATGGTGTACTTGCCCGGGTTGCGCGGAACAGCGAGGAAGTCGTAAACCATGTTGCCCTCCACACCGTTCTGGGTGAGCTTGGTCTTGTCGGTGATCTTGGCGTCATACTGGTCGAAGTCTTTCGGCAGGTTGAGCACAGGCTGCTTGAGGAGTTTCAGGTTTCCGATGCCTCCCACTACCACACGGATGTTGATGGGATCGCCAGCCTTCACGTCGTTCTTGTCGAGCGTGGCTGAGATATTGAAGCGGCCTACTCCACCCGAGAAGTTGGCAGGACGTGCAGGCAGCGGGTCCACCTGAATGGTAATGCCAGGCGCCTTGATAGCCTTATGCACCTCCACATAACCCGAGCCGCCATTGAAGAAAGCCTCGATGGGGTCGACATTGCGATTCTGCTGAACCACGATACCCTTAAAGGTGATGGAAGGAATCTCGAGCTTGCCCGTCATCTGAGGATACATGACGTACTGACTCCAGGTGACACAACGGTAAGGACGGCCGTTGATGACCTCGTTGTGAAGCACTTTCTGCTGTGGCTGTGGCACCTCCTGAGAGTGGAAGCCCTTCAGATCGGGCATCTTGCCGTCGAGCTGGGTAAGGTCGACCTGTGTATAGACCTTATAGGTAAGGAGCACAGGCTCCTGCTCGTGCACACGCTTCTTGTTGGCAGTGACCTTGATGAAGAGGTCTTTGCCCGAGATGGCAGAACCCGCCTGACGCATGCGAGGCTCATCGGCATCATCGTTGTGCATCCTGGGTGCTCCGCCAGAGTTGTGAGCATGGCCCGAGACGGTGATCTTGACAGGATGGGCTGCGAGCTTCTTGCCATAAACCAGTGCATGCGAGGTACCGATGGTGTAAGTTCCAGCCTTGCCTGCATAGAGCGTGTAGGTGATGGTGAAAGAGGAAGAAGAGCTGGTGTGGCCGTTGACCACCTGATAGCTCGACTGCGAAGAGGTGTAGGGTCCGGCTATCACCTCCAGTCCATCGGGCACATTGCCCATACGGAACTCCTCCACTTCACGGGCGTTGACCGTATAGGCTACTCTGAAGTTCTCGCCAGCAGCAACATGTGTTGGTGCAGATACCGCCACATGCTGCGCCTTGGCTTCCTCCGCCAGGCCCAGCATCACGAATATCATCAATGTGTACCATTCTATTTGCTTCATAATGAAATGATGTTTGCTTATTGTTTTACCAGTTCTTGTCGTACTGCCTGCGTCGTGGCTGACTCATCGCCTTCTGCATCTTCTGCTTGGTGGCCTTCTCCTGCTGCACGGCTGCATTGAGCAACTGCTCGGCATTGTCACGGCTCATCTTGTCCTGCTCGGGCTTCTGTGACTGGTTGTTCTTATCTTTGTTTTGATTATTTTTCTGCTTGTTCTGATCCTTGTTCTGATCCTTGTTCTTGTTCTGATCCTTGTTCTGATCCTTGTTCTTCTTGTTCTGCTTGTCCTTGTTGTTCTTGTCGTTGCCGCTCTTGTTCTTGTTTTGGTTCTGCTGGTTCTTCTGATTCTTCAGCTGATGCTTGCAGAGCGCCAGGTTGTAGCGGGTCTCGTTGTCCTGAGGATTGTTGCGCAGCGCCATCTTGTAACATTCTATTGCCTTAGCAAACTCCTGATGGTTCTGCATGATGACGCCCATGTTGTGGAAACTCTTGGCGCGGCGTATCTTGTTGGTGGTCTGCAAGTCGGCAGACTTGGCAAACTGCTGCATGGCGAGCGAGTCTTTCTGCTGCATCATGAGCGCACAGCCCAGGTTGTAGACCGCCTGTGGATTGTTGGCATTGCGGGCTATCGCCTTGCGATACTGCACCTCGGCAGCAGTCCATTTGCGTGCCCTGTACTGACGGTTGCCCTGACGGATGAAGGTGCGGTCGTTCTGTGCCAGTGCTGCAACTGTACTGACGAGGAGCAGCCCCAACAGCAAGCACAGCCTGCGCAGTCGCAGGGACGATATGATATGATAAGTTAGATACATTTCGATTAATATTTAATGTGTAAAGAACTTCACGTTGCGGAGAAGCGGATTCTTCACCTCGAGCATACAGATGTCGAGGATGAGCAGGAGGATGACCAGGATGCCTACAGCCTGGAACTGCTCGTCGTACTCGCTATAGATGACGGTGTCGGTCTCGCCCTTCTGCAACTTGGAGAGGTCGTCGTTGAGTGCCTGCTCCGCATCGCTGGTGTTGTCGACGTGAATATACTGTCCACTGCCAGCCTGAGCCAACTGTCGGCACATCTGCTCGTTGAGGGCAGTCATCACGGTGTTGCCCGTACGGTCTTTGAGATAAGAGCCGTCGCCCATAGGAATGGGGGCTCCCTTGGTGCTTCCTATTCCCAGAATGAAGACATTGATGCCTTTATTCTTGGCTGCCTTGACAGCATCCTCGGCTCCCGGCTCATGGTTCTCGCCATCGGTAATGACGATGATGGCGCGTCCCACATGGTCTTGCTGGGTAAAGCTCTTGGTGGCCAGGTCGATGGCTGCAGCAAAGTTGGTGCCCTGGGTCTGGATGAGGGCTGGTGTGGTGTTCTGCAGGAACATCTTGGCAGACACGTAGTCGCTGGTGATAGGCAACTGCACGAAGGCATCGCCGGCAAAGACGATGAGACCTATCTTGTCGTTGGTGAACTTGTCGACCAGGTTCTCCACCAGCATCTTGCTCTTGTCGAGTCGCGAAGGCGCCACATCCTCTGCCAACATCGAGTTGGAGATGTCGAGACAGATGATGGTCTCAATGCCCTGACGCTTGTCGTGAGAAATCTTGCTGCCCATCTGTGGACGCGCCACCATGAGGATGAGCAGGGCCAAGGCTGCAAGCAGCAAGCCGAACTTCACCGTGGGGCGATAAGATGACACATTGGGCATAAGGGCTTTCAACAGCTCAGGGTCGCCAAACTTTCGGAGCTTGGCCCTTCTCCTTCGCCATCCTATGAACCTCACCAGTACGAGTACCGGCAACATCCACAGCAGCCACAAATATATTGGATCTTCAAATCTTAGCATATTCATTTGATATTAATTGAACTTCGGCTCGTCCCTATGGGATTCTTCTGAGCCAAGTGATGCGAAGCAATATCTCTGCGAGCAGTACCAACAGGGCTGCAAGGGCAAAAGGCTGATATGCCTCGTAGCGCTTGGCGAAATGGGTGACATTCATCTTCGTCTTCTCCAACTTGTCGATGTCGTGGTAGATGCGCTTCAGCTCGGCGTTGTTGGTGGCGCGATAGAAGTTGCCATCAGTGGTACGGGCAATGTCCCTGAGTGTCTCGGTGTCAATCTCCACAGGCATGTTGACGTACTGAACGCCAGCCGCTGTGGGCATAGGGTAAGGAGCCACCTTGTTGGTTCCCACACCGATGGTGTAGACTCTGATGCCAAAGCTCTTGGCTATCTCGGCGGCCGTCATAGGCGAAATGTCACCGGTGTTGTTGCTGCCGTCGGTCAGGAGGATGACCACCTTGCTCTTGGACTTGGAGTCCTTCAGACGGCTGACAGCATTGGCAAGACCCATACCCACCGCCGTTCCGTCGTCGATGAGTCCACGGGCAGTAATGTCGGTACGCGTGTCCTGCAACAGGCGCAACAGACTGGCGTGGTCGGTGGTCATAGGACACTGGGTGAAGGCCTCACCAGCAAAGATGGTAAGACCGATGTTGTCGTTGGGACGGCCCGAGATAAACTCGTGAGCCACATCCTTGGCAGCCTCCATACGATTGGGTTTCAAGTCTTCTGCCAACATAGAGGTAGAAACGTCCATCGCCATCATGATGTCGATGCCCTCCACCGTCTTGTTGTCCCAGGAGTTGTGGGTCTGCGGACGAGCCATCGCACAGACGATGAGCACGAAGCACAGACATCTGAGCATCATGGGCAGATGGACAAGGCGCTGGCGCAGGCTCTTGGGAGCATAGGCAAACTGCCGGGTGTCGCTCAGCCTCATGGTAGGCTCGTTCTTCTTCCTGTACAGGAAATACCATAATATATAAGGTATCAGCAACAGGAGCAACAGAAAATATGCTTTACTTGCAAATTCCATGTTTTTATAATATTATTCTTTTTTATTCTATACTCCTACATCAGCAGCATGCAGGCACCATAGATCACGTAGGCGGTGATGGCTGCCATGGCAATCGCTTCACCCCAGAGCAAAGCCTTGATGAGCTTGCGCTGACTGCGCGTCTTGCGATCCTGGTCGGTAAGCTCGGGAGCTACCTTCTCCTCGACGGTCTGCTCGTTGGTCTTCGTCTGGTCGATGAAGTTGATGGCGTTGACCAGATTGGCGTCATTCTCGCCAAGGAAGGTCTCGTACTTGGCAAACTTCACGAGGTCGGCAGTACGGAAGAGCTGTTTCAACTCGTCTATCATCTTCTGGTCGCCAGCCGACTGCAGATGCTCTATAATCTCGCCGCTGGTCATCTCCATGGCACGGAAGCCAAAGCGCTGCTCTATGTACTCGCGCAGCGTGGTGGTGAGGCGGGTGTAGTATTCCTTCTGGGTCTCCTGCGACTCGGTGTGCTGCTGCTTGATGACATTGATCTCGCAGAGCGCCTTCTCGTGGGCTGGCACACGCTTCACGATGCGCATACGAATCACGATAGGTTTGTTCTGACGGAGGCGCTGCCAGAGCCACAGCATGACACCGAAGAGTAAGAGTACCAGAATGCTGAGCCAGAACAGAGGACTCCACTCACTCCATAGGAAGGGATTGTCCTGTACGTCCTTGGGGGGATAGAACTGGTTGGGATGAACCGTATCCACAGGCACCGTGAGCACCTTGAGCGCCAACGGGTTGCCCTGACAGGTCTTGCCGTTGACCTTGACCTGAAGGGCTGGTACAGCGTAGACCTTCTCGTCGAAAGAGGTGAGCATATAGTCGCGGCTTATCTGTAGCCTGCCGCCGTCGAGCTCGGCGGTGTCGGCATCGCTCTGCTCCACCACCTCGATGCCCGGAATGAGCATCTGTGACGGCTTGAACGAAGGCAGCACCACCTTGGCACCCTTGGCAGCGGTGACCTTGAGATGAAGCTTCGTCTGCTCGCCTATCAGGATTTGCAGAGAATCGAGCTTCTGCACCACCTCCTGGGCTGCCGACCCTACTGGCAACAGCATCAGGAAGGCAAGCATCATGATGATAATATTCTTCTGTTTCGTCATTTTTCTTTTCCCTATTGGTTTACTTCTCCGCTTTTCAGCCCCGCTGCATGAACAGGTTGAGCAGAGCACGTGAGAAGTCTTCGTTGGTGGCGACAGCCGTCCAGTCGACCTTGCTCTTGGCAAAGGTTTCGCGTAACAGCTGCTCGCGCATCATCCAGTGGCGTGTATGCGCCTGACGCAGTTTCTTGGAACTGGTGTCAATATACATCTCGTGACCTGTCTCTGCATCGCACACCTTGAGGAGTCCGATGTCGGGCAACGCCTTGGCACGTGGATCGTACACCTGAATGGCAGCCACATCGTGCTTCTGATTGGCAATCTGAAGGGGATGCTGAAAGTCCTTGTCATCGAAGAAGTCGCTGATGACGAAGGCTGTGCAATGGCGCTTCATCACCCGTGTGAAGTACTCCAAAGCCACACCGATGTCGGTGCGCTGGCTCTGAGGATGAAAATCGAGCATCTCGCGGATGATGTAGAGAATGTGCTTGCGGCCCTTCTTGGGCGGGATGTATTTCTCTATTCGGTCGGAGAAGAAGATGACACCTATCTTATCGTTGTTCTGAATGGCGCTGAAGGCCAGGGTGGCTGCAATCTCGGTAGCCATGTCGCGCTTCATCTGCCGTGTGGTACCGAAGTCGAGCGAGCCACTTACGTCGACCAACAGCATCACGGTAAGCTCGCGCTCCTCCTCGAACACCTTGACAAAGGGACGATGGAAACGGGCGGTCACATTCCAGTCGATGTCTCTCACGTCGTCGCCATACTGGTACTCCCTCACCTCGGCGAAGGCCATACCCCTGCCCTTGAAGGCCGAGTGATACTGGCCTGCAAAGACATTCTGGCTGAGACCGCGAGTCTTGATCTCGATCTTGCGTACTTTCTTTAAGATATCTTGTGTGTCCATTTATTACTTATTCCTCAAAATCAAGGTACTTCCACCTTATTAATTATGCGGCTCACGATTTCCTCGCTGGTCACATTGGAAGCCTCTGCCTCGTAGGAGAGTCCCACACGATGGCGGAGCACGTCGTGAGCCACGGCACGCACATCCTCAGGAATCACATAGCCGCGGTGCTTGATGAAAGCATATGCCCTGGCTGCCTTGGCAAGAGAGATGCTGGCACGTGGACTGCCGCCAAAGGTAATCATATCCTTGATGTCGGACAGACCGTAACGCTCAGGATAACGGGTGGCGAAGACGATGTCGGCAATGTACTGCTCTATCTTCTCGTCGATGTAAACCTCGCCCACTATCTGGCGAGCCTTCAGTATCTCGTCGGCTGTGGTGACGGGATGTACCTCGGGCAGACCTCCGGCGATGTTCTCACGGATGATGAGCTTCTCTTCCTCAAGGGTAGGATAGTCGATGATGACCTTGAGCAGAAAACGGTCCACCTGTGCCTCGGGCAACTGATAGGTTCCCTCCTGCTCTATTGGGTTCTGCGTAGCCATTACAAGGAACGGACTGGGCAGTCGGAAGGTCTCGTCGCCGATGGTGACCTGATGCTCCTGCATCGCCTCGAGCAGCGCACTCTGCACCTTGGCAGGAGCACGGTTGATCTCATCTGCCAATACGAAGTTGGCAAACACAGGACCCTTCTTCACATGGAAGGTCTCGTCCTTCTGAGAATAAATCTGTGTACCCACCACGTCGGCAGGCAACAGGTCGGGAGTAAACTGAATGCGGCTGAAGTCAGCGCTGATAAGCTGAGAGAGGGTTTTGATGGCCAAGGTCTTTGCCAGACCAGGTACGCCTTCGAGCAGGATGTGGCCATCGCTCAGAAGACCTATTAGGAGACAGTCTACAAGATGTTTCTGTCCTACAATCACTTTGTTCATGCCCATCACCAGATTGGTGACAAACTGGCTTTGTTGTTCTATCCGGATGTTGAGCTCGCGGATGTCAATAGATTCTGCCATAATACTATTCTGTTTTTGTTGTATATTCCATTAGTCGGTTTACCTGTTTACTTGCGCCAGCAGGTACTGCAGAAAGCCCTTGCCGCGCAAAATCGAACGCAAAAGTAAACATTTAGGGAGAAAAAAACGAATATCACACTCTAAATAATATTAAAAATGGCACTTATTTCCTTTATTTAAGAAACTTTCAATATAAAAAAGCACAAAGGCTTTTGAATTAAAAAAGATTTTATCTATCTTTGCATAAGATAAACTGCACCTCAGCAAAATATTCAAGTAAACTTGACTTAGGTTTGCAAAGTAAACAAGCAGCACGCCCTGAACCAACGGTCACCGGCCGAAGGGAATTGAAAATCGCTGGCCGAAGGGTAAAGCAAAGGTAAAGGGCAGAAGCTCA
>JABLTL010030915.1_pt1 | contig 11491 bp, 10 predicted proteins | sample 7160151 | NCBI WGS metagenome assembly JABLTL01 (sample SAMN14651223, study PRJNA627086) | human gut metagenome | isolation source: feces | host: Homo sapiens
CCTGAACGCTCTGGAAGCTGCTCTGCAGCTGAAGGACGAAACCGGCTGTGAAGTCGTCGTCGTCACCATGGGTCCCCCCCCCGCAGAAGGCATGCTGCGTGAGTGCATCGCTCGCGGCGCTGACCGTTGCGTCCTGATCTCCGGCCGTGAATTCGGCGGTTCCGATACCTTCGCAACCTCTCAGATCATCGCTGCTGGCGTCAACAAGGTTGGCGTAGGCCCCGAAGATATCGTTCTGTGCGGCCGTCAGGCTATCGACGGCGATACCGCTCAGGTCGGTCCCCAGATCGCTGAAAAGCTGAATCTGCCCCAGATTTCCTATGCTGCTGACATCAAGGTTGAAGGCACCAAGGTTACTGTTAAGCGTATGCTGGAAGACGGTTTCATGATGATCGAAACTCAGACTCCCTGCCTGATCACCTGCATCAAGGAACTGAATGAGCCGCGTTACATGTCCGTTGGCGGTATTGTTGATTGCTACAGCAAGCCCATGGACATCTATGACTACGAAGCTCTGAAGGACGATCCCCTGATCGAAAAGGATACCATCGGTCTGGAAGGCTCCCCCACCAACATCCTGACTTCCTTCACTCCTCCCCAGAAGGGTGCTGGCATGATGCTGGAAGGCGACGATGCTAAGACCTGTGCCGAAATGGCTGGCATCCTGCTGAAGAAGCAGCTGATCTGATAGAAAGGAGAACACATTAATGGCTGAATATGATTTCAAAGACGTCGCCGCTTTCAAGGGCGTATGGGTATTCTGTGAACAGCGCGGTGGCGAAATTATGCCTACCGACGAAGAGCTGATCTCTCGTGCTCGCATCCTGGCTGACGAACTGGGTGAAGAAGTTGTCGGTCTGACTCTGGGCGGCAAGGGCATTGCTGAAAAGGCAAAGATCCTGGGCGGCTATGGCGCAGACAAGATCATCGCTTATGAAAGCGATCTGCTGGATGTCTACACCACCGACGCTTACACCAAGGTTATCGTTGACTCCGTTAAGGAATTCAAGCCCTCCATCCTGCTGATTGGTGCTACCAACATCGGCCGCGACCTGGGCCCCCGTATCGCTGCTCGCCTGCACACCGGTCTGTGCGCTGACTGCACTCACCTGGACATCGACAGCGCTAACTATCAGGACTTCCTGAGAGAAGTTTCCACTCTGCCTGAACCCCGCATTGCTGGCACCGACTTCGCAATGGTTCTGGGTGAAAAGCATGACGTCTCCCGTGACCTGAAGATGACCCGTCCCGCATTCGGCGGCCATCTGATGGCTACCATCATCTGCCCCCGTTTCCGTCCTCAGATGGCTACCTGCCGTCCTGGCGTTATGAAGAGACAGGCATTTGATCAGGCTAAGGCTGACGCTATCGTCGTTGAAACTCCCGCATTCGAACTGACCGCTGCTGATCTGCAGACCAAGGTTCTGTCCGTTGAAAAGGCAGCCAAGAAGCTGGTTGACCTGATCGGCGCTGACATCATCGTTTCCGTCGGCCGTGGTATCTCCAAGGACGTCGAAGGCGGCATCAAGCTGGCTGAAGCTCTGGCAGAAGAGCTGGGCGGCGTTGTTGGTTCCTCCCGTGCAGTCGTTGACTCCGGCTGGATCTCCCCCGACCATCAGGTTGGTCAGACTGGTAAGACTGTCCATCCCAAGCTGTACATCGCTCTGGGCATCTCCGGTGCTATCCAGCATCTGGCTGGTATGCAGGAATCCGAATGCATCATCGCTGTCAACAAGAACGACACCGCTCCCATCTTTGAAGTTGCTGACTACGGCATCTGCGGCGACCTGTTCAAGGTTGCTCCCCTGCTGCTGGACGCTATCAAGGCTGCAAAGGCTGACAAGTAATTTCGTTCTGAAAACTGCTTAAATTTCATTTATATTGTTCCAAACTATTAAGGGCGTACCTTCGGGTACGCCCTTTTTTGTGTTTCTAATCCACCCGCATCCCTCATAGAACATAGGGAACGGAGGTGGGTTTCATGACCGAGCACAACCAGAGCACATCCCTCCCCCATGCAGCGTTGCAGCTGACAGGGGTGTCTTTGCTGTCCCAGTTCCTCTACTTCCTCTACCAGGTAGCGCTGTCTCATATCGTGGGCACCGAAGGGCTGGGGCTGGTACACATGGTGCTGCCCATCTACTACACCCTCCTGGCCTTCCTCACCTCCGGGTTCGCCCTGGCCATCTCCAAACTATGCTCCGAGTACCAGTCGCGGAACCAGTCCAGCGCCTTAACCGTCATCGTCAGCAACACCCTCTTCCTTTTCCTGCTCACCCTCCTGCTGGTGGCCTCCCTGTTCTGGCTGGCCTACCGTACCTTCGCCAACCGGTGGTTGGCAGGTCTGCCGCTGGGTGGGTATGTGTTGGTGCTGCCGCCGCTGTTGTTTTTTACCGGGTTGGAGATCTTCAATAAGCACTACTTTTACGGCACCAATGTGGTACATATCCCCGCGGTCATCCAGATCACGGAACAACTCGTCCGCATCACCGCCGTCCTGGCATTGCTGCTGCTCATCCCGCAAAGCGCCCCCAGCCAATCGGTGACCCTCATTCTGCTGGGGATGCTGGTCAGCGAGGTCTACTCTTCCCTACATCTGACCTACCTACGCCGAAAACAGCCGTTGACGCTGCCGCTGTGCCGGTCGGCGCGGGAGGTGCCGTCGGACATGAGCCGCGCCACAGTAAAAATTGCCCTGCCGGTTTCCCTGACCACCCTGTTCTGTCAGTCCATCTCCTCCATCAACTCGGTGCTCATCCCCAACCTGCTCATGGGCGCCGGCATGAGCCAGCGGCAGGCACTCCAGGACTACGGCGTGTTCTTCGGCATGACGCTGCCGCTCATCAGTATGCCCATGGCGCTGCTCACCGGGCTGTCCACAGTGCTCCTCCCCTATCTGACACGCTGCGCCACTTTGGGATGTGGCAAGCAAGCCGGTCGAACGCTGCGGAATGTCTTTTGGGTTGTGCTGCTGGTGATGGTGCCCACCACGGTGGGCATCGCCTGGTTCGGGCCGGGGCTGAGTGGGCTGTTCTACGGACATCCGGAGGCGGGGCGTGGGCTTTGGCCGCTGGCGATTGGGATGACGCTGTCCGCTTTGGAGGGCATCATGGAGACGGCGCTGAACGCCTTCGACCGGCAGGTGGGGAATGCGGTCATCACGCTGATTGCGTCCCTGATGCAGCTGGCCTGCACGGTGGTGTACACGAAAACGCTGGGGCTGCAGGCGTTCGTGGTGGGGTTTTTGGCGACCACCGTGTTCGGATGCGTGCTCCGTGGATTATTGCTGGTGCGTAGATTGGCGGTCAGCAGTGGGCGAGCCACTGTTTCAGCTGGCCGAACCACTCCAAGCACTGGAAGCGAAAGACGTAGCCCTGATCCTCTCCGGTGAGCAAGGCCAAGTCATCTTCCGTGAGGCCGCTGCGCAGGGCGGCTTCGGACTGCTCGGACACGGAGCTGAAGCACAGGGGCGGAAAGACCACGCACCACCAATTGTGCCCCTCCGCCTGGCCGATCTCCACCCGCAAGCCCTGGTACTCTCCGGCGGGGAGGGAGAAATCGGCGTAGACTTTGGTGGGAAAATAGGTGCGCTCCAAGCTGACTTTGACCGGGTAGTTGTAGCCCTGCTGGGCGATGGTCTGGGCGGCGGTGTCGGCCAGGGGCTGCAAGTGTTGACGCAGGACTTCTTTGGCCTGCTGGGTGGAGTGGCAGTCGGTTAAGTACGTGTTGGCCTGGGCTAATACCGCATCCCGGACGTCCAATTTCAGGGCTTGGTCGGCGGCGGAATCGGAATTGGCCAGCACGTGGAGGCGCACGACGCGGGTCTCCAACTCCTGCTGGCGACAATTTGCCCAGCTGGTGGCGAAGAGGGCGATGGCAAGCCCCAAAAGGAGGGCCATCTCCCAGGTTTTTAGTCGTATCGATCGTTCTGCTAACATAAAAAACACCGTCCTCTGAAACATTGGTTCCAGTATGGACGGTGTTTTGGGGTTTTATACGCGGGACACGATTACTTCTTGACGATCATCGGCTCAGTTTCCAGCACTTCGGGCTTGCCCTTCAGGCGCTGGCGGAGGGTCTCGGAGGCCACGCGGGCGTACAGCTCGTTTTCAAAGATGCCGAAGACGGCGGGGCCGCTGCCGGTCATGCAGCTGCCCAGGGCGCCGAACTGGGTCATGACTTCCTTCATCAGCTCCACAGCATTGCGCTCGTTCTTCATCAGCACCTGCTCAAAGGCGTTGCCCATGCTCTCTGCCACAGTCTTGAGGTTCTCCCAACGGAGGCCCAGCATGACCTCTGCGGTGTGGTCGGCGCGGGCGGGCAGTTCCACCTGGTCATAGCGCTGGTACATCTTCTCAGTGGAGAAGGTCAGGTCGGGCTTGCCTACCACGATGACGCACTGGGGCAGCGGGGTGGTGGGGACAATCTCATCGCCCTTGCCTTCCACGTAGGCGCAGCCGCCGTGGACGCAGAAGGGCACGTCGGAGCCCACTTCCATGCCGATCTCGGCCAGCTCGTCCAGGGACAGGTTGGTCTCATAGATCTGGTTCAGGGCACGGAGGGTGGCTGCTGCGTCGCTGCTGCCGCCGCCCAGGCCAGCTGCCACGGGGATGCGCTTTTCGATGCGGATGCTCAGGCCGTCTGCCTGGACGCCAGTCTTGGCGGCGAACGCCTTGACGGCTTTGACCACCAGGTTGTTCTCGTCGGTGGGGATGGTCTCCACGTTGGTGGTCACGACGATGCCGGTGCCGCCTGCCAGCTCCACGGTCACGTCATCGTGGAGTTCCAGGGACTGCATGACGGTCTGGATGTCATGATAACCGTCGGGACGGCGGTCACCAATGTTGAGCACCAGATTGATTTTGGCATACGCCTTTTCTTCTACCTTTTTCACTTGATCTTCCTCGCTTCCAAATAGAATCGTTTATCGTGGGCTTCCCCCATAGAGAAGGTCTTGCGGGGCAAAGCGCCATCGAAAATAACCGTCTTGAACAGCTCATCCTTCCCCATGGCGGGCAGCAGGAAGCCGATGTTCCCCGGCTTGCGGCCCAGCTCCCAGGTCACGTCGTCGCCGTGGACGTAGTCGATGCGGCCGGAGTGGGTCTGCATCCACTGATCCAGGAACTCCTGGAGGGTGCCCACGGGCAGCTGCGCGGTGGGTTTGGGGATGGTAATCTTGCCCACCTCGGTGTCGAACACGTAGGTGATGGTGTGGCCGTCGCCGTCGCCGTAGTGAGCGCCGGGGTAGGCGGCCAAGAAGTCCTTCATCAGCTCGTCCGCATCCACATCGAAGCAGACCCGGTGGATGGGCTCGAACTCCAGAGACTCGTCGTGGAGGTTGACCAGCTCCACCAGGGCGTAGCGGGAGGGCAGGTCGGCCCACTGCTCCTGGGGGGTGTTCTGCTTCTTTTCCTCGTAGGCGGCTTTGGCAGCGGCCAGGGAGTGGTTGCCGTCGCCGATGGCGAAGAGCAAGACGGGCTTGCCCTTGGCGTCGTACTTCCGGGCGAAGTCATGGGGGCGAGCCAGGGTGTTTAAAATTTCGCACACGTCCGCCTGTAAATCCTCGGGCAGCAGGTAGCCGGTGATGTGGCCGCCGCGCTCCATCAGGTCGAAGTCGTAGACCTCCTCCATCCGGTCGGTCTCGTAGGTCAGGTGCTCGATGAGCTGCTTATCCGGGTCGTCCACCAGCACCATGATGTGGGGCAGCTCCAGAGAAGCGTTCCGCCGGACGGCCACGCGGGGCGGCAGGCGGGTGATGACGGTGCCTTCGGTGGCGCGGATGAGGCTGCTGGAGCCGGCGTTGTAGTCGTAGCACTCCAAATCCACCACGCCCATGAGACCCCGGCGGAGCTTCTTGTTGTCCAGCCAGCGCTCTACGTAGATAAGGGCGTTGGGCAGGGTGCGGAAGAGACCCTCGTCCAAATATTCGTCCATGGTGCGGTTGATGTCTGCGATGTGCTCTTCAAAGTGCCCGTCCTCCAGCTGGCTCTCCGGCAGGATGAGCTTGAGGGTGGAGGGGGCGTCGCCTACAGTCTGAGCCACCCGTTCCCAATAGTCCTGCTGGGAGGTGTACTGGTCACAGGCCACCACGCTCCACTTGGTCAGGTCGCAGTTCTGGGGCAGCAAAATATCGGCAGGGCCAAAGCCAGGCCACTGGTTGTTCATATGCGTTTCTCCTTTTCGTCGTCAGTCCTGCTCGAACAGGGCGGCCATCAGGTTGACCCCGTTGTCCATGAAGGGGCCTTTCAGGCCAGCTTCCTCGGTGTAGGGCAGGTCGTTGTGGGTGTCGGTGCGGCTGTCGTAGATGAGGTAGGGCACCGGATCGCCGTCGTGGCCGCGGGTGGAGGTGAGGGTCTTGTGGTCGGAGAGGATGAGGATGCGGTAGTCATAACCGGCCTTGTCCATGCCCGCCACCAGGGGGCCCACCACGCGGCTGGAGAGCCACTCGATGGCCTGGAGCTTGCCCGGGGTGTCGCCGTTGTGGGTGCATTCATCGGGAGCTTCCACGTGGATGGCTACGAAGTCGTCGCCGTCGGCCAGGCAGTCCAGGGCGGCCTGGGTCTTGCCCTCATAGTTGGTGTCCAGCTCGCCGGTGGCGCCTTCCACCTCCACTGCCTTCAGGCTGCCCAGGCGGGCGATGCCCTGGCAGAGGGGGACGGCGGAGATGACGGTGCCGTTCTTGCCGTACTTGTCCACGAAGGAGCCCAGCGCCACGCCGGTGCCTTCCGCCCAGAACCAGACGCCGTTGGCAGGCAGCTTGCCCTCGGCTCTGCGGGCCTGGTTGATGGGGTGGTCATCCAGAATCCGGTTGGACAGCTCCATCAGGTGGGTCAAGGTCTTGGCGTTGTCGCAGCCGGAGGGCAGCAGGGGGCCGATGACCTCGCCCAGGTGGTCGTGGGGCGGGATGAGGTTGATGCCGGTGATGTCCACCTTGGCCTGGACGGCGATGTGCCGGAAGGAGGGGGCGGGATAGACGATCATGCCGGCTGCTTTGGCGGCTTCCTTGAAGTCGGGGTGGTCGAAGAGGTAGTTGATCAGCTCAATGGACTGCTCCCCCTCGATGGAACCGCCGGAGTGGGACAAGATCTTCTTCTCGGCGTAGGGCTTGTCCCCTTCCTCCAGGGCGATCATGTTGCAGCGGTAGCTGACATCGCCGGGGTTGAGGTGGATGCCAGTGGCGGCAGCTTCCAGGGGGGAGCGGCCGGTGTAGCACTTCCAGGGGTCGTTGCCGAAGATGGACAGGATGGCGGTGTCGCTGCCGGCGGGGAGACCCTTGGGGCAGTTGACGACGCTGCCGACGGTGCCTTTCCGTGCCAGCTGGTCGATGGCGTCCTTGTTGACTACTTGAAGGGGGGTCTTGTTGCCCAGTTCAGGTACGGGGTTGTCGGCCATGCCGTCCCCAATGACCAATACGTATTTCATCATAATCATATCCCTCTGCTTCCTCGCCGATTGGGTTGTTTTTGTGCGGCGGACTTGGATATTGCGTCTGTTCTCGGCCGGTGAATGGGTCGGATTTGACCCGGTCGCTGTCATTTTTCACCGGTTTGACGCTGCGAACTCATGTGTTTCATTATATCGTCTTTTGTAGATAAATACAATAGCACACCCGGAAAAGGGTCGGTTTCTTTCCTTTTCTTTTGTGCAGCGCCGTGTTATAATAAAATTCAAATAATGGCGTCTCGGACGCCTGTTTTTTATGGAACAGATTAGGTAAAGCGAGGCAAACTTCATGACGGTACAAGAGAGAAATCAGCAGATCGAAACACGCTTCCGAACGGTACGGGAGCATCTGACCCATGCCGACCCCAACGATTTTGACAGGCAAATCCCCCCCACTTTCGTCTCCTGCGATTGGGAACATCAGACCATCACCTACGCCTTTGATATGGAGCCCCGCTTTGGCAATCCCCACGGGATGGGGCACGGCGGCATTGTGGCGGCCATGCTGGACTGCGCCCAGGGCAGCGCCATCGACTGCTACAGCACCGACCACCCCATCATCGTCACGGTGTCCTTGCAGACCTCCTATCTGCGGCCGGTGGAGCTGGGGGAGACGCTGTATGTGAAGGTAACGCTGCAAAAGGTGGGCAGGAGCATCGCCTACTGTGTGGCGGAGGCGTGGCAAAAGCCCAGCGAGCTGTGCGTGACCACGGCGGGGGTGTATCATCTATCGCCGAGACCCACTGTCTGAAACGTGAAAAGAGAGCTTCCAACTGGAAGCTCTCTTTTTTCTCAAACGATGCGCCGCACGGCGGTCAGTCGGCTGGTATTGACCTGGTTGACCACGATGCCGTACTTGGCACCCAGGGCGTTGACCATCATGCCGCCGCCGATGTAGATGCCGCAATGACCCCGGTAGCAGATGATGTCACCGGGCTGGGCGTTGGCGTAGCTGACCCCTCGGCCGCAGCCGGCCAAGGACTCGGAGTAGTGGGGCAAGGAATAGCCGAAGTGCTGGTAGACGCACATGACGAAGCCGGAGCAATCCACGCCGGTAGCCAGGTTGGCGCCGCCCCAGACGTATTTGCCGCCGATGAATTTCATGGCATAATTGGCCACGGCGGCACCGCTGACGCTGGGTTTGGAGGGTTTGGGCTCCTCCGGTTTCTGTTCCGGCTGCTTTTCCGGCTCCTTGGTGGGTTCCTTTTTCGGCTCCTCCTTGGAGGGTTTCTGCTGGTCGTTCTTGTTATTGTTTTCGTTTTTATTCTTATTGTTGTTCTTGTTCTGGTCCTTGTCCGTCTGGGTGGGCTGCTGCTGTGCCTCCTGTTCCCTTCTGGCCTCCTCTTCCTGCCGTTTCTGCGCTTCCTCCGCCGCTTTCTGCTGGCGTTTGGCTTCCTCGGCAGCCGCCTTCTGCTGGGCAGCGTAGGCGGATTTGGCGGTGACGATCTCCTCCGCCAAATCTTCCGTCTGGGCGTTCATCTGGCTGAGCTGGGCGCTGTAGGTGCTCCGGTTGTCCCGCACCTCCTTCAGCGCTGCCTCCGCCTCTTTGGCGGTGGCGTTGATCTCCTGCTGCTGGGCTTCCAGCTTGCTGAGGGCCTTCTCCTTGCTGGCCTTTTTCTCCTGCAGTGCCTGGGTGGTGGCGTCCACCTTTTCCCGCGCCTGCTCCAGGCCGTCCAGGACGCCATTGTCGTACTCCATGACGCTGCTGACGAAGGACGCACGGTCCAGCAGGTCGGAGAAGTCGGAGGCGCCGAATAAAATCTGCCAATAGGACGTGGAGCCGTTCTCTTCCATGTTCCGCACCCGCTGGCAGAACAGGTCATAGTACTTCTCCTCCTCCGCCTTGGCCGCGTCCAGCTCCTTCTGGCTGGCTTTGATCTGCTTGGTGTAGTCGTCCACCATGGCACGGGTATTGTCCACCTGCTGATTGAGCAGGTCGATCTGGTCGTTGAGGACGCTGCACCGGTCGGCGGCACTGTTCTCCTGCTTGCTGAGCTTGTCCAGCTGGGTTTGGAGCTTGCCTTTCTGCTCCTCCAACTGTGCCTGCTGGCTGGCCAGACTGTCAATCTCCTGCTGGGTGACGGCGTAGGAGGCCACCTGGACGATCTGCATGACCAGCGGCACCAGCAACAGCAGCGCCAACAGGATGGCTAGAACACGGACGGCTTTGCTCCGTCCCTGGTGGGGTTGTTTTTTCGGTTTGGTACCTCGTGTGATGCTGCCCATAGGCTGATCTCTCCTTGCTCTATCAAACTCGTAGGAATTTTCGGATGGTGATGAGGCTGCCGCACACACCCACCAGCAGGCCGATGCCCAAGTAGACACAGGACACGGGCAGCGCCAAGGTCTGGTAGGGCAGGATGCTGACCAGACGGATGTGGCTGTAGTGGTTGACGGCCTGGGTGATAAGGGAGTAGATGCCCCACTGAAGGGCGCTGGCCACGATGGCACTGGCGATGCCCAACACCACCCCTTCCACTACAAAGGGCCAGCGGACGAAGGCGTTGGTGGCGCCCACCATCTTCATGATGGCAATTTCCTCCTCCCGCCGCGCCATGGCCATTTTGATGGCGTTGGAGATGATGAAGAAGGAGACCACCAGGAGGACGCTGAGCAGGATGACGGTGACGCCCACGGCCACGTTGCGGACGGTGACAAACCCGTTGGCCACGTCCAAGGCCGCCGAGACCTTGACCACTCCCTTCACCTGCTCCACCTCCGCGATGGTGGTGGTCAGCTGGGTGATGTCGGTGACCTGTAGGGCGTAGCGGTCTCGCAGGACGGAGGCGGGCAGGTCGGCGTAGAGGGCATCGTCCTCCAGACCGTCCAGGTAGCTGTCCATAGCTTCCTCCTTGCTGACGAACTGGCAGGAGGCGATATTGTCCAGGCTGGACAGCTCACTTTGGAGGGCTTTGGTCTGTTTGGCGGAATAGCGCTCGTCCACATAGGCCAAAATTTCATTTTCCTCCATGAGCTGATTCAGGTTGTAGTTTAAATTGACCGCCACCAGGGCGATGCTGCCAGTGATGATGAGGCAGGCGGCGATGATGCCGATGGCGGCGAAGGTAAAGAAGCCGTGGCTGCGCAGGCCACGGAAGCCCTCTTGGATGTAATATCCGGCGTTGGTTCTTGTCATATGTCGTAACACCCGTTTTCTTGATCGCTGACGATCCGCCCCGCCTCCAGGTAGATCACCCGCTTATTGAACTGATTGACCAGCTGCCGCTCGTGGGTGACCACCAAAATGGTAGTCCCCAGCTGGTTGATGCGCTCTAAGAGCATCATGATCTCCAGGCTCCGCTCCGGGTCCAGGTTGCCGGTGGGCTCATCGGCCACGATGGTGCTGGGATTGTTGATGAGCGCTCGGGCGATGGCCACCCGCTGTTGTTCCCCACCGGACAGCTCCGTAGGATAGCACTGCTTTTTCTCCACCAGACCCACCAAGTCCAGCACATAGTGAACCCGTTCCGGAATGGTCTTGCGGGGTGCGTTGATGACCCGCATGGCAAACGCCAGGTTCTCCTCCACGGTCTTATTTTTGATAAGCCGGAAGTCCTGATAGACTACTCCCACCCGCCGACGGAGCAGGGGAATGCGGCTGGGCTGGATGTGGCGCAGGTCGAAGCCGTCGATGACTGCGCTGCCTCGGGTGATGGGTTCCTCGGCGGTGAGCAGTTTCAGGATGGTGGATTTGCCGGAGCCGGAGGGGCCGACGAGAAAGACGAACTCCCCGTTGTCCACCAGGAAGGAGACGCCTTTGATGGCGTGGGTGCCGTTGTCGTATATTTTATTGACGTTGGTAAAGCGTATCATAGTCTTTCCTGCGATTCCAATGGTAAATTTACATTCTTTTTAAGTATACCTTGATTTCGGCTGTGTGTCAATTTGTGGGGGGGTATCTGTTTGTGATTTGGTTGTATTTATCCCGCCCCATTCGTATAGCATAACGGAGGGAGAACCCCCGGCGAGGGTTCTCCCTCTTTTCGGCTACGCTGAAAATTACTTCAAGCCCGCTGGCGACTCTGACGCAGAACGTGTGGCTATGATC
>JABLTL010140651.1_pt1 | contig 11484 bp, 8 predicted proteins | sample 7160151 | NCBI WGS metagenome assembly JABLTL01 (sample SAMN14651223, study PRJNA627086) | human gut metagenome | isolation source: feces | host: Homo sapiens
ACACCATTGTCTGCAGCAATCAAACGAAAACCGCTGATAATAAACTCACGGCTGATCAGAATCACTACAACCCATGCCGGAATACGCCCCATCTCGATCAGACAGATTGCCGCGGAGCCTACCAGCAGCTTATCCGCCAACGGATCCATAAACTTGCCGAAATTCGTAACCAAATGATTCTTTCTGGCCAGATATCCATCGAAGAAATCCGTCAGGCTGGCCAGGCAGAACAGTGCCAGCGCGATATAATCACCAGTGCGGCCCATATCCGCAAGCATGAATACGACAAAAAACGGAATCATAATCACACGAAGTGTTGTCAGTTTATTCGGTAAATTCATCGCAGAGTTCTCCCATCAGATCATATTCCAGAGCACCTGTCACTCTGGCGTGTACAAAATCACCGCTCATCAGCTCCTGATCTGTATTAATGAAAATATACCCATCCACACCAGGGGCATCCCGGTAAGTACGTCCCACATAAGCGTTCTCATCTGCCACTTTGCCCTCGATCATCACAAGGACGGTACGGCCGATCATATCCTGGCACTTCTCCAGTGAAATCTCCTGCTGAAGCTCCATCGCCTCGGCACGGCGCTCCTTCTTGACCTCCTCCGGAATCTGATCCTCCATCGCCGCCGCTGGAGTATCCTCCTCCTGCGAGTAGGTGAAGACTCCCAGACGGTCGAATTCCATATCGTCAATAAAGCGCATCAGCGTCTCGTGATCCTCTTCGGTCTCTCCGGGGAAGCCGGAAATCAGCGTCGTACGCAGAGCCAGATCCGGAATCTCACGGCGCAGCTTTGCAATCATCTCACGGATTGCGGACTCTGTCGTGCGGCGTCCCATGCGCTTCAGAATGGAATCGCTGGCATGCTGAATCGGAATATCCAGGTAAGAGCATACCTTTATCTCCTCACGGATCGTCTGAATCAGCTCGTCCGTGATCTCCTCCGGATAGCAGTACTGAATCCGGATCCACACCAGACCGGGGATCTTCGCCAGCTCACGCAGCAGCTTCGGCAGGGTTTTCTCCCCATAAAGATCTACTCCGTAAAGTGTCGTCTCCTGCGCAACCAGGATCAGTTCCTTCACACCGCCGTCCACAAGGCTCCTCGCCTCCGCAAGAAGATCCTCCATCGGGACACTGCGGTAATGACCGCGCACCTGCGGAATTACACAGTATGTGCAATGCTTGTCACAGCCTTCCGCAATCTTCAGGAAAGCATAATGCCCTCCGGTTGTCACCAGACGGTTCGCCGTACGCGTTGGAGTGATATCGATGCTCTCAAAAGTCTGCGTATGGATATGATGCTCCAACACAGACTGAACAACCTCCACAATGTGATCGTAAGAGGACGTCCCGACAACGGCATCCACTTCCGGCATCTCGGTAAGCACTTCTTCCTTATAGCGCTCCGCCAGACAGCCAGTCACAACCAGCGCTTTGCACACACCGATCTCCTTATAGCGTGCCATATCGAGAATTGTGTTAATGCTCTCCTCCTTGGCGTCACCGATAAAGCAGCAGGAATTCACTACGATTACATCTGCCTCCCGCTCATCATCCGTAAGTGCGAAACCGGCCTTATGCAAAAGTCCGAGCATAACCTCGGAATCCACTAAATTTTTGTCGCATCCAAGCGAGATAAACAGGATCTTCCTCATGCCAGGGGTTCATCCTCATAATTCTCATAGTTCTCGCTCTCCTCGCTGAGGATCTTGAAACCGCCAGTCCGCAGCTCTTCTACCGCGATAGAAAGCGGCTTCTTCTCCTCCCCGTTCATCTGCGTCTTGCCGGCCGCGATCAGCTGACGCGCACGCTTAGCCGTTCCCAGTACGATCGAGTAGCGGCTCTGTACGATCGGAGTCTCACCGTTGTGAACATCTTTATTTACTTCCTGCATTAACTCAGAATAAGAAGGGTGTAACATATTTTTTCTCCTTTATGATTATTATTGTGTTATTTATATTTCGCAAATGGTTCGCTCCAGCTCCTCGACCAGAGGCAGGTTCTTTCTATAATAAGCTTCCGCCAGAGACGGATCATCGATCAGCCTCCGGAGCTCCGCGACGCAGACATTCAGATCGTCATTCACAATCAGTGCCTCGTACTGCTTCGCAATGGGAGCTTCCTCCGCAGCCCGTGCCAGACGGCCATTGATCTGCTCCTCCGTCTCCGTGCCGCGTCCCTCCAGACGAGTTCTCAATGCCGCCGCGCTCGGCGGAATCAGAAATATGGTGAGCGCTTCCGGATACTTCTTCTTGATATTGGCAGCTCCCTCAACCTCGATATCCAGGATGACATTCACCCCCTTCTCCAGCCAGGGGAATACAGAGAACTCCGGTGTGCCATAATAATTGCCCTGATAGCAGGTATACTCCACCAGCTTCCCGTCGCGAATCAGCTCTTCGAACTCTTCCTTCTTCAGAAAATGATAGGCTTCTCCGTTGACCTCACCCGCTCTCGGCTTCCGGGTCGTAGCGGAAACGGAGAAAGCAAATTCATCCGGATACTTCTTCATGAGAGCACCAATCGATGTTCCCTTACCCACACCGGAAAATCCCGATATGATAACCATGCGGCCTCTACTTTTCATTCTTTACCTCCCACTGCCTCTTCGCCTCCCGGTCCTCACAGCGGCCGGCGATTGTCTCCGGCAAAAGCGCGGACAGCACGATCTTCTCTGTATCTGTGATAATCACGCCCTTAGTCTTCCGGCCCTGTGTCGCGTCCACAGCGGTTCCGTTATCCTTCGCTGCCTGCACCAGCCGCTTCACCGGCGCGGAATCCGGGCTGACCACCGCAACGATCCTGTCGGCGTTCATCACATTTCCGTAACCAATATTGATCAGCTTACTCAATATTCTGTACCTGCTCGCGGATCTTCTCAATCTCCGTCTTCAGGCGGATCGCAATACCGGAAATATCCATATTATTGCACTTGGAGAGAATGGTATTCGCCTCCCGGTTCATCTCCTGCGCAATAAAGTCCAGCTTTCTCCCGACACTCTGCCCGCTCTCTGCTTCCAGAGCACTGCGCATTCCGCTGATATGGCTGCGCAGACGAACCGTCTCCTCATCCACGCAGATCTTATCTGCAAATAGAGCCACTTCCGTCATCAGACGAGCTTCATCCACATTTGCGGAATCCAGAAGCTCGCGAATCTTGTCTTCCAGCTTCACCCGGTAGTTCTGAACCACTTCCGGAGAGTGTGCCTCGATCTGAGCGACATCCTCCTCCATGCCGGAAAGCTTCTGCAGAAGATCCGTCCGGAGCTGCTCGCCCTCGCGGCTGCGCTGCTCCACAAAATGCTCTGCCGCGCTGCGTAGCGTCTGCTCCAACAGCTGCCACAGTTCTTCCTCTTCCTCTTCCTCCTGCTCCATGGAGAGAACCTCCGGCAGGCGGGCAAGATCCATCGTCGTCACACGATTCTCGATTCCAAACTCACGGCTCATCTGTTCCAGATAACGCATATAGAGTCCTGCCAGATCCGCATGATAGGTCAGGCTCCCCTCTCCGCCGATGAAATTCTCATAGGAAACATAGATATCCAACTTGCCGCGCTCCGCATATTCCTTGATGATATTGCGGATTCTGGATTCAAATAGATTCAGTCTTCTCGGAAGCTTGATGCTGAAATCCAGATAACGGTGATTCACCGCCTTCATCTCTACCAGCATCTTATGCCTGTCATTCGAAATCTCTGCCCGGCCAAAACCGGTCATGCTCTTTACCATGATTCTTCCCTTCCTGCAGCCGGCCATGCTCTGATCTCCCGCCGGAACTGCCTGCATTGCTCCTGCCGCCATCCTGAAGAGAAGGCAGATACGAAGCATTCAAAGCGCAAGGTATATCTGCCGGATTCCCGCACAGCTTGACAAGGCTTTTATAGTAAATTATAATTCAATTTTAAGGATAAGTCAATATTAAGGAATTACGAATGTTTTGTCGGTATCTGCCGGCAATAGAAATGAAAGAGGTTAGCTATGGCATTAGATGGAATTGTAATTGCCTCTATGGCACATGAGATGCGCAGTCGCCTGGTGGGCGGCCGTATCTCAAAAATCGCACAGCCGGAGTCGGATGAGCTGATGCTCACAGTCAAGAATCAGAAGGATACCTGGAAGCTTCTGATCTCCGCCGGCGCATCTCTACCGCTCATTTATTTTACAGAAGAAACCAAGCCCAACCCGGCAACAGCTCCCGGATTCTGTATGCTTCTGCGCAAGCACATCGGCAACGGCCGGATTTTAAGTGTAACACAGCCCGGTCTGGAGCGTATTCTTCGTATCGAAATCGAACATCTGGATGAGATGGGTGATCTCTGCCGGAAGTATCTGATCGTAGAGCTCATGGGTAAGCACAGCAATATTATTTTCACGGATGACTCTGACCGGATCATCGACAGCATTAAGCACATCTCCCTGCAGGTCAGCTCCGTGCGCGAAGTTCTGCCCGGACGGCCTTACTTCATCCCGGAGACATCGCACAAGCTGAACCCGCTTACCGTCACGGAAGAAGAGTTCTGCTCAACTGTCTGCCAGGCACCCCAGCCGACCGCGAAAGCGATCTATATGAACCTGACAGGTCTGAGTCCTGTGATGGCAGAGGAGATCTGCTATCGCGCAAGTCTTGACTCCGCGGCTCCGGTGCAGGCGCTGGACGAGCCGTCCCGCACGCACCTTTACCGGACGTTCTCTCTTCTCATGGATGAGGTGCGGGAGGCTTCCTTCGTTCCTAATATTGTCTACCACGGGGAAGAGCCGCTGGAATTCGCTGCGCTCCCGCTGCAGATGTACGCGGAGACTGATCGCGCCGAAACCTTCAACTGCATGAGCCGTGTTCTGGAGCTTTACTATGCACAGAAGAACACAATCACCCGCATCCGTCAGAAATCTTCGGAGCTGCGCCGCATCGTGCAGACCGCACTGGAACGCAACCGTAAGAAATATGATCTGCAGCTGAAACAGCAGAAGGATACAGAGAAGCGGGAGAAATACCGGATCTACGGCGAACTGATTCAGAGCTTTGGTTATGGTCTGGAGGGCGGTGAGAAGGTTCTGGTGGCTCAGAACTACTATGACGATAATAAAGAAATTTCAATTCCGCTGGACCCTACAATGACAGCGCAGGAAAATGCTGTGAAATATTTCGATCGCTATCAGAAGCTGAAGCGCACACACGAAGCGCTGCTTACCCTTCTGGAGGAGACGAAAGCTGAGATTGATCACCTGGAATCAGTGCAGACATCTCTGGATATTGCTCTGCTGGAGGAGGATCTGGTGCAGATCAAGGCAGAGCTGCAGGAATCCGGTTATATCAAGAAGCACGGCGGTGACCGGAAGAAAGTAAAGATTACAAGTAAGCCATTCCACTATATTTCATCTGATGGTTTTCACATCTATGTGGGCAAGAACAACTATCAGAATGAGGAGCTTACGTTCGGACTTGCAACAGGCAATGACTGGTGGTTCCATGCGAAAGGAATTCCCGGCTCACATGTGATTGTAAAGACGGAAGGGAAAGAGCTGCCCGACCGTGTCTACGAGGAGGCCGGCGCTCTGGCAGCTTACTATTCCGCAGGAAGAGATGCCGCCAAGGTAGAAGTGGATTATATCCAGAAGAAACAGATCAAGAAACCGGCCGGAACGAAGCCGGGATTCGTGATCTATCACACGAATTATTCTCTCATGGCCACGCCGTCCCTTGCGGGGCTTACGGTGGTGAAATAGGCTCGCTTGTGCAATCCCACGGAAAACTTGTACCAGGGTAAAACAATAGCGGAATCCCACTGAAAAGTTGCACCAAAATGCAGCTTTGTGGAATTCCGCTATAATTCTGTTCCAGGGTTAAGTTTTCACCTTAGTCTGTCGGTACTTCCTGTCCAAGGTCACGTCCGAGATCACAAGTGTAATGCCACTCGATCTCATCGCCCTGCTGTACCTGATAGCGGCTGCAGCCATAGTTCGGGTACCAGCCATTCACGCAGTACATCCAGCCGGACCAACGCCCGCAATCTTTCTCATACAGGTTATTGATACCTTCAATGTAGTTCGAATTATACATCGGTGTCATCACATATTCCATATGAATACGATTGTTCTGCATCTCACGAAGCAGTACATCAAATACCGATTCGCCTTCGTAGAAGGTAACGGTCTGTTTCGCATAGATGATGCCATCGGCGGGTACCAGGCTTTCCTTGCCTTCCGTCAGATCGCCCATGTTATTCAGGATCGTGGAGCACTCTACCAGCAGCGTGCAGGTAAGCTCCTTGTTCTCATCCACATCCGCATTCTGCCATTCCACCGGCTGCGGCTTGCCTTCCGGGATCGGGTCTGTGTTGTACTGATCCTTCGTTCCCGCATCTTCTGTCTCGTCCGAAGCAGATGTCGTATTTGTATTTGAATTCGATGAAGAAGCAGGCGCTGCAGTTGATGCTGCGGCTCCAGATTCGGAGGCGTATTTATCAAAATTGTCGCCGGATTCCTGCGTATAATTCTCATCGACATAGTCCATATCGATGTATTCATCGGAAGAAGCTGCTTCGCTTGAGCTCTCTGCTGCGAAAGTTTCCTCTGCGGAGGTGGTTTCCTCCTGCACAGCTGCTGCCGAGGTCTTCACTTCCTCCTGCACGGCTGCCGTCTGACAGCCGGTGAAGAGGAGCATCATGCTGAGCACGAGCCCAGCGAATATCTTTTTACTGCTTTTCATTCTATTTCTCCTGTTCTTTCTTTTTCTGTTCTTCTTTCTGCTGTTCTTCCAGTTCTTCTTTCTTCGCCTTTCGCTTCATACCGATGATCGTGCCCGGAATAATAATCAGTCCGGCGACAATGATCGCAATTGCGGTGTAAAGAGGTGCACGGCTCTTTACCGGGGCAGTGCCCACTTCGGTCTCCGCTTCTGATGTCTCAGCAGTGGCGGCTTCGGTTGATTCCAGTGCGACGGCGGCTCCTGTATCCAGTGAGGTGGTTACTGCTGCTTCCGCGACAGCAGTTATCTCTTCCTCTGCCGGGAGCGCGCCGGATTTCGCGCGCTCAGCAATGAAATAATCGCCGCCCTCTTCGAGGATAATCTTCGCGGTGCCGGACGCTACCGTTACCTTCTTGACATACTCGGCTTTTCGCTCTGTTTCGTTATAACGGAACAAAAGGTATTCACCATCCTCCAGGCTGGTCTGTACTTCCAGCATTGCCTGTCCGGGGAAGGCGCCCTGCTGCTGTATCAACAGCAGGAACGGATTCTCCGCCAGCTGGTGGATGTTCTCCGCGTTCGCATTCTCCGAAAGGATTCCCGCATCGAATTCGGATACATTCTTAATGTCCTCTCCATAGAAAACATAGCGGTACGTATGCTCTGCATCCAGGCTACCTTCCGCAACCAGTTTTTTCTTCGTTCCCTTTACAGATTCAAACTGATCCGCCGAAACTTTGCCATTAGCAATCTTTGCTGTTATCGTATCAGATTCCGCAGTGGAAGAAGTTGTGTCCTTCTTTGTGGAGGAAGTGCTGTTATTTTTCTTCGTGCTGTTCGAAGTGCTTCCATTGGTCTTATTGCCGGAGGAAGTATTCGTCTTATTGCTCGTGGAGGTATTTCCACTGGAGCCACTGTTTCCGGAAGAGCTATTGTTATCTGCGGAACCGTTCGTGCCAGTGCTGGCTGTCACTGTCGGAGATTTCTCGCCCTCTGCCAGGCAGAAACTGCCACCGGAAGCTACGGTAAATTCTGCATATCCGCCGGAGATCGTTACGCTTCCTACCGTCTGCAGAACTTCCTTCTCCGGATGATACCAGTACAGTGTGTAACTGCCATCCTTCTGACCTGTCTGAATGCGGATGGTCATACTGCCGTTCAGCGTGCTCTGCTGCATCAGAATCGGAACGGTTCCCTCCGAGATGGTCAGTCCGGTACGGTTCTCCAGAGTGATGCCGGCATTCATATTCGAAGTGCCTTTCAGCTTGCTTCCGGAGAAGGTAATCGTATACGGATGGGAAGCATCCGCACTGCCGGAGTATGTAAAGCTTTCTCCTGTTGTCTTACGGCTGGTGAAAATCTGTTTCGGAATCGTACCTTCTTCGAGCGCCTGGATCACGTCTGCGGCATCCAGAAGGCTCTGACTGTTCTTCAGCAGCGCACGGTCGGAAGTTGCCATGGCTGCATAACGCTGCATCAGGCTGCGCACGGTATCCGCCTTGCTCTGATCCAGACGCAGCGGATCAATCTGATTCCAGATATCCTGATCCAGCTGATCGACTGCCTTCTCCAGATCCGAGACGATGTGCAGATAACTGTGAAGCTTCTCGCGAAGCGCCGCCTCCTCTGACCAGGTTCCCAGTGAATTCAGTTCACTGATCATCTGCTGCACATGGGTCTTGTCAGCTACACAATCCGGCTTCTCCATCACACGGACACGGGCAGCGAATGCTTTTCTTTTCGCGTCCAGCTCTTCCGCCGCCTGCTTTTCCAACGCTTTGATCTGCTTCTCTGCGGCTTCCAGCTTTACGTAATTCGTGATCTGTGCCTTCTCGTCTTCGTTCAATGCGTCATAGCTGCCGCGAACCTTCTCTACCTGCGCTTTGTCATCCAGTGTCAGATCGGCTGTATCCGGAAGAGCCTCAATCTGGCTGATGACCGCTTTCGCAGCCGCATCAGCACTCCAGTTCACCGTCAGCGTCCAGTTTTCTGTATCACTGTTCCGGTGATGTACTTCAATCGCAATCTCCGTGCCGTCGGATATGGGTAGTGCCTCCTTCAGCGGCGTACTTCCGTCCGCCAGACCGTATTCCGTCTGGTAAGAATTTCCATCCACGGTAACAACTGCCCAGTCATAGGAGCCGATCGGAATGTTGGTAAGTGCAATCTCTGTGGTATTGCGCGGAACCTCCAGGGCCATATTCTGTGACTTTTCCGCAGTATAAACCGTACCATCGATCTCTGCCTTCAGGATCGAGTCCTGCGCTTCCGCGCGGAAATCGTAAAGGTTCGTCTCGCCATTGCAGAAACGATCGTAAGCTACCAGCGCATATAGCCCCTGCTGACAGGCCATGCCGTCACTGTCGTTATCCGGAATACCATCGCTGTCTTTATCCTCCAGGATATGGCGGAAGCCTCCATCGGATGTATTGTAGAACTTCAACATACCATCCAGAACCGTCTTTCCACTGTCTGTGATAAAGCGGGAATCCGTGAGAGGATCGATTCCGAGTGCGCAGAGCGCAACCAACACCTGTGCCGTACTCTCGCAGTTGTCTACCGGACCGGTCCCCATTCCAAAGTCATCCGTGCTGTAATTGCCATCCGGTCTCTGCGCGGAAGAAAGCCAGGTCAGCGCCCGGTCAACCACTTCTGTCACATCTTCCCGTCTTCCATAGTAGGGAGCCAGAGACTGAAGCGCCATCGCTGTAATGTCCACATCTGCTTTGCTTCCAACAAGAGTAAAGCCGCCTCCGGAAAGTTCCTTTTTCAAAATATAGGCAATCAGATCCTCTCTGCTGTAAGAAGCATCTTCCGGTACTTCATAATTCTTTGTATCCAGCGCAAGAAGCGCAAAGATTGCTCCGTTAATTCCCTGCTTCCAGGGTTTTCCCACTTTACAATTATATACACCATCCGCAATCAGGTTCACACTCTGACCGGAAGTATCTGTACCAAAGGCGGTCGGATCTCCGCCGGAGGCCAGCACGGCAAAAGTAAGACGATGCCACTCCGTTGCTTTTGTCTTACTTAACATCCCATTCGTCTGATACTGTTCCGTTACATAACCTTCTCCAGCAGATAAATATCCGGAGGCCTTTGAGAAAAGCCCCTGACGCCCCAGTCCAAGAGCGAACCAGTCCGTTCCTGTGCTGCTGACACCGGAAAGGAAGGTATCCGCTGCCACGACATTGGATACCCAGTTATTAATTCCCTGCATGGCTTCCGGAACGGTTACACTCTCCGACGCCTGTACCACCGGTACTTTATCTTCCAAGACTTCTTCCTCTGAAATTTCAGAAGCAGAAGTTTCATCATTTGTGGAATTTTCTTCATTCAGCGTCTCGTCATTTTCTTCCTCATACGCTGCTGAACCTTCCATAGGACGAGCAATTTCTTCTTCAATCTCATAGATAGCTTCCGTGCTTTCCTGCAGCGATTCCAATATTGTCTGGCTTTCTCCCGGCATATTTTCTGCCGGTACTGCAATCGTACTGCCCAGCATCAGACCTGCGCAAAGTAAACTGACCCACTTTTTCTTCATACGCTGTCTCCTTTTTACGTTAAGAGATTCGAAACTTCATCTCTAAATATCTTATCACATCTTGTGTTTCAATTATAGTGTTTTATAACGTTTTATGATTTTATGTAAAAGAGAAATTTCACACCTGCACACATTCGAAATAGTACCGTTTCTTTTTTGCATAAAATCACAAAAACCGGCGCAGAGCGCCTGCCCCTTTTGGGGCAGGCACTCCGGCCAGAGTTCTGCCTCACAGCCTCTGCTTCAATAGCGGAGATTCATCGGCAATCCTCACACGAAATCGCTCTTAGCGGTCGATTCCATAGCGTGCACACATGTTCGTAAATTCCTGAGAACCGATGAAACCATCCAGAATTTCTTCCATGCTGCTGCCTTCATTCATGAGTTTTACCCATGCATCAAGGCCTGCCTGATCCGGATTGCGGTCCAGATAGGTTCTGTAACAAAGAGTTACAAACTCACGACTCGTCAGGTTCTTCTTCAGAAGCTCCTGGCTAAAGAAGAAGCCCTTGGACAGCTGACCTGCGCCAGTCTCATGGTTCACCAGCTGAGCCGTCCATGCATTCAGACCGTCACGATCCCACTTTCTTCCCAGAACCTGCGTGTACAGTCTGCTTACGAAGGAGGTTGCCATATCATTCTGATCCGCGATCTCATTGGACACGAAGCTTCCCACCTTAATTCCGTAAGACTTGCACAGCTTGGCAAATTCATCGGAATTGGTGAATCCGGCTACTACATAACGACGGGTCATACCGGTTGTCAGCTTACTTACCCATGCGTCAAGTCCTGCCTTGTCCGGATTGCGGCCAAGGATTGTTTTATACATGGTTGTAACAAACTCTTCATCGCTCACCTTACGGCCCTCGTATTCCTTGCTGAATACGAAGTTGGCAACGGTCTCGGAACCGCCTTCCTTGCCTTCATTCAGAACCTTTACCCATGCGTTCAGTCCTGCTTCGTCCGCGTTTCTGCCAAGGATGTTCTTGTAGAGACGATTTACGAAGCCCTTCACACCTGTGGTCAGATCCTTATAAGTGGCTTCTGCTGCGGTCAGCACATTATACTTGCTTACCAGCTTCTTCTGTGAGTCAGTCAGCTTATTGTAAGCATTGCGTGCGGCATCGATCTTCGACTTGCTGTCAACAGTTACCTTACCGATCGCTGCGATCTTGTCATCGACTGCCTTTGCAGCATCCTGATCGGCCTTCGCGGCAACAAGTGCCTCGTATGCGGCTCTTG